>Ga0334893_1001993_pt1 | contig 16768 bp, 24 predicted proteins | sample GraSluR3_MG_5_FD_207218 | JGI IMG/M metagenome (GOLD analysis project Ga0334893, IMG submission 207218) | Sludge microbial communities from methane-producing bioreactor in Wageningen University, Netherlands - Granular Sludge_09_05-R3 | ecosystem: Engineered > Bioreactor > Anaerobic >...
GTTGATCGTTCCGGTGGGCATGTTTCAGGCCCTCGTCCTTTCAAGTTGGAGGCTTGAGGCTTGAGGCGCGAGGGATCGGAGTCTTCTCCTCAAGCCTCAGGTCTCACGCCTCAGGTCTCACGCCTCAGGTCTCACGCCTCAGGTCTCACGCCTCAGGTCTCACGCCTCAGGTCTCACGCCTCAGGCCTCGTGCCGGCCGCGATCAATGCCACGTGGGATCGCGCTGCTCGTCGGTCGGCTCGGCCGTGACCGAGTAGATGATAAAATCCTCGTTGCTCTCGTTGCGGCTGAAGCCCGTGATGTAGTAGTCGGCGTCAAGCCCCTCGCCGCTCGCATCGTCCTTCGGATAGAGAGCCACCTTCGCGTCGTTCATGAAGGCGGTTTTGATCTGGGCCAGGAACGTGTCGCCCTCGATGTCGAAGATCTCGAACTCGACGCTCGCCTCGGTGGCGATCGTCTTCTTGGCCACCCACTGCTTGCCACGCCGGAGGGCCTCGGCCGTGCGCTTCGAGAGGTTGAGGTTCACGTTGCGCACGTTGTTGGCCACGGTCGTTGCCGGACTGCCGGCCGCTCCGTAAAGGAACTCGCCGTGCAACCCGATCCGGTAATCGCCTGCTGCCATGGGTCGATTTCTCCTCGTCTGCGTTTACGCTCGAACGCTGTCCCGCCACATGGCCGGCAGCTTGGGTCGTTCTCTGGCCAAGGCCGGGCCCATGAAGGGCCGCGCCCGGATGGTGGCCGTGCGCACGGCTCGCACACGTCCGTGGCGACGTCTCCGACTGCGCGTCGTGATTGCCGACCTGCCGCCGTGCTCCAGGGCCGGCAGGGCCTCGCCCGTCTTGTGGGCGAGACGTACCGGACCAATCACCACGGCCTGGCGGTCGGGGTCATAGCCGAAGAAGATGAACCGCCGGAGGAGTCCGGTGTGGCTCGAGGGCGGGCGCCCGGGTTCGGACGTCTTCTTCCGCTTGCGGATGCTCGTCTTGGCCGACTGGCGCACGTGGGCGCCGAATCGCGATAAGACCTTCCGGCTGGCGCGATCGACCGCACGTCGAACCCGCGTGGAGTCGAAGAACAGCCCTTTGGCCTGGTCGATCCCGAAACCGATCATGGCTTACCGCATCATCCGGAAGGTGAAGGTCAAGACGCTCGTGAACTGCCCGAGCTGATCCAGGTGTTCCTGGGAGTAGACGGGCTCGTTTTCCACTCCCACGCAAGTTGCACCCGAAAACCCTTCAAGCCGCTTAAGCCGCAGGTGATCCGCGATCTCCTCGACCAGCCTCATGAGCGGGTCGATCTGGTCGCTGTGGATCGCCGTAAGCTTCTGCTGGACGGCCACGTCGACCTGGAAGTCGTGCTGGTTGTGGACCCGGGTGCCCGGCAAGATCTGTACGGCCTTGGGCACCACGGTCACGTGAAGCGACTTCATATCAGGCAGGTCGAACCGCGGCAGGTAACTTCGCACCGCCACGAACGACTGGCTGAACTCGGCCGCGTTGAGCTCGGCCACGATCGCATCGGCAATCTGGGCAAGGATGGGCATCAGGCTCCCTCCGCGTCGATCCTATCGACGATCTGGGGCGATTATCGGAAATCTGGGGCAACTATCGACGATCTGGGGCGATCATCGGCATCAGGCTTGCTCCGCGTCGATCTGCTTGGTGTGGACTCGTAGCGTCCTGCGATACGCATCGGCGTAGCGCCAGTGCGGCTCCCTGCCCGGCGCCATGACCTCGTAGACCAGCGTGGTCGTGCCCGCCGATTCCAGGATCTGGTCGCCCGGCTCGGGGATCGCCGGCCGTCCGCCCAGCACCAGGTGCTCCGCGAGGATCAGGTAATCCCGCGACTCGACGCGATGCAAAACGCCTCCGCCGTCGTCCACCTCGAACAGGGTCCGACCGATCGTGGCGGGCACCTCGACGCGCCGGTCGCCCCGCCGGTAAACCACCGGGGCGCTCAGGTGCTCGGTGCGCTGGCGCTCCAACCAGTCGGAGCCGGTTCGAAGGAGATCGGGCATGGGCGGGCTTCCTGCTACTGGCTCAGCCGGACCCGGACCGTGGCGTCCGCATCGGCCGCCGCGCCCACGGTCTTGCCTAGCAGCTTGTTGGCGCCCGTCTCGCTGTCGGTCTTGGCCTCCTGATCGGCCACGTCCCAGTAGACCGTGGCGCCGGCCGCGATCCCGCTTCCGCCGCCCGTGGCCTTCGGGAAGTCAAAAACGCCCGAGACGGCCAGGGCGCCCAGCACGTTGGCCGCGATCGGTTGCTTGGCCACGCCGATCAGGTCACCCTGGACCACCACGGCGCCGGACGCCACGTCGGAGCCCGGCGTGTAGTCGATCTGATCCCCTTCTTGCACAAAAACGGCCGTAGGCATCGTGAATTCTCCTTGTGGACAAACAGGGTACTCTTGCCGTCAGTGTTCAGGGTTGGTCTCAGGCCTCCCCCTTACTCTTGACGCCGCCACGCGGGTCTTGCAGGGCGCAACCGAAGTCGTGGTAGCCGCGCATCTGCACGCCCAGCACGTGGAAATCCGCGTCGGCCGTCTCGATCGTGGGCGACTCCTGGCCGTTGAGGAACGCCACCTCGATGACCGGCAAATCGCCCGGATCGGCCAGCAGATACCAGGCCTTCGAAGAATTGCCCTGGTAGGCCGCGTTGGCCAGATAGCGGCTCACCTCGACCCGGAACTTGCCTTGATGCGGGTTCGAGACCGGGTACTTCGTGCTGGACGTGGTGTCCCGAAGCTCCATGGACTTGTAAAGCTGGGTGCCGATGGCGCTGAGGGCCGTGGGCACGAGCATGATCGACGGCATGATGCCGATGGGCTTGCCGTCGGTGTCCACCTGGTCCATGAAGGCGACCTCGGCCTTCGTCAGACCGTCGATGGACAGCACCGTGTCAGCGCCTTCCAGGTAGTTGTTGTTTCCAGCCGCGAAGAACGAGCTGTTGTTCATGAACGTGGTCCAGAACACGTCGTTGATCTTCGAGCCGGAGCCGCGGCCGAGTTTGCGGGGCGTCGTGATGGCGCCCAGATCGTCGTTGATGATGTCCCGGCGGTCGATCGTCAGCGTCAGGCCGTAGGTGTCGGCCTTGTTCGTGTAGGATTCCTCGCCGAGGGTGCCGTGCTTCAGCTCGCCGCCGGGCGCCACCTGCTCGTACTGGTCCTTGCCCACGAGCCGGTAGCTGGTCACCGTCTTGAAGTCGGAGACGTTGCGCGTCGCGCAGATGTTGCGCCACGTCCGCTCGACCGAGTAGAACCCGTCCAAGAGGAACTTGTTGGCGACGTTGGAGAGGATCCCTCCGATGTCGATCGTCGAAAACCCGGCCTCCAGCTCCGGCTGGAAGGCGAACCGCAGCACCTTGCGGCTCTCGCGGAAGTTGCGGCCCGTGTAGCCGTTGGCCCAGGCGGCCTCCAGCAAGAGTTCCTGGAACCCGATCCCCCCTCGGAACCGCCGGCTGGCCGCGTCGAGCGTCGGCTCGTCGAACTGCTTCTCGACGTCCGGCAGGCGCGCCGTCAGGAGGCACGCCGCCTCGAGCGTGATTCCGGTAACGCTGTCGTCGCGGAAGTGGACGGCCGGGGCTTTGGGTCGCCCGGCCCGCAAGACGGCCAGGGCGACCTGGTCTACTTCCCAGCCCTCCCGGATGGCCTGGGCCTCGATCTCCGTGAACTGGCCGCCGCAGAGCTCACGGATCTTGGCGATCCGGTTCGTTTCGGCCATCGCCTCGGCCCGGATCTCGGCCGCGGTGGGGCCCGCCGGTTGTGCCGCCGCAGTCGAAGCGGCCGCCTGTTCCCGATTGCCGTTGGCCGCTTCGGCCGTCCCGGCATCACCGCTGCGGGCCCTTTCGCCCGTCTGCGCATCGGTGTTGTTGGTTTCTCCCATTGCGGATTGCTCCTTATCGAACGGTGAAGCCGAGGCCGCCACGCTGGCGCTGGTCTGGCCATCGGCGCCCAGGTCCACGAAACTGATCTCGCCCAGCGTCGAACGGCGCACCACGTTCAACGGGCCGGAGAACTCCCGGCCGTTGACCATCGTCTTCTGGGTCTCTTTGACGAACTCGAACTCCTCGACGGCCGCCCCGATCGAGGCCTGCCAGGGAAAGCCGTTGCGCGCGCTGGCCACAATCTCCTTGGCCGCCACCGTGTCGCGGGACACCAGGCCGCTGGCCAGAAGCTTTCCGTCCTGGACGTGGATCGAATCGGTGTGGCCCACCCCGCTCTGCATGTCGTGGCCGAATCGGATGGGCCGGCTCCGGGACGGGATCGCCAGGCCGGCCAGGTCGACGACGACCGGGTACCGCCACCCCGCGATCCGCATGGGGCCGCCCGTGTAGGCGACCATCGTGAAGCGGGGCAGCTTGGGCGTGCCGTTGCCGTCGCCCGCCTCGGCCGCCTCGATCGTGATCGCGCCCGGCTCGCAGACGAGGTTCAGGAAGCCCTCGCTCTTGAGCTTCGCTTGCCTTTCGCAGACCGCGCGGCGCTGTTCGGCGTCGGGGAACTCGCGCTGCATCTGCTCGTCGTTCATGCACCGGTCGATGAACTCTCGGTGCGACTCGTCACTTCTGGGCGTCGGAAGGGGCATGTTCCTCGTCCTCCTTTGGATCCGTCTGGTCATCGTCCGAAGGCTCCGGCGCCGAAGAGTCTGCCGTCAGCCCCAGCCTGCGCATCAAGGCAAGCTCCTTGGCGCGTTGTTCGAGCTCGCTCTCCCAGTCGCGACCCTGGCGCGCGTATTCGTAGGCCAGGGTCGTCGTGTGGTTCTGAAGGCGCGTGGCCTGGGCGCTGGCCTCCTTGGCCGGGTCCACGTGCTCGCGGCCGTCCCAGAACCACTGGTGTGGCCACTCGGCGATGGGGCCGACGCCCGCCGGCAGCAAGCCGGGGATGAGCACCGCCTCGTCGAACCAGGCGGCGAGAATGCGATCCAGCACAACGGCTTCCAGGTGGGCTTGCTCGACCCGGACCGCCTTGAAGTACGTCTGATGATCCAGCCGGCCCGAGGCGTAGTTGTAGCCCGCCGAGTTCCCGGCCGCGACGTTGTACGGCATGTTCAAGCACCGGGCGATCTCGTTGAGAATCTCGCGCTTGAACTCGCCGTACGTCGTCGAGGGCTGCTCCGCTTCGAGCTGGCTCATCTTCCAGCCGCCGGGCATGGTCAGCAGGGCCCGCTGCTCCAGCTCGATCGGCTCGAACGGCTCGGCCGCATCGGCCTCCCCGTTGGCCGGCGAGTCCGTGTACAAGATGCCCGCGAAGTCGGCGGCCGTCTCCGCGGCGGCGAGCACGGCCAGCGTGAATCGCCGCAACTGGGCGAACAGCGGCAGGGCCGGCATGATGTCGGGAACGCCGCGGGCCTGGCCCGGGCGGTCGGCGCGGAACCAGTGGATCACCGACTCGGCGGGAATGCGCTCGTAGTCGAGCGAGAGGCCGCCGCGCGGATCGCCCGGATGAGATCGCAGCACGTGGTACTCGACCGGGTTGCCCATCTCGTCGAAGACGATGCCGTCGACCGTGTTGCGGCGCCAAACGTTCCGGTCGGGCGTCGTGACCTGGTCGGCCTCGACCATCCGAAGATCGAGCTTGATGGGCGTCGGTAGCGCCGGGTTGCTCGTCAGGATGAGGAATCCTTCTCCGTCCTCGGCCCGCGCCATGCGCAGCGTGCGCAGCTTTTCGGCGAGGCCCACGGCCTTGGCCCAGGTGGTGAACTCCTGCTCGATTCGCCGGTTGGCTTTCGAGTCGTCCATGAGCAGTTGGAGCCGCGCGCCGGTGCCGATCACGTCGTTGGCCAAGGTCAAGACGATCCCGCGGGCGTAGCTGTTGTTGGCCACCTCGTAGCGGGCCCGGTTGCGCAGCGTGCGGCGGACTTCGGGGCTGTTGGCCGCGTTGGCCGAGAGGCCGTCCGCACCGGCCCAGTGACGCCGGTTGTCGGGCGTCGTGGTCGCCGCGTCGTAGCGGGCGCGGAGTACCCGGAACCTCCGCCCGGGCAGGCGGGGCTTTCGGGACGGAGCGACCATGTTTTTTAGCCACGCCAGCACTACGATCCCCCGGGCGGAACGAGCTTGTTGAAGACCAGTCCGCGGCGCTTCGAGCGGGCGGCGCTTTTGGACGCGAGGTATCGATCCGCTTCGATCTGCTCGGAGAGCTTGTGCTGCTCCACCGAGCCGGAATCGCCCGAGGCCTTGGCCGGTCCCTGGGCGTTCTCGCGGATCGCGTTCTCAAGCTCCTCGGCCATTTCCCCTGCCTCCCGCGAACACGCACCTGCCCGCTACTGGATACTTACGCGAGCCTGCCGGCGGTTGTCCGGCCCCCGGGCGGTTTCCCAAGAATCGTGCTACATGTAGCAATCGGGCCCGCGCGCCGCATGCGCACCACGCGCAGCCGCCTATCAGGAGACCTACCCGGCGCGAGGCCGAACTGTCGGCGATTTCCCGGGAGAAACCGAGAATCGTGCTACATGTAGCAATCGGGCTTCCTCGCCGAGCGAACGGAAGCCTCATAGGTCACGATCCTTCGCCCGCAATGGCGGCAGACCTTGCGGCGGCGAATCCGCCCGTCCCGCAGCGGCTCGGTGTGCGTGGTGTGGAAGTGGCGGCAGGCACACTTCGGGCAACAGATGCCGCGCGCGTCGCTTGTGTTGCGGCTCTGCTTCATCGCCATTTCCTCCGCTGCAACTCGGCGAAACTCACCCGCTGCTTCCTGGGCGCGGCACCCGTTTCGGTTTCCGGCAGAACCACGCCCTGCATCGAGGCGGCTACGGCACAGCCGACCAGGCAGTCCAGCCAGTGGTTGTCGGTCGCCGAGGCCCGCATCTTCCACTCGTCCACCGTCCGGCCGCGACCCTGTGTTTTGACCCGGTACTCGGCCGTCAGGTGCTCGGCAAAGAGGCGATGGAGGTCCGGCTTGTCGCCGAAGAGGGATAGGCATCCCCGGTCACCCATGGCCACCGCCAGCCGGGCGTAGACGAACGACTTCCAGTAGTTCGTGTCGTAGACCACGTGCCGGACCTGGCGGCGGCCGTGGACGTTGGGCACGCGCCAGTTGTGCCCCACCCGGTCGCCGACTTTTCGCTTGTACTCGGAGAACGGGATGCTCGATGCCCCGACGAACCGCCCGTGGCTGGGCATCAGGACGGCGGAATGGGCGCTTTGCCGGCAGAACTGGTACACCACGTCGGTCGACAGTCCCCAGTTGGCGTCGACGAGGCAACGCTCGATCCGCATGGCGGCGCCGTCGTCGCGGCGGAACTCCCTGGATAGGTAGGTCCCGGTGAGGGATTCCAGCCCCGCGTAGATCGAGCCCTCCAGGCCGGCGCCCTTGGCCACGTGCGACAGCGTCGGCTGGGCATCGCGGGCGGTGAAGTAGGCCCGGCGCTGGTCGGGCCAGGCCCCGTAGTCGAGCACGACGCCGGTGAAGTCGTCTTCCCAGGCGGCCACCACGAAGAACAAGAGGCTTTGCTGCACGTCGACGAACATCGTCAGGTGGTTGCAGCCGACCGGAACCACCCCGCGGGCCAGGCGGTTGATCTTGCCGGCGATCTGGTCGGCCGTGAGGTCTTCTTCCTCGCTCGCATCCTCGGGTAGCGGTTCGTTCTGATACTCCGCCCAGAAGGCCCGCTCATCCTGGAGTTTGAGATTCATCGCGTGTTGGATCGCCGACAACTCGTCGTGGTTGAACCGCTCCGGCCAGGCGACGACGGCCCCCTCGTCCATCGCCTCGCGGTTCTCGCCATAGAACTCCGTCGCCTCCCGGCCGCCGTGGCCCATGCGCAGGCTCTCGGCGCGGATCTCAGCGTACTTCTGCCACAGCTTCTCGCCGGACGGGAAGCGGTAGACCATCTTCGTGCGCTCGCCATTCCACTCGGGATGCTTGTCGCGGTCGAGGATGTTGTCGGCCATGTCGCCCGGGCGGATCACCGTGCAGGGCATGACGCCGGCGATCTTCTTGCCCGGACCGGCCAGGCCCAAGACGGCGCCGGCCAGGATGCTTTCCCGCGTGGCGCACTGTGACAGCGAACGGGCCGACTCGTCGGTCTGCGGATCGTCGATGACCACCAGGGACGGCCGGACCGGCTGGCCATCGGCCCGCTTGAATTTCATGCCGCGCACCCGGCCGGTGATCCCGGCCACCTTGATGATGGCGCCCGACGCCCTGCTCTCAGGGATCGTGGGCAGCACGATCTCCTTCGCGGTCCAGCCGATGTGCGTGCGCTGGCCCTGATAGAGCTGGCCGCTGCAGCGGTTGGCGATCCCGTCCAGGCACTGGATCGGGTGACAGACCTCCGGAAAGTCGTCGGCCAGCAATTGGTTGCCGTCCAGCTCCATCTTGATCGAGTCGAGCATGTCCATGGCGTGCCCTTCGTCCGAGCCGATGAGGCAGACGAAGTCGCGATGCCCGTAGAGAACGGCCCAGATACAGGCGCTCTCTGCTTGGACCGTTTTGCCCGATCCGCGGGGCATCGCCATCGCGAACAGCCCACCCTCAAGAACGGCCTTCTCGATCTTGGCGACGACCTTCAGGTGGTCCGGCGACCACGGCAGGTGGAACGTGAACGGGAAATAGGCCTCGCAGAAGTAGCGGAAGTCTCTCTCGGCACGCTGTTTCCTTGCGGGATCGGCGACCGCCGGCAGATCACCGATGTCGCGGCCGGCCAGCGAGAGGGCCGCGTTGCGGGCTCGGGCCCGCTCCTTCAGGGCCTCGTAGGGGTCTCCTTCACGTTCGGGCCTGGGCTCGTGGCGCACGTGGACCAGCCAGGCCACGTAGCGGAACAGGTCCACGTGCTTCCCATCACCCACGCGAAACCCGGCCCGCGTGCGGTGGCGGTAGAGCTGGCGCTCGCCTATCACCTCGCCCAACGGCGTGGAGTTCAAGAGGCGACATAGCTCGCTCGGGCGCAGGTTTCGGGGGTCAATCGCCACCGGCCATCTCCCGAACCAGCCAGGCCGCGTACTGGACCAGGTTGATCGTCCCGTCCGGGTTCACCGGGGCCCCGTCGTCGATGTCGTCGCGAACCATCTCGACGGTGATGGGCTTCCCGCCGGAGGCCGTGAGAATGCGGGCCACGTCCTCCAGGGATAGCGCCTGAGGGTTCAGCGGGCCGCCTTGCCGTCCTTGGGCGTTAGGGTCGCTCATCGGGTGCTACGCCTCGCAAGAAAAGTATTCCGGGAAATCGATGCCGGTCCGCATGGAATTCGGCTTGAGCTTTGGGTGAAAACATGGCTCCTGTGGAATGTACGAACGAACACGGCCCCCCCGACCCCGGGAGAACAACGATGACGACCAGCCGCAAACCCACGAAGAACAGCGCGATGGCCGGCGACCTGCGGATCAAGATGACCACCCGTCGAGCCGCCGGGGCCGGGACTTGGGTGATCGGGACGATCGCCGGACACCGCTTCGGCGCCTTGGTCTTCCCCGAACACGCCGAATACCCCGACTACGAGCTGGGCGACAGCCGCATCTCGAAGCTTTGGGTCAAGCGGCTCTCGGACAAGCAGACGGTCGTCAACTTCGACCGCGGGTGGGACATCCGCCCGGCCAACGCGACCGCCGCGTCGATCGTCGAGTACCTCGCCGGCAACCTGGCCAAGATCACCTACTAAACGCCCCGCCCCCAACGAACGAGGAGACCAGCGATGACCATCGACGACCTGGTCCAACGTCTGGAAGAGTACCGCGACGCCTTGGGCGGCGACGCCGAGATTCGATTGATGACCCAGAAGAGTTGGCCCTTCGAGAACACGATCGCGGGGCTGGCCTCCGGCGAAGAGATCAACGATCGCGACGACGACGCCGAGCCCGACGACCAAGACGTCGACGACGACCACGTCGTCTACATCGTCGAAGGCAACCAGCTCCAATACGGATCCACCCGGGCGTGGGAAGTGGCTTACTGAAACCGAACTCTCAAGACCAACGAGGAGACGATCATGGCACGACGAGGCACGATCCGAAACACCGCACGCATCGCCAGGGAACTGGCGGATGCCCGACGGGCCAGGGCCCGCCAGAGACGCAAGAAGGCCGAGCAAGAGCAGGCCGCGGCAACGGCCGCCCCGACCCACCACGACTATGCCGAAGAGGCGGAGGCCGCCCAACGGGCGGAGGCCTGGCCGCAAGCGATGGCCCTCTGGCGACGGGCCGCCGAGACGTGCCGCGATCCCGACCTGGCCGTCGGCTACCTCGGAAGCGCCGAGGCCTGCATGCGCCGCATGGTCGATGCCAAGCTCGCCCAGATCGCCCGGGACTTTTTGGGCATGCCGACGCTCAATGCTCGCGAGATCGCGAACTACTACACGATCAAGGGCCCCCTGATCAAAAAGGCCCTCCAGGCGGCCTACGAGGCGGGCCTTGGGATGGGGCAGACCACAAAGTAGGAGGGCACGCTCATGACCGATGCCAACACCAACAAGAAGACGGCCGCCGAGGCCTACGCCGACCACATGCTGGACGTCGCCGTGATGCTCGACTGGTTCGAGCTGGCCCTGGACGCCCACAACAAGGCCGCGGAAGCGGAACCGAACAACTGGAACTTCGTCGGGGACCTCGGCGAAGTCCGCCGGCTGCTCAAACAGACGCTGGCCTTCTTGAGCGCCTCGGAAGAAGCCCAGATCGAGAAGTCCCTGCAAGAACTGCGTAAGTAACCCCCTTTCCCAAGGAGCAATGCGATGAAGCGCGACGACGTGCAGATCGGGGCGGTCTACACCGCCAAGGTGACCAACAAGGTGGTCGAGGTGCGGATCGACGCCGAAAGCCCGCACGGCGGCTGGGACGCCACGAACCTCGCCACGGGCAAGAAGGTTCGCATCAAGACGGCGCAGCGCTTGCGGGCGCCCGCCCAACAGCCCGCCAGCTCGCCCACGGGCGGGAAGAAGGCGACCAAGGCGACCGCCAAGCCCCAGGCCGAGAAGGCCGCCACCCGGGCCAAACCGGGCGAACCCAAGGCCGAACGGCCCAGCGCCCTGAACGCCGCCGCCCGGGTTCTGGCCGAGGCCAAGGAGCCCATGACCGTCAAAGAGATCGTCGAGGTGGCGGCCCAGAAGGGCTACTGGACGTCGCCCGGCGGCAAGACGCCCCACGCCACGGTCTACTCGGCCATCATCCGCGAGATCGCCACCAAGGGCCCCGAGGCCCGCTTCCGCAAGACCGACCGCGGCAAGTTCGTTCATGCGTAGAGGGCTCCCGTACTCCTCACCCCTTTGCGCAGCCCCGGGATCCGCACGCCGGACCCCGGGGTTTTTTTTGCGCCCACGGCGCCCAGGACGGCGTTTCCCGCCGAGTAACGCCCGCGGGGGAAGTGTCGTTGGCCGGTGTGGTGCGTTCCGATCATACGAAGTGCCCAGAAAGTATTTCGGGAATTCCGGCCCGATTCCCCGTTCTGCGCTTGATGTTCTTCCGAAACCAGCGAACATGGGACGTGAGGAGTGAACACACCACATACGCAATACGGGAGCCCCACGATGAACGCCCACGAATTGACCTTCGGAATCGAGATCGAAACGATCGCCCCCGCCTCCGCCATCCGAGACCACGGACTGCAAATCGGAGCCTACAAGCGCGGGATCCAGGTCCCCTACCTGCCCAACGGATGGAAGGCCGAGCGGGACGGCTCGATCCGACCCGGCCAGAACGAATTCGCCTGCGAGATCGTCAGCCCGATCCTGCGGGGCGAAGACGGCCTGCGCCAGGTGACCGAGGTGGTTCGCCAGCTCGAGGCCAAGGGCCACCGGGTCAACGCGAGCTGCGGCGTCCACGTCCACGTCGGTTGGAATCGAACCTGGAATACCCAGGCCCTGGCCCGCCTGATCACGATCGCCGCCTACCTCGAAAAGGGCCTCTACGCGATCACGGGCACCAAGAGCCGCGAGCGGGGAATCTTCTGCAACGGGGTTCGCAAGTACGGGAACGACAAGGTCGCCAAGCCCGCGATGGACCGCGACCGCTACCACGTCCTCAACCTCCGCAACCTCGCCACGGGCTCCAAAGACACGGTCGAGTTCCGCGTTTTTTCCGGCTCGCTCAACCCGGTGAAGCTTCTCGGATGGATCCAGGTCTGCCTGGGCCTGGTCGAGCGGGCCTTGAGCGGCAAGCGGATGCCCAAATGGAACCCCGGGGCGCTGAGCGGCGGCTGGAAGAAGGCCGGCCCGGGCCAGAGCGAGACCGAACGCCTCATGGGATACCTGGCCTGGGGCAAGGGCTACGCCCGGATCCACAACGGCCGCCAGTACGGATGGATCTCGGACGCCATCCCCCAGACCGAGATCAAGGCCGCGTTCCGCCGCTTGGCCCGCAAGTACGACGCCCAAGCGTAGGACGCAACCGCCCCGGGGGGCGCCGCCCCCCGGGGTTCTCTTTCCCTCCCAAGACCGAGGAGCCCAACGATGAAGACCAAGATCCACACCGCCCTGGTCGGGCGCCAGGCCCGCGTCATGACCGCCGACGAGATGCTGCGCCATTGGCCCGGGGGCCACGGCCGATTCCGCGCGGAGTACGCGGGCCAGACCGGCCAGATCGTCAACGTCTATCTCACCGCCGACGGCGTCACCTACGACCTGCTCTTCGCCGACGGGTCGATCTGGGTGGACTGCTGGAGCGGCTTCTTCCGCGTCGAGACCGCGTAGCCGATCAGGGCAATCGCACGGGCGCCCACCGGGCCGCCCACGGTGGCCCCGGTGGCGACGAGACGGCCTCCGGCGGCCACCAAACGGGCCCCCGAACAACGCCCAACACGGGCCAGCACGGGCCACCAGAACCAAGAGGAGACCTTGCCCATGTGCGGAGTGTTCGGATTCATCACCCGAAACGGAAACGGCCCGGACCTGGGCCGCCTGCGGCGGATCGCCGCCCAGACCCAACGACGGGGCCACCACGCGTTCGGACTCGCGTGGCTGGACGCCGAGGGCACCATCCATACCTTCAAACGCCCGGGCCCCGCCACGGCCAACCTGGGCGACCTGGACGCCTGCCGCGGGGCGACGGTCGTGATCGGCCATTGCCGCTGGGCCACCCACGGCTCGCCCAAGAACAACCGCAACAACCATCCCCACCCGGCTGGCCGCGGATGGTTCGTCCACAACGGGGTCGTGGTGAACTACAGGGCCCTGCTGCGACGCTACCGGCTGCAACCCAAGACCGAGTGCGACAGCGAGGTGCTGGGATTGCTGATGGCCCGGTTTGCGGGCTCGATCGGCCGCCGGGCGATGCAAACCGCCCGAGCAGCCGATGGACGGATGACCATGCTCGGGATCTGGTCCAACCCGGCGCGACTGCTGGTCGTTCGCAAAGACTACCCCCTCTCGTTCGGCGAGACGGCCGGTGGGGTCTACTTCGCCAGCCTGCCCGAAGACCTGCCCGGTGCGGTCATGCACGTCTCGGACCACTACGCCGGCGTGTTGGTGTCCGAGGGCGCCCGGCTCAAGCACGTCGCGTATCGCATCGACACGTGAGACCATCCCTCCCCTCATACGGCCAGGCCCTCGTCTGCTCATTCGTCGCCCTCTGCTTCTGCGGACAGGAGCCGAATCGGCTTTCCCAACTCGGTGGCGATCCGCATCTCGGCCTGGACGCCCACGCTCTGCTCCCATCCGTCGAGCGCGAGCACGGCCACCTCGTCGCACGCCTCGAGCAACCGCCGATCGTTGCGCTGCCAGAACTGCCAATCCAGGGGGAGCCCGTGCTCGGCGATCGGAACGCTGTGGGCGATGGGCGAGAAGACGATCGTGCCTTGGCGCATCAACCGGGCCGCGGCCCGACAGGCGGCCTCGAAACGTTTCTGGCGGACTGCGGCGTCCGCATGGGTGTACGGGCTGGCAAGGTAGATCATGCCGAGGTCTCCGCCAGTTCTATCGGGGCAACCGCGGGCTCCCGCCTGGCCTTCGTGCCCGCGAACTGCTCGAAACGCTGGACGATCACGTCGCAGTACGGCGGGTCAAGTTCCATCAGGAACGCCTTGCGCCCCGTCTGCTCGGCGGCGATCAGGGTCGAACCACTCCCGCCAAACAGGTCCAACACGTTCTCGCCCGGGCGCGACGAGTACTGCATGGCCCGCACGGCCAGCTCGACGGGCTTCTCCGTGAGGTGGACCATCTTGTTCGGGTTGATCTTCTTGACGTGCCAGAGGTCGGGTATGTTCTGGGGCCCGAAGAACTGGTGCGCAGCGCCCTCCTTCCAGCCATAGAAGCACCACTCATGCGCGCCCATGAAGTCCTTGCGGGTCAACACCGGGTGTTGCTTATCCCAGATGATCGCCTGGGAGAAGTACAGCTTGCTGGCCTTGAGCACGGGGGGATAATTCGCGCAGTTGGCGTAACCGCCCCAGATATAGAAGGCGCGGCCCGGCTCCAGCACCCGGGCAATGTTTCCGAACCAGGCGCGAAGCATCTCGTCGAACGCTTCGTCCGAGACGAAGTCGTTCTCCAGCGGCCGGTCCTTGGCCCGCATCTTCCGGTGCGTGGCCTGGGCCTTCTCCGGATGGCGCTCGACGTCGAACCGCTGGTGATGCCGCGTGCCCTGAAACGAACTCAGGCCCGCGGCAATCGCGTTGTTGCTCCGCGGCTCCAGCCGGACATTATAAGGCGGGTCCGTGTTCACCAGTTGGATCATCGCCCCATCCAACAGCCGATCCACGTCGCCAGGGTTACCCGAGTCGCCGCAGAGCAGGCGATGGTCGCCCAGCATCCACAGGTCGCCCGGCTTGGTGATCGCCTCGTCGGGCGGTTCGGGCACGTCGTCCGGATCGGTCAGGCCTTCCTGGACGCCCGGGTCGAGCAGCTTGGCCAGCTCCTTCTCGTCGAACCCCAGCAGGCCCAGGTCGAAGTTGCACGCCTGGAGCTCGCCCAGTTCGATCGGCAAGAGATCATAATCCCACTCGGCCAGATCGGCCGTCTTGTTGTCGGCGATCCGGTAGGCCTTGATCTGCTCGGGCGTCAGGTCGGTGGCCACGTGGACCGGGACCTTTTCCAGGCCGAGTTTGAGCGCCGCCTTGTAGCGCGTGTGCCCGCAAACGATCACGCCCTCGGTGTCGACCACGAGCGGCTGGCGAAACCCATATTCGCGGATCGACCGGCCCACCGCGTCGACGGCCTTGTCGTTCTGGCGCGGGTTGCGCTCGTAGGGCCGGATGCGATCAAGTTTCCAGAGTTCGATCTTCATGAATCCCTCGCGTTGCGTGTTCTTCCTGAATCAGGCACGGCCGCTGCAAGAGCTGGTCGCGGATGTCCTGCATCAGGATCTTGGTATCACTGGCGATCGTGGCCACGGCCTTGATCGCCTGGCTGTTGCCCGCGATTACGCGGTTGTTGTCCTTGAGCACCCGGAGCAGCTGTTTGACCAGCCACACGTTCACGCCCAAGAGCAGCAAGGCAAAGACGGCGAAGCCGCCCTGGATCAAGGGCGACCACAACTGAATCACTTCCACCACCGGACGTCTCTCCCCGTAGGAACCAACATTCGGTCCGCAAAACGCGGACCCGAAATCGCCGATCGATTCACCCGCCGGATTGCTCCGCGGCCGAGATCGGGTTGGCATCGGCCCCCGTCGCATCCCCGCCGTGAGCCGCCTTGCGCAGCGACTGGAGCAACGATTCCACCGCGGCGTTACGCTCCACTTCCGCCAGGCCGCCCCCGTCGTCTCCGAAGGCATGCTCCAGGGCCTCCCCGCCGACGATCCGGCGAAGGGCCGCCATGTCCTCCGGGTCGTTTCGGTCCGCCGTGAAGATCGGCGTCATCCTCCGCTCCTGGTACTTGCGCCGCTCCTCGTCGCAGGCCAGACAACCGTAGCCGCCACACCACCGGCAGCCGGGGAACGCGCCCTTGAGTCGTTGTCGAGATTGTCGTTTCATCGTTTCTGCCCCGGATGGACTATGTTGAAGAGGAATGGACGGAACGTTGCCAACGCTTTGCCTCCTGGTCGTCGTGAATGGCGTTTCACCCAGCACACAAAAAGGTCTCCCAGAGGTCAAACAGGGTTTTTTAACCGAATGGCTCGGCAAGCCCGGCAAGGGACGACCGAGATCGTTGCCCGGCAAACGCTGCAGCGGATCGGCTCGGGCAGGAACGTCTCGCCCTCGTCCAGGACGGGCTTGGCGAGCCTGATGGCCTTCCGCCTGCCGGCCGCCACGTCGCCCACGGTGTTCGGCGACACGCCGGCTGCGCGGGCGATCTTGACCTGGCCGAGGATCCCGGCGGCCAGCATCCGCTGGATCATGCGGATCGTCGTGGCGTCGATGCCGTGCTGCGAATTGGGCACGCGCCGGCCCGATCGCCTGGGCGCCGGCGCCCGCCCGTTGCCACGACGGTGGGCGTGGGCCAGGACGCCCAGCACGTACTCGCTGATGCCGAGGCGGGACGCGACCGCGGCGCGATCCATTCCGTCGGCCAGGAGCTTTTCGGCCTCGTCCACCACGGCGGCCGTGATCTCTGTGCGCTGCATGCTCGTGCCTCTTCGTTCGGCCCCGATCCGTACCCGGGCAAGATTCCCGGACACGCGAAACAAACTGTGCTTGGGTTCGGTGCTGTTCCCGCGGCCCCCAGCTTGCCCAGATTGCCGGGAAGTACCTAATCGACCTGCCAATTTGGCACCCGGCGCCGTGGGCCACGATTTGGGGCACGGGCATGCGGAGGAGAGCGGCGGGACGAGGGGCCAACCGGCCGCAACGACGCCAACACGGGCCGACGTGGGCCGACGTGGGCCAAGCCGTGGGATTGGCGGGCACGGCAGCCCCGGAGTGGAACACGACACGCCAAATCCGTCACACACCCCCTCACGCGTGCGCGCACCCGCTGC
>Ga0334893_1002007_pt1 | contig 16643 bp, 16 predicted proteins | sample GraSluR3_MG_5_FD_207218 | JGI IMG/M metagenome (GOLD analysis project Ga0334893, IMG submission 207218) | Sludge microbial communities from methane-producing bioreactor in Wageningen University, Netherlands - Granular Sludge_09_05-R3 | ecosystem: Engineered > Bioreactor > Anaerobic >...
GAGAAAAGATCAAAATTCTTATATAAATTAAATTATTTTAGGAAAGTTGAAGAATTACAACTACAACTAAAAGAAATTATTAAAGAAAATGGAATTCCTTTATTACTTTGGTTTTACAAAGATGAATAATTTTAGAAAAATTAATTAAGAAAGTTTAATAAATTTTCTCCAAATTTATTTTCATCCAATTGATTATAGAATGGTAATCCAACTACCTTATATTTTGTTGTTTCTATGAATTTTACTAAATCATTTGAGTTGAATTCATCTTTAATTTTTATTAAAAATTCTTCTTTCCATTTATCTTTTTGTTCTATGTGTTTTCCTTTTGGTTCTATAAATATTTGATAAGTTAGTTCTTTTCCGTTTTTGTTTTTCATAAACAATACAAAATCTGGTGCAAAACCTTGTCCATCTGAAAAATTGTATAATTTAAAATGAAGTTCATTTCTTAATAAATATACTTCTTTGAATTTTTCTTTTAGATTTTCATTAATTAATCTTTCAATGAATTTTACACAAGCTTTTTCTTCGGATGTTCCAAAATTAGATTCAAAAGCATACCAATTTTTATCAGAAAGATAGTTTTCATCTCCATCATATTTTTCAGAATTTATTTCTAATTTAATTGGTTTATCTTTAAAAATTTCCGAAATTTTGTTTTGTTTAAATTCTTTTGTTCCAATATATTCAATAATATTTTTTTCAATAACATCTTTAATTTTATTTAGTAAAGAATAAACTGCACTGAATAAATCTTTATTGTTTATATTATCTAAACTTGATTGTGTTCCTTCAAATTTTATGTTTATCCCATTTAGGAATTGACTTTCGACTAATAAATCGTTTATTGATTCTAATTTAGGAATTATTTTTTTCATTCGGTTTAGATTGAAAAAATCTATTTTAGCAATAGCATTTTTTATAATGTGAGGTTCAATTTCTGAAAGTTTTATTGTTTTTGTAGTTTTTTTAATTTTAGAATTATCATAATTTTCATCAGTCATAGCATCTGTTTTTTCAGAAATTCCAGATAAGACTTGAAAAGTAAAATCTTTATCGTGAAAACCTAATTCATTAAATGATTTAGTTTTTGAATAATCTTTTTCTTTTTTTTCATTTAAATAAATTGTTCCAGTTTTATAGAATGATGTTTTCTTAAATGATTCTTTTAGTTTTAATTCTTTTTCTTCGGTTTTATCATCAATTAAACCTTTTTCAACTAATGCTTTTTTCAATTCAGCAATATACCTTGATTCATTAAAACTATGAAAATATAATTCTTCTATTATTCTTAAATCGTGATTTAATTCTTCATCAAATTTTCTTTTAAAAACTTCTTGTGTGTTATCTTGTGCAAAAGGGAAATATCTTGCACCTCTTCCAATTAATTGAGCTTCTGATATTGTTGCAGGAGAAACTTTACCTTTGTAACCTCCCCCACCTGATTGTTTGCTATCAACTCTTACAATATCAAATAAGTTTAAAACATCCCATCCTTCGTTTAATTTATGGACTGCAAAAATTGCTCTAATTGGATTTTCTTTACTTTCTAAAGTGTTTAAAATATTTTGCTGTGAAATTAATTCTTCTTTATCTTTAAGAGAAATTGACTTTTTATCTAAATTTTCTTCATTTACATTTAAACAATTTTTTTCAGCAAAACTTATTTGAATTTTTTTGATTAAATTTTCAGTAGAAATGTTTTCAGAATTGTAAAATGAGAATAATTTTGTAATTATTTTATTATTACTTTTAGATTTTATTTCTTCTATATCTTTTTTTGATAGGTTATCAATTAATTCTCTAAATAATTTATGATTTTCTAAAGAATCTTTTATTTCTTTTTGTGTTTTAATTAACATTACTGGTTTAAAATTTTTTAATCCGTGTTTTGATGCAATATCTTGTCTAAATTGATTTATTAAAACTGCTGTTAGAATTCTGTATTTTTTATCTCCATCTACTTTAAAAATTTCAATATCTTTGGAAAATCCATTTTTTACGAATTCTCTTAAATCATACCGATATAACAATCTGTTTAAGTATTTGCTATAAACTGCTTTATCATTTTCAAAACCCATAGTTGCAGTAAATTCTAATAAAAGACTTTCTTTGTCATTTTCTAAAATTTTTTCAATAGTATTTTCCCAATTAGGTTTTTCATCTAAAGTTTTTTGTTTAGTTTTTACTTGTCCGTGATGTGCTTCATCTGCAATTAACACAATTTTTTTATTTTTGAAATTATCAAATGTTAGTGCATTTTCTTTTTCTTGATGAAGATCTGAATGTAATTTTTGAATTGTTGTAAAACAAATATTGATGTCATCCTTTGAAACTCCTTCAAAATTATTTACTTCTTTGATATTTATTATATTTCCATCAATCACAATTTTTTTATTAAATAGATATTTTATAGAATTTTGATTTAGAAAATTATCTTTTGTTTTTTCTATAATGTTATTAGAATTTACGAAGAATAAAAAGTTTCTATAACCTTTTTTGTATAAATAGTTAATTAGTCCAGCCATAATTAGAGTTTTACCTGAACCAGTAGCCATATTAAATAAAACTGCATTAGGAATTACTTTAAAATCAAATTGATTTTCAAAATAAGTTTTAAACATTTGAAAAGCTTCTTTTTGATATTCTCTTAAAGGAAAGTTAGGATTTAGATTTTCTAAAATTTCTTTGTCTATCTGAACATCTAAAATAGTTCTTTTTCCAAACTCTTCAAACAGCTTTTCATAAAGAAATTTTTCTGAAGACATTTTAATTGCCTCCATAAAATTTAGAATTCAATTCCTTATCTTCTTTACTTATATTAAATTGTTTATCATCAATTTCAGATAAATTTACATATAATTGATTTTTATTTAACATCTCACAAAGAAGTTTCTTTTGCTCTGCTAAAGATAGTTTTTCAAAATCTGCTTTATTTTTATTGAATTTATGAATTTCAACATCATAATTTAAGAAATAATGTTCAACCATTTCATCCCAAATTTTAAGAAGAGATTTTGTATCTTTTGCATCTTGAATTTTGTCAATTGCTTCTTCATTGTATTTTTTAAGTTCGCAATAAATGAATTTTTCTTCTTTATTACTTTGAATAACTAATTTATTTCTTGCTAAACAAGTATCCATATGTTTATTTAATTGTTCTAATAGAATAAATTGTCTATTTCCTTTATCTATTTCATTTAATTCCATTACTGCTTGTCCTGTAGTTCCCGAACCTGCAAAAAAATCCAATATTATATCATTTTTTGAAGTAATAAAGGCTATTAATTTTTTTATGTAATCAACAGATTTAGGATATTTGAATTTTCCTTTTAACTCTAATTCATCTAAATCTTTACTTCCTCTTTTATTATCTAAAATTAATGAAGGGATTTTTTCAATAATTCTTTTTTTAATTTGAGGCATAAATCTATCTCCTTCAAAATAAATTTCTTCAATTATTCCATTTATCTTAGCAATTGTAGGTTCGCAATTATTATTAAAGAAATTTCTCATATCATTTGAACTTCGCCATTTTGCTTTTAATCTTACTTCTTTTTTCAAAAAACCATTTTCAACAATAATTGGATCTAAATTATCGATATTTTCAGAACTTCCTTCGATTTTTCTGGTTTCCTTATAAATTCCATCATTTACACCATTGCATTTTAAACCTGCGGGAAAGGTTATTATTGGCATAGTTTGGTCTTCATTTCCTACAGTGCCTCTTGAAATTGTAAATCTTTCTTCGCCTTCTAATGTAAAATTAATAAATGATTTTGAATAAATTATAAAATATTCATGTTTTGAAACTGTATAATTTGAAGCAATTTCACTTGCCCTATTAACTACCCCATTTGCTAAAAAATTATTTCTTTCAAATATTTCATCTAATAATATTTTAAGATATGCTTGTTCAGCATCATCACAACTTATTATGATTGCTCCTGAATTTTTTAAAAGTTCTTTAGATATTTCTAATCTATTTTTCATAAAAGTTAGCCAAGTAGAATGATTAAAGCTATCATTATATCCAAAATCATCTTTTCCTAAATTATAAGGTGGGTCAATATAAATCAATTTAACTTTTCCAGCAAACTCTTTCTTTAAAGAATGTAAAGCTAAAAGATTATTTCCTTTTATTATTAAATTATCTTTTATTACTCCATTTTCATCTCTTTTGAAATCCTTTACTTTTTCTTCTCCTTTTGCAGTGAATTTTTTAAAATTAGTTAATGCTTTTGTATCAAATAATCTGTCAATTTCATCTTTTGCTAAAATTTCATTAAAAAATATTTCGTTTCTTTTTTGGTCTTCTTTAGTCATTCCACCTTCTAAAACACAATCTTTAAATGGCCAGACTAAAGAAACTTCTCCTCTTTCTCTTAAATATTTTCCATCAATATTTAAACCAATTTGATTTTTAAATTTTGTATAAGAATTACTTAAGAAATTTTTATCTTCAACATATTCTATAAATTTGTTAATATTAAAAACATAATATTCTTGAATTTTATCAAAAAAATGATTTCTTACTTCATCATCTTTTATTAGTAATCCAATTAAATCTTTATCTGCTTTTAAAGCAAAATTAATTATTTCATTTCGTATTAAAGAATCATTATCTTCATCTACAAACCTTAAATCCTTTTTTAGTAATTCTATTAGTTTATTATTAAAATCCTCTCTCATATTAATAATACTCTTTAATTGTTTTTAATTATTTCTATCAATCGTTCAACAATTTTAACTTCTGCTAATGTGTCTAACTCACAATATTTTTCTAAAGCATTTCTTATTTCTTGTTTTTCTTTAGGATTAATATTATTAAAAGTAATTCTTTCCCATTGATATGATGCTTCATCTCCTTTTTTTACATGATTTAAATCCTTGTAAGATAAATCAGACATTACAGGTAAAACATATTTGATTGAGCAAGAGCCTTTTTGCTCAGGATCATAATAATAAAAATTCCTAAATACATCCCATAAATCTTTAATTCTTGTTAAAATATTCTTATCATACCATTCTCTAAATTCTGGAAAAGATGTTGCACATTCATTCATTACTCCTTTTTCAAATCCTTGATTATACACAAGTATACTTCCTTTATCTCCTAAATTATCTTTTAATGATTGCATAAATTTAGGTCTTGGATCATTTGTTCCGTCAGCTAAAAAAGAAATATGTTTTAGCTCTCCACCTTTTTCTTCTTGAATATGTAAACTAAATTGAAAAGGTATTCTTTGATAAGGTCTCATTCCATCAAATTTGGGTAAAATAGGATTTATTGTCTCAAAATCTAAATAATAAATAGGATATTGTAAGTTTTTTAAGAAGTTATCTATTTCTAATTTATCAATATGAACTCCATTATCATAAGCTAATCTTTTTTGAATTTTTTGTTTATCATTTAACTTAAAACTTTCAGGAACATCTTTCATTGTAATATAACCATTTTTGTATAATTCTACTGCTTTTTTCTTTAATATTCTATAAAACTCAAAAATATTATCTTTAGGTAAAGAATTAATAAATTCATCAAGACATAAATTATCATATTCTATTGTTAAAATACTATCAACAGAAAATTCTGGTTCAGGTCCTTTAATAATATTAAACATTTTATTTATGTTCTTTTCTAAGTTTTCTTCAAAAGGTTTTATTTTATCAGTTATATCTGTTTGAACAAACAATTCAGAAGGTTCAATTTGCCCATTTTTTATATATTCATTATTAATATGCATCAAAAAACACTTTCTAATTTTCAAACCTGCTTTTTCATAAACATATTTTTGAAAAGCAACATCATGTAAATTAATATCTTTTACTTTTGTAGCAGATTTTACTTCAATAATATCCCATTCATCTTTTCCTACAGGATTAAGAATATCTGCTCTTGAATATATGATTCCTTCTTTTAGTATTACTTGAATCCCAAATTCAAATAAAGGACGTCTCATTTCTAAAGCATTAATCCCAAGTCTTAGATTTTCTTGATAATCTTCCTCAGGAATTTTAATTCCTCCTTCAAATAAAGTAGTTGCTAATTCTCCTACTAATGTTCCATCATCAAACTTTTTCTGTTCAATTTCATTAGGTTCAGGGATTCTTTCCTTATCATTTTTAGTAATCCACAAGAATTTAGGACATTGTATTCCCAAAAGATAATTTGATTTTGTTAATATTATAGATTCCATAATAAGATTATTAGAAAAAGGATATTTTTATGGTTTTGGATTAAAATAAATTAAAAAATAGGGGACTAAAAATGAATTAGATGAATTGTTTATGAGAATTTTTAAAACCAGTCCTAAAAGATTTATACTTATAAGAAATTAATAAATGAAATTTATTTAACTTTTGAAGCAGTAAGTTTTATCCTAGCATCAATTTCAACGGGTTCCATTTTATCTTTTATTTCTTTTTTTATCTCTTCTATCTTCTCTCCTTCTTCAATTTTTCTTAGTAAATTTTGATATCTTGCAGTATCTTGGTCTCTTAATTTTATAGAAACATAATACCCCTTTATAGCTTCATCAGACTTAATGTAAGTTGGTAATTGGTTGAAATATCCTTTATAAAAATCAGCATTCAAAATTCTTTTGATTTCTACTACAATTTTTTTATCAAAACCTAAAGAAAATTTAAAGTCTACAGGTCCTCTACCAGTTTGACCTTCAGGAGATATAACAATATCTTTATTTAATTTACACATTGTATCTGCTATGTCCCAAAATAAGATTTGCATTGTTCTTTCTGTTTTTGGTTTATTATTTTCATCAAAGAAGAATTCCCATCCTTGTCTTTTTTCTACTACATGCTTATATTGTTGAATAACTTCTTCAACAAAGTTAATAAGTGAAGCTTCTGTTTTTTCTTCTGTTTTCTTAATCGGGAGAGTTGAAACTATTTCTTTAAAAAATCTATGGAATTTATAAAAAAATTCTTTTTCACCAATGTTGAGTATACTATAATCTAAAGATTCTGCAAATTTAATATATTCTCCTAAAATTGCTTTAGCTTCTTTAGGATTTTCTTTAATTGCTTTTTTTATCTTTTTAGTATCCAAATTTGAAGTAAATATTTTAGTAGCTCTTTTTCTAAGAGTATCATTATCAATAGAATTAAGATAATATTCAAAATTAATTATGTTAATTATTTCTTCTGATCTCAATATATCTTTGGGTATCAAGATTACTGGATTTTTTTTATCCCTTTTATTCTCTGGTAATGGGACTCTATCCATATTCCACAAATCATTATCATAATCATATCCTAAATTATTAACCAAAAATTCTTTTGTAGGAATTTTTTCTTTTTGGCATATTCCTTGAGTATACTTAACCAAATCATCTTTTATTATATTTGTAATCATATCACTTATTCCATCTGGCCCTATTCCTTCTACAAGTAGATTGAATATTGCAATATTTTCAGGTAAATCATCTATTCCCATATCTATCAAATCTACAATAGAATCTCTCAATTTTAATGAAAAATTTAGTCCTAAGCCTCTCCCAGCACTACCATCTTGGGTGTAACCTATTAAAGTTTCTTTAGGTTCTTTAAATTTTAATATTTCTTCTGTAGTCTTTAGAGCTTTAAGTCCTTTTTTTCTTGCTTTTGCTATCTTCTCAAAGGTTTTTTGAAAAAAAAGATTTATTTTTTCCTTTGATTCTTTAAAATATGGATTTTTTGTTTTTGATAAAAGGATTGGATCTATAAAAAGAGGAATATCTGAGTCAAATGAAGGATCTAACCATTCTTTTTCATGTCCTTTTGAAATACAATAAGCCTCTGAAAATAACATATATAAAATTCGAATAAAAAATATTTAAATCCTTTTATTATGCAAGAGATCATTTATATTTAATGAATATTCAAAAGTTTTAACAATTATTAAGAATGGATTTAATAAAAATGAAGGATGTTTTTTATTTAATAAAATCAGACTTAAGAATATATGTAATTAAAGAGAATATTATTCCATCAACAAAAGAATTAAAAAAAATCTAGTACAAAAAAAATAGATAAATATACTCGATAAATAATCATTTATCAATAACTATATTTAAATATATAATGACCTTTATTATCTTATGAAAGAGCAAGATAATAATGTAATAAAAACAATTAAATATTTTATGAAAAAATTAGAGAATGAAAACAAGAAATCCTATTGTGTTTGTACAGAAGAAGGAAAAATAAGGTACTATTTTGATGAAAATAATTTTTTTTGTTCAAATCAGATAGCTCTTTTTAATGGAATAACACAGAAAGAATTTAATAAAAGATTAGCAGAAAGGATAGATTCTGGTGATTTTAATTTAGAATAACCTTTCACAAAATAATTCTCTTAGAAAGCTTAAAATAAGTATTTAACCTTCTCAATATTTTTTAAACTTGTCAAAATTTCGGAGTATCAAAAAGACTAAAATAATCAACAAGAGAATTATGGCTATTTCCCAATCAAATCCCCTCTCAACTTGACTTTCTCTTTCAAGGATTGGTTTTGAACAATCTAAAGATTCATTTGCCTTAGATATCATTGAGATAACGGAATTGAATTTATTTTGAGAGTATAATTTTTCAGATAAGATTTTGTAATATTTTGAGTTAGAAAAACAATCCTTTCCTTCGGAAATATTATAATTTGGTTCAAAGAAGAGATTTGTAAGAAATATAGAAATCTTTGAAGGAACAATTTCTTTATATTTATTATATTCCAAAACAAAGAGGGAATAAACTTCATTGACCCTTTGAGTATTCAACGTAATTCTATCTAAATTTTCTTGAACAATCCTTTGATTATTTGGATTTTGTAATAAAGGCTCATTTGAATGGAGTTGTTTTAGAACATCCTGAGCAACCTGATATTCAATTTTGTCTACTTCAAGAGTATTCTTCTTTTGTGTAGAAAAATCAAATATTGCCTTGAAAAAATTAATAATCAAATTCGTTCCTCCCCTTGCGATAGCTGTAAGAGACCTAAGGTAATCATCAAGATAAATCTTTGATAAACTCATTGCAGCACTCAGATTTTTAACATATCCTTCTTGCGAATATCCTTGGTTAATATTTGAGAGATAATAATTTGATTGACCTAAGATTTCTAACGCCCCTTTTAGTTTTTTGTCATCATATCCACAAGCTATTCCTACAACTAAATTTGTTGGATTAAAACTCCCGATTATCCCCACCTTTTTTGCAGTATTTATTGTTTTAGCAACCTGATAAGCTTTCTCAGTCCCAAGGGCTACTGCACCAGAACTTACCACCTCTGAAGCAAGATTAACTGATTCAGTTTTAATATTGCCCATCCCAAAGTAATCGCAAATATCCAATCCACTTACTTCAAAATAATTCAAAGAAAGATTACCATTGTTGAGATTGTGCCTAATGTAATTAATATCAATAATTTCAGAGGTATATTTTTTATTAAAAAAGATTTTATTTTCAACATCAAAGATTATTGGAGTACAAGATTCATTCTCAAAACAACATTGATAGATTACTGGGACTGTTCTCATTTTATGACTTGAATAGAATATCCAAGGATCAGAAATATCATATACAAAGGCATCAATAATTTGACAAGTCTCACCATTTAAATTAAATTCCTCAGAATATTCTTCCGATACCGTTTTTGCTGAAATAATTTGCATAAACATAATTATAATGAAAAATAAAAGAAAAAATTTATTTTTCATAATGCTCACCAAATTTAATAAAAAATTCTTGGATGAATTTTTCTAATTTTTTTATTTTATCTTCAACAAAATCTTCAAAATTTAGACACCCATATTCTTGGCACCCTACCTCAACTTTTCCCTCTCTTTCAATTCCTTCCTTAGAAATATTTTGTTTTATAAATAGAAATCCCTGGAACTTCTTAACTAAAAACTTATGCGTTAATTTGTTTCTTATTTCATTAATCGGAAGAACCCATTCATAGTAATTCTTGCTAAATAAATCAAATAGATTTTCATCTTTTTTATTAGAAAAGACATAAGTTGTAAAAGAAGGGTATTTTTTTAGTTCTTTTTTGTCTAATTGTTGAAATTTAAATTTTAATATATAATTAATAGTTCTTATTAGATTATACAAACAAGACTGAAACTCAAATCCAATAATGTCCTGCCATACAATTATAGGAATTTTCATCTCAAAGCTAAATGTATTGTTTTGGAACTCAAATCCTTCATTGGACCTCTCTAATTCTTCAAGCATTCGATTCTTATTGTAAATGCTATTTTTGAATAAAAATTCAATTTGCTCGATTTCTTCTTTTAATTTTGGAAACTTCTTCTTAATAGGTATGAATAAGTTATCTACTCTTTTTTGTTCACAAAGTTTGTCTAATTCCATTAAAAAGATACTCTTTTATAAAATATAAATCCTTCTTTTAATAATAACATTCATTACAATATTCATTTTCAGAATTTACATACCCTTCAGAGAACTTCTATCTTCTTTTCACACAATAAAATGTGTTGAAATGTGCACAGTACATTAACTTTTAATAAAAGTTATAATTATTTAATGAATTGTTCTAAGAATATAAATAAAGGTACATTAAGTTAATGTACTATTTACTATTATACAAAGTAATTAAATATTATCGTAAATATATTCTGCAAAAAAATCTATTTCCTTCTTTTTTGAGAAAGAAAATTTTGGGTATTGCAAAATTCCCTTCTCATCTTTATAAGGGACTGTAAAAGTAGTAACCTTTCTACTAAATCCAGTAATAGCAGGTCCTCCAGCTAGGAAACTAACACCAGACATCTTATTTTTATAAAGTTGATCATCTTCAGTATTCTGCACTACCTTTTTCCAAAGAATCTTTGAAAGAGGAATTTCAATAAAAAGAGATGTTAATAAACCATACTCTTGAAAAACAATTTTATTAGAATATATTTCTAATACACCAATCCTATTTTTGTGATGAATTGGAAATAATTTATGCCCACCATAATAAAAAACTTTTTTAAAAGTCTTTTCTGCTTTAAGTGAATTTTGTCTTTTAATCTTTGGAGATTTACAAATTTTTTCATGATTTTCTGCATCTCTTAAACTATTAAATTCCTTTCCACATTTTTCACATTCATATGTTTTAGACATTTTTTCTCATAAGGATAACTATTTCATTGTGTTAAAAGTTATTATAAATAAAAATCATAATAAAAATCATAATAACAAAAATAACAATAAATTTAATCCACCATTTAATTTTAATATTAAACTTTTTTTCAATGAAGTTATTAAAAGAAGGAAAGACTAGTAAAGGTAAAATCAAAGAAAGAAGTCCTAATAAAAAGCCACCTGTAAATGCACCTAAAGAAAAGAATATAAGAAAACTGAATAAAACCCAATTTAAAATTATTTTAGTTTTACTTTTTTCAACAATTTTCACCATTTTTTATATCAAAAGTAAGCAAATCCTATATTTAAAGTTTTTTATAAAAAAATAAATCCTTCCTTCTAAAAGAAGGCTATTTATTCTCCACCCAATAATTCTCCTTGACGATAACCACAAATGTTTAGATGTTCACCCACACAAATGGCACTTCGTCCAGTCCAAACGGTTGGGGCGTTCTGACAAAGTGTCCAAAAAGAGGGGTGGAAATTGAAATACATATTCTTTGTAAAGGAGATAAAAGAATAAGGAAAGTATATGATAGAGTTATAAATACATTAAAGAAAAATAAAGAATTGAGAGAAAAATTTGAATCGTTAAAAAGAAGTTTAAACGGAAAGAGCATTGAAGAATATAAAAAAATTAAATCAGATTTTCTACAAAAAAATATTTTTAATTCATAAATTTAAGATAGAAATAATTTCTCTAATATTCCTTGTAGTAGTTACTTAATTATTTTTAAAATCTATGCTATAAATTTTATGAGGTTTTTCTAAATTTTGAAGTAATTCAATCATTCTAGATGGTTTTACATCATATTTATTTAAATCTTTTATGTCAATCCAAACAATATCTTTTATTTTTCCACTATCATTTGTTAAAGGTTCTCCTATTTCTTCTACTTCTGCTAAAAAGAATATTGAAATAGATCTTTCATTCCAATCTTTATTGTTAATATATTCATTAATATGAAAAATATCTTTTATTTTTATTTTAACCCCTGTTTCTTCCAATGTCTCTCTTATAGCAGTCTGCTCAATAGTCTCACCAAATTCCATCCCTCCACCTGGAAACAAATAATAATCTCCATCAGGGTATTTTGAACATACCATGAGTACTTTCCCATTATGGATAGTAATTGTAGCTGGCCTTAATCCTAATTTTTCTGGCATAAATAAAATAGGATTATATGAATTTAAATTATTTTCTCTATCCATTATTTACTTAAAATTATCATAATTAATTAGGTGTCTACAAAATGAGAATATTTATATATGTGGTCACCTTTAAGATTCTATGTATATAGAAAAAAGGAAAGTAAATAATGGTGTGAAATATTATCTTGTTCATTCATATAGAGAAGATAATTCTGTAAAAAAAATAAGGAAATATCTTGGAATAAATTTATCTGAATTTGATTTAAATAAAAAATATAATGAAGCAGAAGATATAATTTTACAAGAAATAAAAAAAATAAGTTTTAATGTATTCTCATTTGATTTAACAAAAAATCAAATTGAAAAATTAAATAAATTAAATAATAAAATAAAAATTTTGCATTTAACAGAAAAAGAATGGAAAGTGTTTACTGAAGATTTTGTTTATAATACAAATGCTATTGAAGGCTCAAAGGTACAAGAAAATGAAGTTCCGAGAATTCTAGAAAAAAAAGTTGCTATAAATTCTGATGAAATAGAGACTAAGGGTGTAGCACAAGCTGTAGAATATATAAAAAATACAAAAGAAGATTTATCATTACAATTAATCCTTAAATTACATTTATTATGTTTCAAAGGTTCAAAATTGTTTGCTGGAAAATTTAGAAAAAATGTAAATGTTGTAATAAGAAATTCTTTAGGAGAAATTATTCATGCTGGTGTTCATTATAGAGAATTAAGTAATTCTTTAAATGAATTCATTGATTGGTATAATAAAAATAAAAAGAATTTTAAACCAATTGTTTTGGCTGCAATAATTCATAATCAATTTGAACATATTCATCCATTTCAAGATGGAAATGGAAGAGTTGGTAGATTATTATTGAATTTTATATTGTTAAAAAATCATTATCCCCCAATAAATATATCATTAGAAGATAGACAAGAGTATTATAAAACATTACAAGAATATTCAAAGAATGATAATCTAAAATCAACTTTAGATTTTATGATAAAACAATACAAAAAAACATTAAAAAAAGTGTCCACGAAATATAAAAAATAATATTTTGTAGTCACCTTCTCCATACAATAATTCTCCTCGATGATAACCACAACGGTTGGGGCATTCTGCACAAAATGAAAAAAGTATTCTATAAGTGAAATTAAAATGATAATAAATACACTAAAAAAGTTTCATTATAAATTTCTAAGTTAATTTGTAATCGAACCCTAATAAAAGATCATTATTCTTAAGATAAACAAAGGGAAAAGTATAAAAATATCTCTTGAAAATATTATAAATATGGAAGAGAAAGAAAAAATAAGATTTATGAATACTTTAGGTAGGAGAGTAGAAGTATTTAAACCTCTTGACCCTCTTCAAGTGAAATTATATACTTGTGGTCCGACTGTTTATGCTAGGGCACATATAGGAAACTTAAGAGCATATATTTTTGCAGATATTTTACGAAAAACATTAGAATATGCTGGATATAATGTAAAACATGTTATGAATATTACTGATGTAGGTCATTTAACCTCAGATGCTGATTCTGGAGAAGATAAAATGCAAAAAGCTGCTAGAGAAACAGGAAATAAATCTTTAGATATTGCAGAAAAGTGGACAAAGGTATTTTTTCAGGATATAGATCGATTAAATATTGAAAGAGCAGTTATTTTATGTAAAGCAACAGATCATATCCAAGAACAAATAGAATTAGTTAGAAAATTAGAAGAAAAAGGTTATACTTATAAAACTTCTGATGGAATTTATTTTGATACTTCTAAATTTCCTAAATACTCAGAATTAGGAAAATTAGATATAGAAGGTTTAAGTGCAGGTAAAAGAATTTCAATTGGAGATAAAAAAAACAAAACTGATTTTGCTCTTTGGAAATTTTCAAAAGAAGGAGAAAAAAGAGATCTTGAATGGGATTCTCCTTGGGGAATTGGTTTCCCAGGATGGCATATTGAATGTTCTGCAATGTGTATTAAATATTTGGGAGAAACAATAGATATTCATACAGGAGGCATAGATCATATCCCAATACATCATACAAATGAAATCGCTCAATCAGAATGTGCAACAGGAAAAAAATTTGTGAATTATTGGCTTCATTCAGATTTTTTAACAATGAGTGAAGACGAAAAAATGAGTAAATCAAAAGGAAATATTATTGATTTAGATATTCTTGAAAATGAAGGATACAGCCCATTAGTTTATAGATATTTATGTTTAAATTCTCATTATAGGAAACAATTAATTTATGGAAAGGAAATTATTCAATCAGCATCAAATGCATATCAAAAATTAAAAAATCGAATAAAGGAACTGGGAGTGAAAGAAAATCCTGAGATAAATATAGAAAAGTTAAGTAAATCTGCTCAAGTGTATTTAAATAAGTTTAAAGAATCAGTATTTAATGATCTTAACACCCCTCAAGGACTTGCAGTTATGTGGGGAGTCTTGAAAGATAAATCTCTATCTTCTAAAGAAAAATATTCTCTATTATGCAATTTTGATAGAATCTTTTCTTTAGATATTAAAGCAATGGCTCAAGAAGATTTAAGAGTACCTGTTGAAATAGAAGAATTAGCATTAAAAAGACAAACATTACGTAGTGAGAAAAAATGGTCTGAAGCAGATGAAGTCAGAGATGAAATTTTTTATGCAGGATATGATGTATTAGATACTCCTAATGGATATAAATTAGAGAAAAAAAATTAATCTTTCTCTAATCTTTTGGATATTAAATTTATTTTCTTATCAAATTCAGATAGTTTTTCTTTTTCTATAATTTCTTTTCTGAAAAAATAAATAATTTCTTGAATTCTTTCTAAAGAAACATTTTTATTTATATATTTAATAATCTTCAAATAATTTCAAATCAAGACTTGCATATATTGTTATTTTTTTAGGTAAACCTGTGACTTTTATTGAAAAATTTTTAAAACCAAATCTTTGTGCATTGTAGATTGATTGATAAATACCAGACTCAAAAACTTCAAATGGAAAGCCCATTTTTTCAATTTCTATTTTTACCTTTTCTACTCCAGGTAGTGATTTTATGTTTTTATATGTTAAACTATTTTTAGAAATATATTCTAAATTAATATCTTCTGGTAATTTATCATTAATCATTGCTAAATCTAATTCTATATTTAAAATTACCAGCACTTTCAGACAAACCTTGACCTTCTAAAGTAGTATAACTACTTTTAGCAAGAACTTTTGTTCCTTCAATAATTACTTGTGTTAATACATCATATGTTTTTGTTGTCAATTCACCTAAAATTCTTGCTCTTTCAATTTCTGTTTGGAAGTTTAAAGACTGTAACATTGTTTCATTTTCAATATATTTTAATTGAATTTCTTTATCTCTAGCAATTTCTGCTCTTTTTATTTCAGAATTGTAATAAGCTAATTTGTCTTCTAATTGATCCTTAGATATTCTTTTTATTTGACTTGTTCTCATTCTATCTTCAAAAATTAAAGCATCTCTCCTTGCAATTGCTTCAATTCTTCGAGCATTATATTCATTATCTGAAATATATTTCTCACCGTCTATATAGTCATTTACAATTTTAGCATCAGTAGAGTATTTTAATTTTTGAAATTCTAATGCATTTTTAGCTTGAATATCTATCATTTTTACTTGATTATCAGATCTATAATTTTGACCGGAAGTGATAATCCTTTGACGAGTTGTGACATTATCTTGTATAGAACTTATAATTTGAGATTCATTCTCTAATGCTGCAATAACTTTTTTTTCTTCAGATTCAATAGCTAACTTACACAAAATATTTTTCATTAATTCTTTTTTTTCTATATGTTGTAATTCTCTAAAATTTGTAATTAAAGGGATTAACTCTGGAGTTAAAATTTTACTTTTATTAGCATATGCTAAAGATCCAAGTTCAGGATTAACAAAATAAAGTACATCTATAGGGCTATACCATTCAATATCCCTTCTTCCAAAAAATGAATTTGTTATATCTATTAAATTTCCCATTTTTTAATATGAATGAAACTCCAATGATCTTTTAATTATTTTTGATATTTCAATATCACTAGTAAAATCTTTTTCCGAAGTAAAGTATGTTCCTTCTTTTTTTCCAAAACAAGGTAAGATTAACATTTTTTTGAAAAGGATATTACTAATAGCAAGATTTATTGCTCTAGATGCAGATAAATCTTCAAGAGTTTTACTTTCTCCTTCAGAATTAATAAAATGATAATCATTATGAGCATTACATTCTGAGAAAACATAAACTTGTTCTACATCAGGATATTTTTGTTCAAAATGATAAGAAAAATCTTTTAATTCAAATTC
>Ga0334893_1002009_pt1 | contig 16633 bp, 13 predicted proteins | sample GraSluR3_MG_5_FD_207218 | JGI IMG/M metagenome (GOLD analysis project Ga0334893, IMG submission 207218) | Sludge microbial communities from methane-producing bioreactor in Wageningen University, Netherlands - Granular Sludge_09_05-R3 | ecosystem: Engineered > Bioreactor > Anaerobic >...
AACAACGGGTACATCGCATGCCCCAGGGCTGGTCGATTAGGAATTTATCCTGTTTCAATGTAATTTTATCGGGTGGATACGAACATCGCCCTGAACCGACGGGGCACGCAACGTACCCGCAACCGTTAGCAACAAGGTTAACAAAAAACATCAATGATGAGAATGACAATGAAAAATATTACTTGACAACCAAAACAAAGACAAAGAATCCTTTAATGAAAAGGCACTGCAAACTTGAAGGAATTTATTTTTCCCTCCCCGCTTTTGCCCTATCGGGCAATTGAAATTTGGGACAGCATTTCAAATAAGCAGCCTTCGCACATTGCAGCACATTTGCAAGCCCCACGAGCCAACGCTCAAAACCAGAGCTTGCAAAAGAGCTTCAATTTTACCTTCGCACCCGTGCTAAATTGCTACTTTTGAGCAATCAAGAAATGAACGAAATAATGAAAAAAGATTTTGACAACAAACTTCAATCCCGGAATATCAAACCAACCGCCATGCGCCAGTTGGTTTTGCAGGTGTTGACCGACCAAAAAACAGCCATAAGCTTACCGGAACTGGAAAACAAATTTGAAAAAGCAGACAAGACCACATTATACCGTACACTAAAAACATTTGAGGAAAACAAACTTATCCACAGCATCGATGACGGAACAGGTTCAGTAAAATATGCTTTGTGCCGGGAAGCCTGTAAATGCCACCCCGAAGACCTTCATGTTCATTTTTTATGTGCCGTTTGTGGACAGACTTATTGCCTCAATGACATACCCATTCCAAATATTAATTTACCGGCAAAATTTCAGCTCGAAAGCGTGAATATGGTTGTGAAAGGAGTTTGTTCCAATTGCGACAAATAAACTCTGCAACCCGGTTGCATCAACTTTTTTATACCTTTGCCGTTGTATAATTGATTAATTTCTAGAAATCGGTGAATTTAAAAGGACAACATACAGGAAGCTTTTTTACCTTTTTGGCCGGGCTGATTATTTTGGCTCATACTGTTGTGCCGCACCATCACCATTCTGAGATTACGCACTCATCAAAAGAGGAATCAGCCTGTGAAACTCCTGCTCAGGGGCAAAATCCGGAAAAAACAGATTCCCATTGCCATGCATTTAATGTACTGGTGTCGGAAAAGACAAGCACTACATCATTAAATCAATTATCCGACCATTTCAATTTCTTCCCGGCTGGAATTATTGTTCAAAGTGAAATTCCGCCTGTAAAAGACATTACCACAACTATCTTTGGCAATCATGCCATTTTCATAAAACAATTTTTCTATACCGCTCACTCACTCCGGGCGCCTCCTGCAATTGCTTAACTTTTGTTTGAATTAACAGACCGGTAAAACAGCCGGCCTATATGTTTACTTAATCTTTTCGCTATGAAAAAGAAGAAGTTAAGCAAGTTACAATTGCGGGAAAAACAAAAAATCGAAGACAAAAAGTTTAATCGAAATCTGATTATCAGTTTTAGTTTACTGATAGTCGCAACAGTTTCTGTTCTGACTTTCTACACCTATGGCTGCGATACCAGGTTTCTGTATCACAAATGGGCTTGGTATGGTAAGGAAATTCCCGGTGAATGGGCTTGTATGAATGGCAATAATTTAACGATGCATAAATCTTCAAAAGTCGCTTATAATAAAAAGGCATACTATTTCTGTAGCCAGGAATGTTTCAATCACCTAACAAAACACTTTGCAGAAGTTGCGATGGTTCCCGATGCTTTTTCAGGCGATTCAATCAACAAAGCCGATGCCTTAATCGGGTTAAAAGAAAAAGGAAGACCTGAATTGGCTTACTTTAAAAATCAGCAAACATTTAAAAAGTATTATGAGTAGGATAAATAGAGTTTTAACAAATAAAATCAATAAGAAATGATAAACAGAATCATATCTTTTTCAATAAAGAACAAAGCCCTCATTGGTTTAATGACCATAGGACTTATCATCGGGGGCATCTGGTCGATGACCAAAGTGCCATTGGATGCAGTTCCCGACATTACCAATAACCAGGTGCAGGTAATTACCACCGCACCCAATTTGGGAACCGAAGACATAGAGCAGTTTGTAACCTATCAGGTGGAACTTTCGGTGGCTAACTTGCCGGGGGTTACCGAAATCCGCTCTGTTTCACGGTTCGGATTGTCAGTGGTAACAATAGTATTTGAGGATAATATGGGGACATACCTTCCACGACAGCTGGTGAGTGAGGCATTGGCCGAAATTAAGGAGAACATCCCTGAAGGATTTGCCGAGCCGTTTATGGCTCCCATTAGTACCGGATTGGGTGAGATTTACCAGTACACCCTCGAAGTACAACCCGGCTATGATACCATTTACGATGACATGGAACTGCGCACCATGCAGGAATGGATTGTAAAACGCCAGATGGCAATGGTTCCGGGCGTAGTTGAAGTAAACTCCTTTGGCGGGCGGGGCAAACAATACGAAATTTCTATAAACCCCGATAAACTTCGTAGCATGAACCTCACCATTGCCGACATTTTCGAGGCTTTGGAAGATAATAATCAGAATACGGGAGGGGCTTACATTGAGAAAAATTTTCAAGCCAACTTTATCCGTGGCGAAGGTTTGATGCGTTCGCTCGATGACATCCGCAATACCCCGGTTGCCAATGTAAAAGGGCAACCTGTTTTTATACGTGATGTGGCTGAAGTAAAATACGGCAGTTTTGTTCGCTATGGGGCATTCACCAAAAATGGTAAAGGCGAAGCCGTGGGGGGTATTGTAATGATGCTTAAAGGCGAAAACTCCAACGATGTTATCAAGGATGTGAAGGAACGTATGGCGTTAATCCAAAAATCGTTGCCGGAAGGTGTGAAAATTGAATCTTTCCTCGACCGCAGCAAACTGATAAAAAGCACCACCTCCACCGTAGCCGAAAACCTTTCACTGGGGGCGCTCATTGTAATCTTTGTCCTTGTCATCTTTTTGGGCAATTTACGGGGCGGTTTGCTGGTAGCTTCTACCATACCGCTTGCCCTGCTTTTTTCGTTTATCATGATGAAAGTGTTTGGCGTTTGGGCAAACCTGATGAGCCTCGGGGCTATCGACTTCGGAATTCTGGTCGATGGGGCGGTAATCATCGTGGAAAGCATGATATTTTACCTACACCGGAATGAATTTATCGGAAAAAAACTGGGGCTGCCCCGGCGAAACGAAATAGCCTATAATTCAGCCAGTAAAATGATGAACTCCGCATTTTTCGGGCAGCTGATTATCCTTATTGTTTTTATTCCTGTACTGGCATTGCAGGGTGTGGAAGGCAAAATGTTTATACCCATGGCCATGACCTTTGGTTTTGCCGTGTTGGGTGTGATGGTGCTGTGTCTTACCTACATCCCTATGATGGCAGCACTTTTCCTGAAACCTCCGAAAACAGATAAAAAAACCTGGGGAGAGAAATTTATTATAAAGCTTGAAAACCTGTACGAACCGGTAATTGCCTGGGCTTTACGCAAAGGTAAGCTTGTATTGGGAATTGCCTTGGTGCTCTTAATTTCCGGAGGATTCCTTTTCTCACGTATGGGAGCCGAATTTATCCCTCAGTTGGACGAAGGCGATTTTGCTTTTCAGGCTTTCCTGAAGCCCGGAACATCGCTATCTGAGGTAGAAAAAGCCTCTACCCGTATCGAACAAATAGTATTGGAAAATTTTCCGGACGAGATAGCATCCATACAAAGCCGTATTGGGGTGGCAGATTTGCCTACCGACCCCATGCCGATTGATATTGCCGATATATTTGTCATACTTACACCAGAGGATGAATGGACAAAGGTTGAATCAAAACAGGAACTGATTGATAAGGTAAAAGAAAAGGTAAGTGTTTTGCCAGGTATAAACTATGAGTTTACCCAGCCAATCGAGATGCGATTCAACGAACTTCTAACCGGAATTCGTGAAGATGTGGCTATTAAATTATACGGTGATGACCTGAATATGCTAGCCGACAAAGCCGAAGAAATTTCCGGCTTAATTGCAGGGATTGAAGGAATTGAAGGCATCAAAGCCGAAGCAACCCGTGGGCTGCCTCAAATTACGGTAAAATACAATCGTACCAAACTGGGGCAGTACGGGTTAAAAATAAAAGACCTGAATACTGTGGTAGAGACTGCATTTAGCGGTGGCGTTGCCGGGGTTATCTATGAAGGTGAACGCATGTTTGACCTTGTGGTTCGACTTGATGAAGCACACCGACAGAGTATTGACGACCTTCGGAATTTATTTGTAAATACTCCCGATGGAAACCAGGTTCCCTTAAAAGAAGTAGCTGAAATCAGTTACCAACCCGGCCCGATGCAAATAAGCCGCGACAATACCAACAGGCGTACTTATGTAGGTATTAACGTGGAAGGCAGGGACATTAAATCGCTGGTAGAAGAAATTCAACAGACGCTCGATGAAAAATTGGAACTGCCTTCGGGTTATTACATTCGCTACGGTGGTGCTTTTGAAAATCTCGAACGGGCATCAAAGCGTCTTACTCTGGTTGTGCCGCTTGCGTTGGCATTGATATTTATGCTTGTTTTCTTTGCCATAAAATCGTTTAAACAAACCCTGATGATTTATGTGGCCATTCCTTTTGCAGCAGTGGGGGGTATTTTTTCGCTTTACCTGCGCGATATGCCTTTCAGTATTTCGGCAGGGGTCGGCTTTATTGTGCTCTTTGGTGTGGCTGTATTGAACGGACTGGTGTTGATAAGCGGATTTAACGAGTTGAAAGAAGAAGGAAAACTCAGCCTTGGCGAAATTATTAAACAGGGGTCCCTTCGCCGGATACGCCCTATATTCCTGACTGCATCAACCGATATTTTGGGTTTCCTGCCTATGGCTATTTCCACCTCAGCAGGGGCAGAAGTGCAACGCCCGCTTGCCACCGTGGTTATTGGCGGTATGTTAACATCTACGCTTTTAACACTGGTTGTGCTACCCGTACTGTACAAAATGGTCGAATCGGGAAAAAACAAGCTGAAAGCGCCAAAACTCAATACCACGGTAATAACCGTTCTGTTTATCATTGGCGGTCTTGGTGTTTCAGGCAGCCTGAAAGCACAGGAAAACACCATTACCCTTGAGCAGGCTATTGAACGGGCAAAAGAGAATTACCCTTCGTTAAAAGCGGCATCGCTTAATGTGGAAAAACAAAAAGCCTTAAAAGCTACAGCTTACGATTTGGGCAGCACGTCAATCTATACCGGAAAGGAGGAAACTGGCAACGGTGAGGTGGGTATTCAAACCCAAATTGGGGTTACGCAATCGGAAATCGACCTGTTTGGCATTCCTGCCAAAAGCAAACTGAATGAGTCGCGTACCAACCTGGCTGTTTCAAGGCTTGAACTGACAGAAAATGAACTGGTCAGAAATGTGAGCCTGGCATGGTACAGGGCATTGGTAGCCAGAAAACAAACAGAATTGTATAGTCAGCTCGACAGTATTTATACCAATTTCCTTAAAGCTGCGGAACTGCGGTTTAAAACACAGCAAACATCCAAAGTAGAGTACCTTTCTGCCTCGGCTAAATACCAGGAGTTAATGGTGAATATAAAACAGGCTGAGAGTGAATATCTGGCTTCTTTGCAAATCCTGAACCAGTACCTGATGTACCCCAACGGTGTTGAAATTACCGATGCCGGACAAGAGTGGGATAAAACGATTCATGCTGCCTTTTCAGGTGATTCGTTAAACAATGTTCCTTTATTGAATTATTACAGGCAGCAGCTTGATGTTTCCGAAGCAGAGTGGAAAGCCGAAAAAGCAAATTTTCTGCCCAAACTCGATTTGGGTTACTCGCTGCAATCGGTCGATGGTACATCGGGTTTTTATGGTTGGGAAGCAGGCATTTCTGTTCCTTTACTGTTCTTTTCCCAGTCGGGAAAAACAAAAGCCGCCCATATAAACTACCAGATTACCGGTCAGGAATACAAGCAAAGGGAATTGGAGCTGACTGCCTCTTACAAGGAACTTTTAAGCCGTTACAGGGTAATGAGCGAAGTGCTGGAATATTATAAAAGCGAAGCCCTGCCGCTTGCTGCCGAGCAAATTGAAGCGGCAAACCTGGGTTACCGTTTGGGCAGCCTCAGTTATATTGAATTTATCCAGAATACCGAATCAGCCATAAAAACCAGGCAGGAGTATTTATCCCGGCTATCGGATTTCTTTGAAATTAAAGAACAATTGGAATACATAACAGGTCAATAATTATAAAAACAGATAAAAATGAAAACGAAAATATTTTTAGCACTTCTTGCAGTAGTAACACTCATGTCGTGCAACAGCAACAAAAAAGAAAACAGTGAAGCCGGGGAACATGCAGAGCATGAAAGCCCTGAAGGTGTGGTAATGCTGAATGAACTTCAGCGTGAAGCCTTAAATCTGCAATTGGGCAATTTTCAAATGCGAAATCTTACAACGCTTGTAAAAACGAACGGGCAATTGGAAGTTCCACCCGCTGCCAGTGCTGATGTTACGGCCATTATTGGTGGAAATGTAAAAGAAATAAAGGTTTTTCATGGCGATAAAGTAAACAAGGGTCAGGTGTTGGCCATACTGGAGCATCCGGATTATATTGCCCTTCAGGAAGAATTTGCCGAAACAGCCAACAAACTCGAATTTCTTGAACAGGAATATGCACGTCAGAAAGAACTTTTCGAAAATAACGTAGGTGCGGGAAAGGACTTCCAACGGGTAAAATCGGAATTCAATACCGCCAATGCACGTTACGAAGGGTTAAAATCAAGGCTTCAACTGCTCCACCTTTCGCCCGATAAAGTAAAAGAAGGAAGTATTTCAAACACCATTTCCATACTTTCACCCATAAGCGGCTTTGTTAATGACGTGAATATTAAGGTGGGAACGTATGTCGATGCCAAAGACCAACTTTTTAGCATTACCGACAACCGGGAAATTCACGCCGACTTTATGGTGTATGAAAATGATGTACACCTTTTAGAAAATGGACAAAAAATTGATTTTACCGTTTCCAACCGTCCGGGCGAAGAATTGAGTGCAACTATTTTTGCCATCGGTAAAGAGTTTGAGCCCAACACCAGGGCAGTACACATCCACGCACGCCTCGATAAAAATCCAGGCAATCTGATTCCCGGAATGTATGTTTCGGGGCATATCCACACCGATGAAAATAACACCCGCACCCTCCCTAACGATGCTGTGGTTGCCGAAGGAACGAAATCCTATATCTTTATTTTAGATGAATCGGTTGAAGCAGAAAAACATGAGGGGCATGTAGACGAAGCAGTAGCAGAAAACGAAGAAGGACATGAAGGACATGAACATGAGGCTGAAGAAAACCATGAGGAACATGAGGGCGAAGCAGGACATGAAGACGAAAACGATAGCCATGTAATGGCTTTCCGAATGGTAGAGGTCATCACTGGAAAGCAGGACGGAGGCTACACCGAAATAAAGTTGCTCAGTCCATTATCTGATGATACTCAAATTGTAATGAATGCAGCCTATTATCTGCTGGCCGATATGAAAAAAGAAGAAACAGAACATGAACATTAAAAATTAAGACTATGAAAGAAATAAAAGCATTTATACGCCCCAATAAAGTGAACGACATTGTACACCATCTAAAAGATGCAGGTTTTGAAAACATGACCATTTCATCGGCAGAAGGTACCGGAAAATTACAGGATGAGGATGCCTTTGTGTCCCAAAAATTTTCCATTACCGACAGCGAAGTGGCCAAACTGGAACTTGTAGTCAGTAAAAACGAGGTGGACAAAGTCGTACATATTATATCGGAATTCGGGCAAACCCTGAATCCTGGTGATGGTTTAATTTATGTTTCTGATGTTGAGAAAGCTTACCGGGTAAAAACAGGATTGGAAAACGGGTTGTAAAAAATTGAAAAGGTTGCTGCAAATCTGATTTTGATTTAGGCAGCCTTTTCATTACCTTAGGTTTTGCCAATAGTAATATTGATTATTTTCATCGTTAATATAAAAGGAACATGAAAAAGCTACAGATAGAAATACCACTCATCCTGCCCGAAGTACCTGACGAAAAAGACCAATGTGTTCAGGAGCTTATCTCACTGCTTCAGGAGCAAAAAGGACTGGAAAAAGTTCACGTTTCAGAAGCTGCTGAAAATGGCGTACCCCAGCTCTGTTTTCACTATGACCCGGAATTGATTTCCATTGACCGCGTACGTTCAATTGCCCGGCAAACCGGGGCGTCCATCACCGAAAAAACCGGGCACAAGCTCATCGGGGTAGAAGGCATCCGCCACCCGCGCCATGCGCGCAGTATCGAGCACAACCTGCTCAGCCTAAACGGCATAATTGAAGCATCGGTTTCTGCCTCGGGAATGGTACGGACTGAATTCGACACAAGAAAAATTGATGAAGCAGCGATAGTTAAAGCCTTACGAAAAGAAGGCCTTGGCATAACCGATACTGCTTTAGAAGCCGGGAAATATCTTCGCGGCACCAAAGAAACGGAGAAAGTGCAGAAAGGCAAGAAGCCTGAACACGAAGAAAAAGAAGGGGAAGAAGATGAACATGCCCATGGCGGCCTTTTAGGTAAAAATACGGAGTTGATTTTCTCTATCCTTTCGGGAATATTACTGGCCATTGGTTTTGGCCTCTCTTTCGTGGATGCAGTCCCATCGTGGATTAGCTTATCGCTGTACATCGGAGCGTATTTCTTTGGTGGTTTTTATACAGCCAAAGAAGCCATACAAACCATTGCCAAAGGTGGTTTTGAAATTGATTTTCTCATGTTGGTGGCAGCCATAGGGGCAGCTATCCTGGGTGAATGGGCAGAAGGCGCTTTGTTGCTGTTCCTCTTTAGCATGGGGCACGCTCTGGAGCATTATGCCATGAACAAAGCCCGCAAATCAATCGCGGCTTTGGCCGACCTGGCGCCCAAAACAGCCCTGCGGAAAAAGAACGGGAAAACTGAAGAAGTAGGGATTGAAACCCTTGAAATTGGGGATATTATCGTGGTGCGGCCCAACAGTAAAATTTCGGCAGATGGTGTTGTGGTCAACGGCGAAAGCAGCGTGAACCAGGCCCCCATCACGGGCGAAAGTGTACCGGTAGATAAAATGCCTGTGGATGACCCGGAGAAGGACTACTCCAATGAAAAAGATATCAGTGATAAAAACAGGGTTTTCTCAGGTACAATCAATGGCAACAATACGTTGGAAGTTAAAGTTATAAAGGAAGCCAGCGATTCCACCCTCTCCCGTTTGGTAAAACTTGTAAATGAAGCCCAAACGCAGAAATCGCCAACACAACGGTTTACCGATAAATTCGAGAAATATTTTGTGCCCTCTGTTTTGGGTTTGGTCGTGTTGTTGCTTGGGGCTTTTTTGGTTATTGATGAAAATTTTAGCGACAGCTTTTACAGGGCAATGGCCGTTCTGGTAGCCGCCAGCCCTTGTGCCCTGGCCATTTCCACACCCAGCGCAGTGCTGAGCGGGGTTGCCAGGGCTGCAAAAAGCGGCGTACTTATTAAAGGAGGACGGCCGCTGGAAGACTTGGGAGTTTTAACCGCCCTTGCTTTCGATAAAACAGGAACCCTTACCGAAGGCAAGCCAAAACTCACTAAAGTAATCCCGCTGAACAATATCGATGAGAATGAATTGCTAAAAATGGCCATAGCCGTAGAAAACCTGAGTGACCACCCGTTGGCAAAGGCGGTGGTTAGGGACGGCAAAACACGCTTGAAAGGAGATAATATTCCCGAAGCCAAAGACCTTGAAGCCGTTTTGGGAAAAGGAATAAAAGCAACACTGGGTGAAGACAAAGTTTATATAGGAAACCTGGAACTGTATGAAGCACTTGATGACAAAAAGCCTTCGGAGGAAATTACAGAAAAAGTAAAAGCTCTTGAATCTGAAGGGAACACCACCATGCTTGTTCGCCGGAATAGCGATTATGTGGGCATCATCGCCTTAATGGACACACCGAGGGCAGAAGCAAAAAGCACGCTGGAACAATTAAAGAAACTCGGAATCAAACGCATGGTCATGCTCACAGGCGACAACCAAAAAGTGGCGGATGCCGTGGCCAAAGAAATAGGCCTGACCGATGCCTGGGGCAGCCTGTTGCCGGAGGAAAAAGTAGATGCCATAAAGAAATTGAAAGAAAAAGAATCAAAAGTAGCGATGGTAGGTGATGGGGTAAATGATGCCCCCGCAATGGTCCACAGCACCGTTGGCATAGCCATGGGTGCGGCCGGTTCGGATGTAGCACTCGAAACCGCTGATATTGCCCTAATGGGCGACAAACTGGAAACCCTTCCATTTGCTATTGGCCTGAGCAGAAAGGCAAAAGGTATAATAAAACAGAACCTTTGGATTAGCCTGGGTGTCGTAGCGATACTTATTCCTTCAACTATCCTTGGTTTGGCCAGCATTGGTATTGCCGTACTCATTCACGAAGGTTCAACCCTTGTTGTGGTATTTAATGCATTAAGATTATTGGCATACAAAAAATAATAATATGCAAAAGAGTTTATTTCACATTCCCAAAATGGATTGCCCTTCCGAGGAAGCCCTTATCAGGATGAAACTTGAAGGGCTTTCCGCTATTAAAAGTTTGGTGTTCGATATTGAAAACCGAAAACTCACCGTTTTTCATTCCGAAGAAAACCCGGAAATAGAAAAACGACTGAAAGAACTCAATTTAGGCGCTGAACACGAAGAAACAATTGTTGCCAAACAGGATGAATTCAAGGACAATTCATCAGTACTATCCAAACTCCTTTGGACGGTGCTGATAATCAATTTTGTTTTTTTTATTATTGAAATCACCACGGGTTTTATTTCTAAATCGATGGGATTGGTTGCCGATTCGTTGGATATGTTAGCCGATTCCTTTGTATATGGATTAAGCTTATGGGCAGTAGGCTCAACAGTTTTACGAAAAAAAAGAGTTGCTCGTCTAAGCGGTTACTTTCAACTATCATTAGCCCTTTTAGGTATAATAGAAGTAACCAGACGGTTTATTGGTTCAGAAGCCATGCCTGATTATCGAATAATGATTGGCGTTTCAATCCTTGCATTAATAGCAAATGCAGCATGTTTATATATTCTACAAAAATCAAAAAGTAATGAAGCACACATGAAGGCAAGTATGATTTTTACCTCCAATGATGTTATAATAAATGGAGGTGTAATTCTTGCAGGGTTTTTGGTTTTACTTACTCAATCAAAGTATCCTGATTTGATAGTTGGTTCAATTGTGTTTTTGATTGTAGTAAGGGGTGCTTTTAGGATACTAAAACTTGGAAAATAATGAAGCCAATTATTCTAAAGTCTATTATTACATGCCCGAAATGTCGTTTCCAAAAAGAAGAAACTATGCCTGATAATGCATGTCAATTCTTTTATGAATGTGAAAATTGCAAAAACCTATTAAAACCAAATACAGGTGACTGCTGTGTATATTGTTCGTATGGTTCGGTAAAATGCCCTTCGATACAAAAGAATGAAAGTTGTTGCTGATTTTTTTAACAAAATGGAAATGCAACGTGTTCTGGCAAAAGTATTTTCGTTATATTTAACATTTCGTTTTATAAACGCTTTTACAAATAGGAATAAAGCAAATGTTAGTTTGGAAAACACAATTGAATAAGGGAAAATCAGATTTGTAAGCAAGGAAAGCTTAAAAGTGAGAATGTAAAACTCAAATGCAAATCGGAAAGTTAACGATGTTAGTGGGGAAAAAGCAATTGTAAATCCGGAAAACATAATTGTAAAAAGGAATTTCGTAATTGTAAAATAATAAAAACCCAAATCAAAAAATTATGGCATCACGTACAAAACTTACCGACACAGAAACATTGGAATTATACCGTGTAGCATTGGAAAATGCAGAGTCTCAACCTGAAATTGCTACTATCATGGCAGACCTGGGCTACGATTCAGAAAAAATCGCCGAAGGCAAAGCGTTATTAACAGAAACAAGGACTGCTTATGATGCGAATAAAACTGAGGACGATGAAACCTCTGCTGCATATGCAGATTTTTCGAGTAAAAAAGAACAAATTGAGAATACCTACAATATTCACAGAAAAAAAGCAAAGGTTGTATTTCGTAACGATTCATTAACTGCCGACAAGTTGGCAATTACCGGAATAATGCCCCGGACTTATATAAAATGGCTCGAAGCTGCAAAGAAATTTTACAGCGTGGCATCAACCGATACTGAAATTCAGAGTAAACTTGCTCGTTTAAAAATATCCGCTGAAGACTTGACAACAGCAAACACGTTGATTTCTGAATTAGAAGCAGCAAGAGCAGTTTACCTAAAAGAAAAAGGAGAATCGCAAGACGCAACCAAAGCAAAAGATTCAGCCTTTGCAAAGATAGATGACTGGATGAGTGAATTCTATGCAGTTGCTCGGATTGGATTAGAAGATAATCCACAGCTATTAGAAGCATTAGGCAAAGTAGTTAAATAATAACAGGAAAGCCCACCCTATTTGTAAGCACATTGGCAAGTCGCACAAGCTCCCCTCTGCCAAAACTTGCCAATAAGCTTACAAATTGCCCACGCATTTAGCCCTTAATGGGCTATCAGGATTGCCAAACGCACAAATAAATTGGTGCTCCGTATCGAGCAGACAAAAAGGGTCGAAACGGACGATACTGCAAAACATGAAAAGACATCACATTGATGGAACACTAAACCCAGTTGCTAACAATCTGTATATGTCATAGCCGGTTTTGTGGGTAATTGTAGGTTCATCTCCCGCTTCTACTTCATCTCGGTTTGACAGGAAAGAAGCCCGCAGTCGGCTACGCCACATACAGTTAACCGTTACCAACAAGGCGAACCGCCCCCAGCAAAAGAGTTGCAAATTTTCCAATGCAAAGTCCTACACAAATTTGCAACACATTTGCTCTCTGCAAACAAGATAAAAAACAAAAACTATGAAAATGGACTATTTGACTTATTCAAAAAGACTTGAGTATTTATTAGAGTCAATAGAAAAAGGTTGGATAAGCAAACCTAAACAAATATGTGAAAAATTTAACTGTAGCGATAAGACTGCTAGAAACATGATAAATAGGTTAAGGGAAATGGGGCACTGCATTGAATACTGCAAAGTTTTAAGGAAATATCATCTCAAAATAAAGTGACGGTAATCATTTTACCGTCTGATGATTTTACTTTGTATTGACATCTTAATTATTAATTTATAAACTTTTACTATGAAACTTGAAGACATCAACAAGGAATTTCAACCCATTGAGACTTCCAATGTGTTGAGCGATGACGAAATGAAAGACACTTTAGCTAGTGGTTGCGACTACTGCAAAAGTGGATGCGCTACAGGATGTGAACAGCACTCTGTTTCTGGAGCAGGTGGTCCATCGCAACCACAACAGTAGATTCAGTAATTTTCCTGAATCAAGCTAAATTACTAGCAAGAAAATCGTTCAATTGCACATAGAATTTTCTTGCTAGTTTTTTCTATAAAGCACTTTCAAAATGTTGTAAATAGGTATAGTTATTTCTTATTAGTTTTAAATGTCAATGAATGTTGCTAACATATCATTCCAGAAAATGGAGAATATTGAAAAATACAAAGTGAATTGTATTAATGAGGGTATCAATTATTATTTTTTTAGCATAGGAGAGAAAGGTTGTCTTAAAATGGAGGCTCAATTTATAAAATCACCTGTAGTAAGAATATATCAATTTAGATTTGGTGTTATAGAAAATACTACAGGAGTAATTGATGAGTATATTGTACCAAACAACAACGACACAAATAAGATATTGAATACTATAGTTTGGATACTTTATGATTTTACAAATCGTTTTCCTGAATGCCTAATTCGCTTTAGTGGTAGCACGAAAGTAAGAACTAGGCTTTTTTTGATGTGGTTGAATCGCAATTGGGACTTTGCGAATAAATATTTTATAGTATTCGGAAGTAAATCGAATGAGAAATGGGTAAGGTGTAGGTACGGTATTCGCTACAGTGCTTTATTGATTAAGAAAAATGTTGACACAGAAAATTAGAGTGTTTTTTAATAAAATAATGTTTGACACAATGAATAAAGAGAGTTTTTTGCTTAATAAGGAGTTGCTTGAAAAGTATTTCATCCTAAATCCATATTACATTATGCGAAGTGATATTAATCGCATTATTCTAGCTTCGACAAGATTTGCCGATTTCGATAATATCGCCCAAGACAATCTAGCAACATTTATCCATCCAATACATGCTATGATGCTTTCATTTTTTAGGGGTGACAAGACATTAAATGAAAATCTTCTTGAAATTTCAAATTTTTTCAACCTAACCTTTGAAACAGCTTACGACCTTGTTGTGCAGTTTGTCAATAATGAAAAAGGGGTTGTAGTTGAATATGATAATACTTTCTTTTACTATCCTAATAAGATTTTAGTAGAGTATCAGTCCTCTTTTACTTTACGAAAATACTCCGTTCTTGATTTTAATTTAAAAGGTTCGTTTGATTTTAGTACTACTCGATATAATATCCCTATTGATGTGGCTATACTACTGAATACTAGGTGTGTTACGGATTGTGTGTATTGTTATGCAGATAAAAGAATTATTCACGATTGCAAAATTCCTTTTCCCCGTTTAGTTGAATTAATTAGGGAAGCAAAAAGGTTGGGTGTCCGAAGTTTTGATTTGCAGGGAGGAGAACTTTTTCTATACGAATACTGGTATGAACTACTCTATGAACTTTTTAATGCAAAATACTCCTTATATATATCTACAAAATACCCTTTATCTCTTGAGCAAATTCTTAAACTAAAAGAACTGGGTGTAAAAGAAATACAAATTTCACTTGATTCAATATTTAGTGATGATCTTAAGAAAAATCTTGGAGTAAGCGAAAGCTACTGTCATAAAATCCTTAATACTATTAAATTGTTAAACAACAATAATTTCAGAATTAAGTTAAAATCGGTTGTTACTTCGTTAATTTTTAGTATTGAAAAGATGGAGCAATATATAGATTTCTTTAAACAGTATGAGAATATTTATATTATAGAGTTTACAGCTCCCGCACATTCTATGTATAAATCACAGGAGGAATTTTTATCATTCCGCTTAACATCTAATAATATTGAAGAAATTAAAGAGTTGCTTTTACATAAACAGGATGAATGCCATTTTAAACTATATGCTGATGTTAATGTAACGGACAAATCTTTTAGTCTGCCTACTGAGATAAAAAGTGAACTCTTCCCTAAACGCAATATGTGCACTGGCAATCAAAGTGCATTACTCATACTACCTAACGGTGATGTTACCTTGTGTGAAAAGTCATACTTTAATAAAAATCTAACAATTGGGAATATTCTTGAAAACTCAATAATGGATGTATGGGACTCCGAACGTGCTAAAAATTTATTTTTCATTCCCCAGTCTTCTTTCCCAGAAGATAGCGCATGCTCAAAATGTGCTGAATTTGAAGACTGTCGCTACAACCTTGGCATTTGTTGGACTGATGTAATGGCTTCATATGGCGAAGAGAATTGGCTTTACCCTTCTCCAAATTGTCCTTTTGCTCCACAGCCTAAATACATTACATATTGCGAATAGTTGTCATCAATTTAAGAATTATGAACTTTCTTGTTAGCTTTAGCATGAAAATTCATTGTGATAAGTAGATAATATTTTAATTTGTTTATAAAGGGCTACGAATATGAAAAGATTGCTTTTATTCTTGTTTTTCTTCTCTTCCCCATTTTTTTTATTTTCTCAAAAAATTCAAATACAAGGGTCGGTTATAGATAGTTTGTCCCAAGAACCTCTTCCTTATGCAACGATACAGGTTGTCGATTCTAATGATAATAATATATTTGCTGGTATAGCTAGTGACTCCTTGGCTTCATTTAATTTTACAAGCGTGCCAATTAAAAATGGCTATAGGTTGCTCGTTAGTTATGTTGGCTACCAGCGTAAAGAAATTCCATTTAACATGAGAACACACCAAAAGACTTTTGATTTTGGTTTCATTGCCCTTATACCAGATGTTAATCTGATCAACGAAGTACAAGTAACAGGACAGAGAAAAGTACAAGACCTGCTCGACAGAACCGTCTACTTGGTGGATAGCACAATCCTTTCAAAGTCGATAGGTACACCTGATATTTTGAGTAGTTTTCCTGAAATAACCGTAAATCCAATTACTCTCGAAACCAAAATTAAAGGAAAAGAGAACTCATTAATACTAATTAATGGAATAAACACTGGGCGATCTATTGATATCCGCTCAATTAATCCTAAGGATATTGAAAGAATAGAGGTTATAACATCGCCCCCATCAAGTGTAGATATTGACTACGATGGTGTAATTAACATCATTCTTAAACAAGAGCCAAGCAAAGGTTTTTGGGGTAATATTGATGCTACACTTATGGCTAATGGGCGATATGCTGATACTTATACTGGTATTGTGTTTGGATGGAAAAAAATGCGTTTAAACATTGCTTATTCTAACTATCTTCGCAATAATTCGTGGGAAACCTCTGAAATTAGAAACAACCTTATTACAAATGAAACCTATAGCACTGCGGGTTATTGTAAGAATCCATTTGAGCTAACTAATAACTTCATTCTTAATTTAGATTA
>Ga0334893_1002011_pt1 | contig 16623 bp, 16 predicted proteins | sample GraSluR3_MG_5_FD_207218 | JGI IMG/M metagenome (GOLD analysis project Ga0334893, IMG submission 207218) | Sludge microbial communities from methane-producing bioreactor in Wageningen University, Netherlands - Granular Sludge_09_05-R3 | ecosystem: Engineered > Bioreactor > Anaerobic >...
CGGTATCACCCTCAACGCGCGCCCATTCGTGACTCTTACAATACTTCAGATCTTTGGGTATGTTCATGTTTGATCCTTTCTATCTTTTAACGCGTTCCAGATACGATCCATCGCGCGTATCAACTTTTATAACATCCCCTTCATTGATGAAGAGGGGAACCTGGATCTCCATCCCGGTCTCCAGGGTCGCGGGCTTCTTAACATTGGTCTTGGCTGTATCTCCGCGTTCTCCGGGCTCGGTATATGTGATCGTTAATTCCACTGCGGTCGGCAGTTCGATCGCGATCGGCCGGTCCTGATATATCAGAACCTTCACATCGTCATTCTCACGGATATAATTGATATCATCTCCAACGATATCCACGGAAACCGGTATCTGTTCAAAAGTTTCCGGATTCATCATATAATAATGGCTCTCATCTTTATACAAATATTGCAGGACCTGCGCTTCAACACGCGCCTCATCGATCTTTTCGCCGGAACGAAAGGTGTTCTCCAATACTCTTCCGTTGAGCAGATTCTTGAGCTTGGTTCTCACCACTGCACCTGCACGCCCCATTTTACTGTGTTGATAACTGATGATCTTATATAATTCACCGTCATATACAATAACCATACCCGGTCTGAAATCCGCCGTTGATGCCATAGATTGCTCCTTTCATTATGCATTCCCGGTCGTAAAAACAATATATAATTTACATGTTGCGTATGTATTAGGCAACAAGGAAACCGCTAATACGACAAGAAAATATCACGAAGCGGTCATAGAGACGATCAACCTTTTCAGGATATCCCCCATGCCGTGTTTCCGCTATCAACACAGGCCGCGTGTGTCATAATGGCAGACTATATGACGCTTTTTATTGTTGCTGTCAGTATGTTTGTCATATTGACATGATTCCATTTTTTGGCATACTTTTGGCAAGATACAGGGTGGTGATTGATAAAAGGAAAAGGGCGCAAGTGAAGATTGGCGCCGTAAACCAAAAGACATTTGATCCGGCTGAAAAAAAACCGGAATTAAAGGAGGTGTAACATGATGCTCGTCAAACGTAATTATCCAATGCCCAGAACAGGTCGCTTTTACAACGGTCTTCTCGATGACTTTTTCAGCGATCCTTTCTTCAACACGGAATCCAGCGAAGCCGTGCATTGGGCACCACGGGTCGAAGTGGAAGAGAATGAAGAGGAATTTCTGATGAATGTTGAGATCCCCGGTTTGAAGAAAAAGGATATTGACATTTCGGTAAAGGATAATGTGATCACCATCTCCGGTGAAAAGAAAGAAAAGGTCCATAAAAAGGACGCTCAGTGCCACCTGAATGAGATCCTTTACGGAAAATTCTCCCGCAGCTTCCAACTGCCGAACAATGTGGATGTCGACAAGATCAAAGGGAACTGGGAAGACGGCATTCTCACCGTTCAGATCCCGAAGACCGAAGTGGCAAAACCCCGAAAGATCGATATTAGTTAAACTATAACAAATAACCCTTCCTTACCCCGTAACCCCGCTCACCCCGGCGGGGTTTACCTTTTTCATACCATTTTGTCCTGCCATTTATCTTGAATAATAAAAAATATTTGAGTACATTTATCCGTTATAATATAATCAGATCACATATCGCCGAACGAAAAGGAGCAGGACCATGATCAATGCGTTGTATAAGATCCCGCATGCAGAGAACGAACGTGTTTTGACCTACGCCCCGGGAACACCGGAACGGGCAAGCGTAAAAAAGGTCTTACAGGAATTATTAAACAAACAGATCGAGATCCCGGTCATTATCGGGGGGAAAGAGATATATACCGGGAAAACGGCTGAGATCCGTTGTCCGCACGACCATAAGCATGTACTCGGAACATTTCACATGGCCGGAGAAAAAGAGATCCGTATGGCGATCGATGCTGCGCTGGAAGCGCAAAGAAAATGGGCGGATATGCCGGCCGAATCGCGGGCGGCCGTATTTAAAAAAATGGCTGCCTTGCTCTCCAAACCCTGGGGTGATCTGCTGAACGCATCAACTATGCTGTGTCAAAGCAAAACCATCTTCCAGGCGGAGATCGATGCCGCCTGCGAGCTCATTGACTTCTTTAATTTTAATACTTTTTATATGTCCGAGATCTATAAGAACCAACCGGATTACAGTCCGGAAGGCACATGGAACCAACTGGAATACCGGCCGCTGGAAGGTTTTGTCTTCGCGCTGACGCCTTTTAACTTCACATCCATTGCCGGCAATCTGCCTACCGCTCCCGCGATCATGGGCAATACGGTCGTCTGGAAACCGGCACGGACCCAGATGTACTCGGCATATTTCCTTATGAAATTATTTCAGGAAGCCGGACTCCCCGACGGTGTGATCAATTTCCTTCCGGGCAGCGGAAAACAGATCGGCGATATCATTCTGAACCATCCGGATCTGGCCGGGGTCCATTTTACGGGATCGACCGAAGTATTTCAGCATGTCTGGAAAACCGTCGGTACGAATATCCGGAACTATAAGAGTTATCCGCGCCTGGTCGGTGAGACCGGCGGCAAGGATTTCATTTTCGCGCATGAATCTTCGGACGTTGACGCGCTTGTTGTTGGTATGGTCCGCGGCGCCTTTGAGTATCAGGGACAGAAATGTTCCGCCGCGTCAAGGGTCTATATCCCCTCATGTATCTGGGATGAAGTGCGTGAAAAATATGTAACTATGGTGAAAACCATCAAGGTCGGCTCCCCGCTGGATTTCAGTAATTTCATGACCGCGGTGATCGACGAGGCCGCTTTTGACAAGATCGCGGAATATATCGAATATGCCAAAGCCAGTCCCGATGCCGAGATCATTACCGGGGGTACTTACGATAAATCTGTCGGATATTTTATTGAACCGACCACCATTCTGACCCGTGACCCCAAATTCAGGACCATGGAAGAGGAAATATTCGGACCGGTGCTGACCATCTATGTGTATGATGAAAAGAAATATATCGAGACCCTGAAGCTCTGCGACCGGACCAGTCCCTACGCCCTGACAGGAGCAATATTCGGCCGGGACCGCGAAGCTATCATCCTGGCAAAGGATGTTCTGATCAATGCGGCGGGGAATTTCTATATCAATGACAAACCCACCGGAGCGGTGGTCGGTCAGCAGCCTTTCGGCGGTGCGCGCGCCAGCGGTACTAATGACAAGGCGGGTTCGTCCATCAATCTGATGCGCTGGGTCTCGGTCCGCACCATTAAAGAGAATTTCAATCCCCCGAAAGACTACCACTATCCTTTTATGGAAGAAAAGTAGAATAAAAACCGGGGCGGATAATCCTCCAAAACTTTGACGCAGGAAAAAGTTTTTGGTTGAGGTTGAGGATGAGATTGAGGTTAGAGCTGTAGTTGACCTTGCGGATCAGATCATTTTTCTCCGAGACAATATAAATATCCGTCGCGCGAACCGACATATATACGTTCATTATGGATAAACGGCGTGGACTCCACCGGTCCGATATAGCGGTGGTCAAGACGGATCAGTCGCTTTTCGGGTGTATATTCAAACAGATAAATTCCATTGTAACTTGCCGCAACAATGCGATTCCCGGCAAATAAGGGTGTCGCGATCCCCGGGGCGACCCGGCGGCTGGCAATGAATTTCGGTTTGGGATAACGGTGTTCATTACGCGGTCCCCATACCATGGCCGTATCAAGCTTATCATGTTCCACCAGATATAAATAACCGTCAATGGCAGTGAATGCCGCCATGTGCGGCATAAAATCGGGACGGGTCCCGTCATTGACCACTGCGCTCCCGATCACACCGCCTTCCCAGGTCGCGGATTTGCTTGTATCGTTGCCGGTGGGAAAATACCAGACCACGCAGGAACTGTCCGCCGGTTTGGAAGGATCGAGTTTGAAGACCCCGCCCTTTCCTTCAATATATTCTTTCTCGACCGAAACAAGGATGCAGTTATCATAGGTGACCACCGGACTTCCGTCGATATCGGATCCGACGAAGAAATCCCAGTCGATCTCCCGGGTATTCAGATTATAGCCGTACACATGACCGGATCCGGATGTAATGTAGATATGATCTCCCAGCCGGGCGGGCGATGATTCGGTTATAAGGTTCTGACCATGCCGCAGTTTATCGCTTTCTTCGTATAATGGATGTCGTTCCAGGGTTTGGGGTCTGCGGTATTCTCTCCAGGTCTGGGTTTTTTCCGGATCCGGATCAAAGACCACAAAATATCCGTTCTCCAGACCCAGATACAAGGTGTCGTTGATGATCAGCGGGGAACCGTCCACATCCACGGAGTAACTGGCACCGCGCCGGACATTGTAGCGCCAGACCTCCTGTCCGCTGGCAAATGAAACGGCGCGCAGGGGATGCAGATGCTGATACCAGGTGCTGTAACGCGTGTCTCTTCTGCTTCCCTGAATGATCAGGAGCTCGGTTTCCCTGTCCCCGGCAAAAGGGTTCAGCCATAACGTACCGGTTCCTTTGACCGCATCGGAAAAGCGGTATTCCCACTTGATCTCACCCGTTGCGGCATAGATCTTGCGCAAATGATGGTCCAGCGAACCCTGAATGAGGAACAGGGTGTCGTTCTCTTCCACCAGCAAAGGCTGACCGGTCCAGCCGCTGCCTTTCCAGACCCGCTCCCGTTCACCGACCTTGGTAATGCCTTCGCCCAAAGGTGTTTTCCAGATAACATCCAGCCGGGACGGTGCTTTATTTCCGTAATAATTCCGTTCTTCATTTCCAAGGAATGTCGGATTGATCAGAGTATAGGTATTCTGTCCATACAGCAGAATTCCGGTTATGAGAATTATTGAAAAGCGCAGAATATATTTCATGGTCAATAGAGTATTTTACTTAGAATGGCAGCGGCGGCAACCGCGGCATTCAGGGATTCGGCTCCGCCGATGCGCGGCAGGCTCAGATCAAGGTGCGGGTACATGTCAAAATCCGGACTCACGCCCCGGGCTTCGTTCCCGATGACCAGGAGAAAGTGCTTTCCCGCGGGGATCCCGGGAATACCGGTCCCCACGTGGGCTTTTGTCAGGATCAGCGTCCGTTCTTCCAGCAAAGCTTCCGGCAGTTCTTCTTCCGCGAGGAAAGGGATATGAAAGAACGAACCCATGCTCGCGCGGATCACCTTGGGATTGGAAGCATCCACGCAGCCTTTCATCAGCAGGATTCCGCCCAGTCCGAACCAATGGGCGATACGGAACAGTGTCCCGACATTTCCCGGATCCTGCAATTGGTCCAGGACCAGAATGCTTCCCTGCAGATCGGCCAGATCAAATTGTCGCTGTCCGGCGACGGCGACGATGCCCTGCGGCGTAACCTCTGAGGATAGTTCTTTGAGCTCGCGTCCGCCAACTTCATAACAAGCCGCATGATCACGCTTCTGAATGTCTGCGATCAGTTCGCGCACACCGGGTTTATCAAGGATAAAAGGATTGTAGAATATTTCCAGAATACGGTAATCGCTGCGGGCAGCTTCTTCCAGGGGCAATAAGCCTTCAACAAGCAGACGCTCGTTCAATGTGCGAAATTTCTTTTTATGTAACTGCGTCGCTTCGTTGACAATGCGGCGCGTGATGTCGCTGTTGTGAATGTCGTTCATACCGCAATATAAAAAATAAAAGCGGTCGGGGCATGGATATTTTATATCATCCGTATAAATTTTACTTCAATTTCCGTTCTTTTCATTGTAACATTACGGGTTAGCACACACAGGGAACCGATGAAAACGAACAAGCAAACCGAAGAGAACATCACATCGTGGTTCCGGCTGGATACCTCCGCCAAGATCTATCCGGCCATTGAATCACCGGAAGAACCTACCACATTTCGTTTATCCATGACACTGCAGGAAGACATAGACGCAGAAACACTCCAGCATGCCTTGAATATCATTAAACCCCGGTTCCCGTATTTTAACGTTTATCTCCGCACCGGTATCTTCTGGCATTATCTGGAGCATAATCCAAATCCTCCCATCGTTTGGGGAGAAACCCCTTTCCCCTGTGAACGTCTCTATCCCGTTTACAACAACGGTTTCTTATATAATATCCGCATATACAAAAAAAGGATCGCGGCAGAGTTCCTGCACGTGCTCACCGACGGAAGCGGCGGATTTGAATTTCTGAAGACGCTTGTCTGTCAATACCTTATCCTCAAAGGCAAACTGAACGATTTCCCCGAAGGCATCATGCGCGGTGATGAAAAACCGTTGCCGGAGGAATATGAGGATGCCTTTCTGAACGTTATGAAGCTGGAAAAAGAGCATCTGAAGACCATTCCCAAGCAACGTACGCTGTTTACGAAAGATTCCGTCTTTAAAATGCGAGGCCCCGTTCTTCCCCTGGGCCACTTGCAGATCACACGCGGAACAATCCCTTTTAGCGATCTTAAAAGCATTGCAAAGACTTACGATGCCACGGTCACCGAATTATTAAGCGCCCTATACATTGAGGCACTGATCCATGTTCAACACGATCAGGTAAAGAACAAAGTCCGGCATAAACCTGTCGGACTTACCATCCCGGTCAATATGCGCAATTTTTATCCTATCCGCGCCATGCGTAATTTTTCACTTTTTGTTGTCCCGCGTACGGATCCGAAAAAAGTAAATTCCTTTGAGGATATTATCCTTTCGCAGAAAAACTACATGAAAGGACATATTACCCGAGACAATCTGTTAATGATGGTAAAAGACAATTGTACTTTAGGCGAAAGTACGCTGATCCGCTCCGTGCCCGTCTTTATCAAGAATCTTGTGATCCGCTATATTTCCAATACCCAGGGACACAGTCAGTTTTCAGGCGTTATTACCAATCTCGGCGCAGCCAGACTCCCGGCTGAGATGGAACAGCATGTTGATGATGCCAATATTGTGCTCGGTCCCTCCATACACAGCCTTACCGCCTGTGCGGTCATAGGATTTAAAGATAGCATCCATATTAATTTCGGACGGATCAATAAAGAGCCCCTTATCGAAAAACATCTTTTCCGTCGCCTGGTCGAAATGGGCGCGCATGTCAGTATAAAAACGAACTGAGGTATAAACATGTCATATTGCGTACATTGCGGAGTTAAGCTCGCAGAATATCATGAGGCCTGTCCTTTGTGCCATACGAAGGTGATGGACCCCAATGCAAAGATCGATCCGCAGACAAGGGACTATCCGGTGTACCGGGAATATCTGTCCGGCAGATCCAAAAATCATATGCGCCGCCTGCTGGCAGGTACGATCATGACATCCGTGTTTTCCATGTATTGCATTATCCTGCTGCTGGTAAATTTCATTGTCAACCGTCAGTTCAGCTGGTCGCTCATTCCGGTCTGGAGCCTGATGTATCTCTGGTTCACGGTCGCTTATCCTTTCTTCCGGATAAAAAACACGTTTTTCCGTTTATACACCTATGATTCATTTGCTACCGCGGTGTATTTGCTTGTTCTGAACCTTATCATTTCGGGTGATGTTCACTGGGCAAAATTTGCCGCAAGCGGTATTATTTTTATCTGGATCATCATGAACGGGATCTTTATTTCCGAACGCGTAAAAAAATGGATCCCCATGATCGCCTACTATATCATAGCTTCCGTTTTATTCACGGCCCTGTTCGCTTTCATGCTCATCGATACCGCATCTATCCCGACACTTATCCTGCCGATCTATCTGGCTGTACTCTTTTTCGCACTGCTTTCCTTTTTTATGATCAAGGCCCTGGTTTTTGATCTTTACAATTTTCTGGCGATCATTTTTTTCCATGCTTCCCTGTTATCGGTGGCTATCGATCTGATCGTCAGTAATTTTCTGACACAAAGTTACTCTCTGGGCTGGTCACTGGTGGTTATTTCCGCGCTGCTGCCGCTAAGTCTTACCGCGCTGATGCTGCGCAATATCAAAAAGCTGCGGACCTACGTCGCGAAAAAGTTCCATCGCTAAAATGCGAAATACCGATGACCGGGTGCTTCGGCATATAATGCCCGGACTCTTATGATTTTTACTACCGCGGATATCTTCTATGTTTACGGACTATTCATTTGATTTTTTCATCGGCTTTCCCGTATATTCGGCAATTAACCCGGAGGTCTCATGTCCATACCCTATATTCAGGAACTCATTGCCATTCCTTCGCCCAGCGGTTATACCGATGCGGTGATCGATCATATTGAAAAACGCCTTGCCGCAAAATCCTTTCATATATCACGCACTTACAGGGGTTCGCTCATCGTTTCTACGGTACCGGACCCGGAATTGATGATCATGGCGCATATCGACACGCTCGGAGGCATGGTCAGCGAGATCACGGAAAAAGCGACATTGCGCCTTTCTCCGCTTGGGGGTCTGCCGCCCAACAGTTTTGAAGGCGAATATGTGACCGTCATCACAATGGAAGGCAAGACCATCCGTGGCACGTTTTTGGTCGATAATCCGGCTACGCATGTCAACAAGGATATGAAGAACACCGAACGTATCATGGCGAACATGCATGTGCGCCCGGATGCGGTTGTACATACAAAAGATGATGTTAAGAAACTCGGTATCTCGGTCGGTGATTTTGTCGCGTTCGATCCGCGAACGGAAGTAACGGAGACCGGTTTCCTGAAATCACGTTTTATCGATGACAAAGGTTGTTCGGGAATTTTACTGGACATTCTGCTGAATGAACAGAATATTTTGAAAAACACAAAGACCGGTTTTTATTTTTCCAATTATGAGGAGGTCGGCAACGGATGTCCCTCCGGATTGCCGGACTCGCTAAAAGATGTGCTTATCACGGATATGGGCGTGATCGGCGACGGTGTGACCGGTGAGGAGACCAAGGTCTCGATCTGCGCGAAAGATAGTGCAGGTCCGTATGACCTGGTTCTGCGCCGCCGGCTGGAACAACTCGCCAAAGAAAATAAGATCGAATACACAGTGGATGTTTTTCCATATTACTCCAGCGACGGAAGCGCCTTGCTGCGCGCCGGAAAGGATATCCGGGTCGGATTGATCGGACCCGGCGTTTCTGCCTCACACGGCGTGGAACGCACCCATACGCGCGGTATAGCGGCAACCCGCGCGCTCACACTGGCGTTTATTTCATCCTTGCAAAAGAAAGGCTAATATGCAATTAGGATTTATCGGACCAAAACTTTCGGGCAAAAGCACGCTCTTCGAACTGCTCACGCAGGATAAATACGAAACCGTGCATGCGGGCATAGCGGAATACCGGCGCGGGCAGGTGCTTGTCCCGGATGCGCGTATCGACCGCTTGTCGGAAATATATCAACCTAAAAAAACCACGTATGCTTTATTTGACTGCATCGACGTTATGGGTATTCCCGCCACAATGCGTACCGACCAGGCGGCTAAATATCTGGAAGCCGTACGGCAGACCGACAGTTTGGTCGCCGTGCTGCGCGCATTCGACGGTTATGATGCCGAGGGCAATCCCGCCCGTATTGATCCCGTAACCGACCTGCGCCGTCTGGAGGAAGACCTGATCTTTGCCGATCTGCTGGTCGCGGAAACCCGACTGGAAAAAGTGCTGCACATGAAGGTGCGCTCTGCGCCGCAGTTCAACCCCAAAGAACTGAGCGTCCTCGAAAAATGCAAGGCGGCACTGGATGAAAACCGCTCACTGCGGGACATTGAACTTTATCCCGAGGAAGAAAAAATGATACGAGGGTTTCAGTTCCTTTCCCGGAAACCGCTGATGGCGGTCCTGAACTGCGACGAAGCCCATTATGGGCAGCGTGTAAAATATGAAACGGATTTCCGGGATGCCTTCCCGTCCATCCCCGTAACTTCCGTCTCCGCACTGGCGGAAAAGGAGATCATGGAACTGGAGGCGGAGGAACGCGCCATCTTTATGAAGGAACTCGGTATCGACGTACCGGCGGTTTATCATGTGATCACAACATCCTATGCGGCATTCGGTCTGATCTCCTTCTTCACCGTCGGTGAAGACGAGGTTCGCGCCTGGACCCTGCACAAGGGTGAAACCGCACCCGAAGCCGCGGGCACCATCCACAGCGATCTGCAGAAAGGATTCATCCGCGCAGAGGTTATCGCTTATGACGATTTTATGCGTGAAGGCGGAATGGCCCCGGCCAAAGCCAAAGGACTGGTCCGGCTTGAGGGAAAGGAATATGTGGTGAAGGACGGGGATATTTTGAATATCCGTTTTAATGTTTGACAACGATGAACGATGAACGCCCGCCACGGCAAAGCCGGGAACAGATCTCTTACTCTTATCCGGTATTCATATGTCGTTATAAAAATGTTTTATATACTCAGCAACGGAAGGTTGAGGATACAATAGTGAAAGAAATAATCTTTAGTCCAAACAGATAATTCAGGAAAAAGAGCAAGCTATGAATAAACTGAAAAAGGCTTTAATTATTGGTTTTATAACCATTATAAGCATTAATGGCTATTCTCAGCCACAAAACAGATTATTTCTATCCATTGACGGTTTGGCCCCGGCTGTTAAGTTCGGAATGGAAAGAAAGATTACAGAACGATTTTCATTAAAGGCTTCTGCCGGTTTTTGCATTGTCGGCCCCAGCTTGTTATCTTATAATTTTTTTGCTACCTATAAAATTACAAAGCCGGAGAAAGCCCTTGGATTAAATTTGAACTTTGGTTTTCTTGATAACTATGTCGATGTTATAACTCCCGTGTTTTCATTGGGATTTGGCGGCGCTGCCGGAATTTACTATAGGTTTCAGAATAATTCGACTTTGACATTCCGATTAGGTATGATTACTGGTCCATCAATCGATGACAAGGAATTAGGGATATTAACACTTCCGAATTTTGGAATTGAATATGCTTTCAGATTTAATAAAAACAGTAAAGAAAATAAATGAAAACACCTTGCAACATCGTGTATAAAACACTGGAAATGATATGCTTAATTCAATGTTCCTGCCCCGCATTGGCATTTATGTCGGTGCATCCGCACTCCCACACGCTAACGCTATCGGACATTCCGGAACTAAAAAAGGAGAATCCTACATATGAACATTAAATTTGACATGCTGGGTATATTCGTGGAAGACTTGGCAAAGATGGTTCATTTTTATAATAAAATCGTTGGTATCGACATCGATTGGGATGGGAATGGTCCTTACGCGGAATTTAAACACGATGGTATTAGATTCGCAATGTACGAGCGAAAAAAACTGCCTGAATTACTGGGTCAGAGTCCATCGTTCCCCAAAGGAATTAATGGAACTTTTGAGTTGGCAATAAATGTCGGAAAGCCTGAAAAAGTTGATGAAGTCTACAATAAGTTTATTAAAGAAGGAGCCAAACCGATCTATGCTCCAAGAAATGAACCATGGAAAATGCGATCCTCTATGATAGCAGATCCGGAAGGAAATTTAATTGAAATAGGTTCGGATTTTTGGGAGTAAGCCTGGTACGAACCGACAACAATGTGCAGCCGGTTCGGGCGGAATACCGTTCACTCTTAAAGAATTGTTGAGTTGTCGAGTTGTTGAGATCTACAAAAAATATCCGGCTGATTTTTTTATCCTGCCTAAAACCATCCTGTTGATCCCGTTATCCTGTCAAAATATATCCTGTCAACCCGTCTTTTTAACAGGCGGACTTTTCACAAACATATAATCTTTTTTCCCGTTCACCACATCGGCGTCTATGATGACCTTTTCCACCCCGTTCATGTCCGGAGCCTTGTACATCAGGTCCAGCATCACATTTTCCATCACGGAACGTAATGCGCGGGCACCGGTCTTTCGGGTCATGGCCAGTTGAACAATGGCTTTCAGCGCGTTCTTTCTGAACTCCAGCTGCAGGCCTTCCTGTTCCATTAAAAAAGTATATTGTTTGATCAAAGCATTTTTCGGTTCGGTCAGAATGCTGATCATGGCCGTTTCGTCGAGTTCGTTCAGGCTGGTCAATACGGCGAGCCGGCCGACCAGTTCGGGGATGAAGCCGTACTGGATCAGGTCTTCCGGACTGATCTGAGCGAGCAGGGCACTTTTATCCAGGGACTTGCCGCTCTGTTGTTTCTCGCCGAAACCGATCTCTTTTTTCCCGATGCGCCGGGCAATGACATCCTCAATACCGTCAAAGGCGCCGCCGCAGATGAATAGAATGTTGCGCGTGTCAATATGCACCATTTTAGCTTCCGGATGTTTTCGCCCGCCTTTGGGAGGTACGTGCGCGATCGTGCCTTCCAGGATCTTGAGCAGGGACTGCTGAACACCTTCGCCGCTAACGTCCCGGGTGATGGAGGGATTTGCGGACTTCCGAGCGATCTTATCCAGTTCGTCTAAATAAACAATACCGTATTCCGCTTTTTTTTCATCGTAATCGGCCGACTGCAGAAGGCGCACCAGAATGTTCTCAACATCCTCGCCCACATAACCTGCTTCGGTCAGTACGGTGGCATCGGCAATGGCAAAAGGCACCTTTAGTTGTCTGGCCAGCGTCTGCGCGATCAAAGTCTTACCCGTTCCGGTGGGTCCCAGCATCAGGATATTGCTTTTATCGATCTCAATATCCGGATTGGAAAGATGATTGTTGATGCGTTTGTAATGGTTGTACACCGCCACGGATACCATGCGCTTGGCACTTTCCTGACCGATGACATAACGGTCAAGTTCCTTGTGGATCTCCGAAGGTGTGGGCAGTTTTTTCAGTTTGAACTGTTCGGCGTGTCGTGCGTTATACGATTTCTGATCCATCCGCAGGATCTCGCCGGCTGCCTCAATACATGTATCACAGATATAGGTATCGTCAAATAAACCGTGAATGAGCATGTCGGTCTCGACTTCCGGCCGTCCGCAAAAATGACATACTTTTTCTTTTTTATTTTTGTCCATTATTTTTTCTTTATAATGATCTTATCGATCAGACCGTAATTTTTGGCATCCTTGGCGGACATGAAAAAATCCCGTTCGGTATCGATCTGAATTTTGTTCAGGGGCTGTCCGCTTGCATCACTCAGGATCTGGTTAAGCCGTTCGCGAAGGTAGAGGATCTCTTTAGCGTGGATCTCGATATCGCTGGCCTGCCCCTGTGTGCCGCCCAGGGGCTGATGCAGCATCAGTCGCGCGTTCGGCAAGGCCATACGTTTGCCTTTACTCCCCGCCGCAAGCAGAACGGCCGCCATGGATGCCGCCTGTCCCACACAGATGGTAACCACATCGGGTTTGATGTAATTCATCGTGTCGTAGATCGCCAGTCCGGCTGTGATCACGCCGCCGGGAGAATTGATGTAAATATTCACATCCTTGTCCGGATCTTCGGCTTCCAGAAATAGAAGCTGAGCAATGACCAGGGAACTGAGCGTATCGTTGATCTCACCGTTGATAAAAACGATCCGTTCCTTCAGCAGACGGGAGTAAATATCGTATGACCGCTCCCCTTTCCCGCTGTTCTCAATGACCATGGGAACTAAATTCATTGGCCTGTTTCCTTTAAGCGTTCCGCACGCGATATCTTTTTGGTTTTGATCTTTGCAAAGGATTTGAGGTATTCGTTGATCTTGGTGTGAATAATATCGTCGTGCAGTTGGTTCTTGATCTGCGGGGACTCATAATATTTGCGGTAACTCTCCCGCATGTCCTCTTTGATATCCTTCAGCATCTCATCCATCTTTGCCTGAATGTCTTCATCGCTGACCTTCAGGTCCTTGTCTTTTACAACACGGTTCTTAACCAGCTGCCATTTCAGACTTTTTTCCGCGGTGTCACGGTAATTCTCAATAATGGCCGCTTCATCCATCTCCGGCGCGGAGGGATAGCGCTTTTTCATATCTTCGTAAATATGTTTTGCCTGTTCTTCCACCACCGATTTCGGCAGCGAAAGATCTTTCAGCTTTTCAATGAAATAATCCGCGATCTGTTCTTCCATACGGCTATCGGCGTGACGTTTCCAATGGTTCTCGTGCTCTTCCCTGATCTTCTTTTTCAGATCTTCCAGTGTTTCGCCATCCGGGTTGACCGTCTGCGCAAAGGCATCGTCCGCTTCCGGAAGAACATGATCTTCGACTGCTGTCACATCGAGTTTGTACATATGTTCATGCGCATGATCGCCGTGATCGGCCTTGATCGTGATCGTTCGCGTCTCGCCGGCCTTTACGCCCAGCAAGGCTTTTTCCGTCTCACCGTCAAAAGGCGCCTTACCCAGAACGATACGGCTTTCCTGCGGATCGGTCAGATCCTTGCCGTCCTTATCGATCTCACGGGCATCGGCAACAAGATGGTGACCGCTTTTAGCGCCGTCTTCCACCGGTACAACCTCGGCGGCATTCTCGCGAAGACGGAGCAGGGATTCTTCAATATCTTCGTCTTCAATGGCGTATTTATATTCCTCGATCGGAAAACCCTTTTCGTAAGCCGGCATGTCCCATTCGGGCATGATCTCGAATTTGACCTTTATGGACAGGGGGCTTCCCTTTTTAAAATCCAGGTCGATCAATTCCGGTTGACTTACGGGATTAAGCTCTTTTTCGTCCAGTGCTTTGCCGTAATAGTCACTGAATTGTTCATTGATGAAATCATAGTCGATGCGGGGACCGAATTTCTTCTCCACGATGGGAACGGGAACCATGCCTTTCCGGAATCCCGGCAACTCCACATCTTTTACAAATTTTTTGGTAAATTGTTGATGATCTTTTTCGATATCTTCCCATGCAAGTTCGAATTTCATTTCGCGTTCACTTGCACTGATCTCTTTCACTTCAATTTTCACAAAGACTCCTTTTTGTTTCAGCCGCCTAATATACAATGGGATACAGCAAAAAGCAATGGACAATGGATTATTGAGAAAGGGCGATCTCGTTTAAAAACCCGGCGGAACTTACGCATTGTGATATTATGAACGATTCAGGCTTGCGGCTGCTTTTTTCATACGCTCGGGAGTGCCGATATCCATCCATTCTCCCTCGCTATGGTCATAAGCAAGAACAATGTGTTTTTTTGCGATCCCAAGGTACAGATCGATCAGAGAAAAGCGGTCTTCCTCCGGCATATGATCAAAGATCGCCGGATGCATTAACTGAATACCACTAAAAGCATAACAAAATCCATCTTCGCCTTTTTGTTCTCCGCTCTGTAAATTTTTCCATCCCACAAGGTGCTGGGCATCGTTAAAACAGAGCTGCCGCGAACTTTCGCGTTTACGCACGGCCAGAATGGCCATGGCGGGACTCATTTGGTATAAATACAGCATATCCAGTAAATTGATATTGGAGATGACATCGACATTGCAGACAAAAAAGGGCTCATCACCGGTCAGAAACGGACGGGCGCGCTTTACGGCTCCCCCGGTGTCCAGGAGTTGATCGCGCTCATCGGAAATATGGATCTTCACCCCGAAATCGTGTTCATGTAAAAAATGTTCGATCTGGTCGGCAAAATGATGTACGTTCACCACGATCTCATCGATATCCGCACGTATCAATTTCAGAATGGCACGTTCCAGCAGGGTCATCCCCCCCAACTCCACCAGGGCCTTGGGCATGATATTCGTTACGGGATGCAGGCGCGTCCCTTTTCCGGCGGCCAGGATCATCGCTTTCATTTTGTGTCCTTTTTCAGTTTGTTGATCTCCTTCATCCTTCCTGTTCCGGAGATCACTACCTATCTTCTCTACTTTTATCTTTGTCCTTTTTTCTTTTATCTTTTTTAGAAATGATTGAGCCGGACAATGATATCATCGCGTTTTTTAAAATGATCTGCAAACTGCAGGGCACAGTACACGGAACGGTGCTGACCGCCGGTACAGCCAAAACTGACCATCAGATGCGTAAATTTTCGTTTGACGTAATTATCTACCGTGGGTTCCACCATCGCTACGGCATGGGCGATAAAACCGTCAATATCCGTCTTGCTGCGTAAAAATTCCTGCACGGCTTTATCCTTTCCGTTCAGGTCCTTATACTTCTCATAGCGCCCGGGATTGAGAATGCCGCGACAGTCAAAAACAAATCCCCCGCCATTGCCGGAAGTATCGTCGGGAATACCGCGTTTATAGGAAAAACTGCTGATATCCAGGGTCAGTTTATCGCTGTCCGTGCGTCCGTACTTCATCAGGCGTTCGGTCTCGGTGATCTTTTTCAGCACCGATATCAAAGCCGGTATCTCGATCGGAAGTTCCATAACATCCAACAGGTAAGCGATATTTTCCACGGCATACGGTACACTTTTCAGGAAGTGCTGTTTCTTTTCATAAAATCCGCGGAAACCGTAGGCCCCCATCGCCTGCAGAATGCGCACCAGCACATAGGCGTGAAAATACTTTGTAAAAACCTTGCGTTCCACTTTACGATAGCCGGAAAGCACATCAAGATAATGTTCGAACAACTGATCGCGAATATGCTGGGGGATATCGGCTTTTGCATCATACAAAAGGGATGCCACATCATACTGCAGCGCACCGTATCGTCCGCCCTGATAATCGATAAAAAACGGCCTTTCATCTTTCAGCATAATATTGCGGGACTGGAAATCCCGGTACATGAAAAAATCCGTTTCCGTCTCCAACAGAAAGTCGGCAAAACGATTGAAGTCATTCTCGAGCTCCTGTTCATCAAAGGATATCCGGGCAAGTTTGAGAAAATAATATTTAAAGTAATTCAGGTCCCACATGATCGACTGCCGGTCA
>Ga0334893_1002028_pt1 | contig 16465 bp, 11 predicted proteins | sample GraSluR3_MG_5_FD_207218 | JGI IMG/M metagenome (GOLD analysis project Ga0334893, IMG submission 207218) | Sludge microbial communities from methane-producing bioreactor in Wageningen University, Netherlands - Granular Sludge_09_05-R3 | ecosystem: Engineered > Bioreactor > Anaerobic >...
GTGTTGGGAGAAAAGTTGAGCGGCAGGAAGCTAGCCGTTTCGTGTTGCGAGAGGAATCTGAAGCTTACAGTGCCGATTTTGGGCCTGAAAATAGCAGTTTAAGCGCAAATAACAGCTATTTTTTGGATGTTTTACTCGAAAATTCAATAGATTAGCTTGGTCCGACCCTCGGGAAGCATGGCTCGGGAAGCGATGGGAAAGCTGCTGGACTGAGAGTATTGCCGTAGGTAGCGTCGGTTTTGTTGAAGAGATAAAGGCTCGGCTTGGAATCAAGGGTGTTGGGAGAAAAGTTGAGCGGCAGGAAGCTAGCCGTTTCGTGTTGCGAGAGGAATCTGAAGCTTACAGTGCCGATTTTGGGCCTGAAAATAGCAGTTTAAGCGCAAATAACAGCTATTTTTTGGAGGTTTTACTCGAAAATTCAATAGATTAGCTTGGTCCGACCCTCGGGAACTAGTGCCAAACGTTAGCTGTCAAAATTGGCCTCCGTGCCTTGCTAGGGTAGTCATAAACCGACCAAAGTGATACTATAGTGGCACTTTGAGGGAGGTAACCCATGAAAGTAGAGCTTGTAACCAATCTGAAGCGTCAAGCGACTAGAATCCTTGCTGATCTGCATGAGAGCAAGGAACCGGTCCTGATCACAGAGCACGGCCAGCCATCCGCTTACCTGGTCGATGTTCAGGATTACGAATTCATGCAGCGCAGGCTAGCGCTGCTGGAAGGATTGTCCAAGGGGGAAAGGGCAATTCTGGAGGACAGGACGACCTCCCACGAGAAGGCCAAAGAGCGGATGCGGAAGTGGCTGAAATAGTATGGACGGATCCCGCTCTGGATCAATTGGAGGAAATCGCTGATTACATCGCTTTGGATAGACCGGAAGCTGCCGCAGGGCTTGTTAAGAGAATATTTTCAACCGTGGATCGGATTGGGCAGTTTCCGGATTCGGGCCATGTACCCCCCGAGGTTCCAACCTCGATTTATCGTGAAGTCTTTGTCAGGCCATGCCGAATATTTTACCGTCAAGAAAACGGTGTTGTTTTAATTGTTCACGTCATGAGAGAAGAAATGCTGTTACGCAAATTTCTTCTGGACGAGGAATTGAACAGCTAATCGGGTAGCCGGGGATTTTTAACCCCCAGCCCCACACCATCCGGCATGCGGGTCCGCACCGGGCGGTTCGCAGAGACCTGGCTCTGTACTGACACTTGGCTCTGGTAGCTTTGACATTTGGCTCTGCAGAACTTAAAGGACCAGGTATCCAATCACGGCATATTTTATCGACAGGCCAACTACACTTAAAAGCATCGCCCAACGGGCCGGATATCGCATCATGCCCGCGACTAACAAGACAATGGGCGAAGATAATGGAAACAGGCAAAAGAAGAAGATGGTCATTCCGCCATATTTTTCAATACGCTTATAGTAACGTCGATACTTCTTTTCCCCGATGACATTGTCTATCACGGTGTCATTGAACGCGTATCCGATCAGATAATCGATCGCCTGTCCGACCAGCGCCGTGCCAACCGCCACCACCCACAACAGACCGAGGCCATGATCAAACTCGACCATGCGCGCAAACAGGATTTCCACCGGGGAAACGATAAAGAAAAGATAACCGGCAAAGTGGAACAACCCGAACATCCAAATCGTCGTTTCGTCCCCCGCGATCAGCATCTGTCGCAAGCCATAGGAAAGGATGGATATCCCAGTGACCAAGCCGGCCACGACGATCAACCAGCGGGGCTTCCAAGCCTGCAAGCGGCCAAACCAGGATGTCGATGGTTTCGCTGCCACGTCGGCGGATCTGTCCTTTTTTTCTCTCACGCAGCGAACCCTATCACCCCAACCCAATCGCAACGAATAATTTCCCAACTATTAGGACAGTTTTGCATTGATGATAAGAATTTGCTTTCTTGAGAGCAGCGTTTAGATTAGATCAAACGGTCTTGGGTGTCAAAGAGAAGCTGACTGCAGGATCTTGTAGGCGAAACGGGTTGCTTCAAAATGGAGGATTCAGTTGAGGGGGGCTGGACGCAGGGCAGCCTGATGACGTTCGCGCTGCCAAAAACGGTCGAGATTTAAGTAGAATGGACCCCTGTAGGTCTGACCTTTTTTACGGCGACCGAATCTATTTATATCTATAAGGAGATTTTCTACATTGGATATTCCACGGATCTTCAACATCACCGAAAGTGCTCATCGCATCCATAATCCTTTCACGTCAGAAAAGCTCGCCACTCTCGGTGCCGTGTTGCGTTTAAAGCCGGGGACACGCGTGCTCGATCTAGGCAGTGGTTCGGGTGAGATGTTGTGCACCTGGGCACGCGATTACGCAATTACCGGCGTCGGTATCGACATGAGTCAGTTGTTCAGCAAACAAGCCAAGCTCCGGGCTGAAGAACTTGGCGTTGCCCATCGAGTCGAGTTCATTCATGGCGATGCTACCGGCTATGTAGCCGACGAAAAGTGCGGTGTGGCTGCCTGTGTCGGTGCCACGTGGATCGGTGGGGGAGTGGCCGGCACCATCGAGCTTTTGGCGAAGAGCCTCGGCGCCGACGGTGTCATCCTCATCGGAGAGCCCTACTGGCGGCAGTTGCCACCGACGGAAGACGTTGCCAGGCAGTGTTTTGCCCATGCCATCTCTGACTTCCTCATGCTTCCTGAGCTTCTCGCCTTTTTCGACAACCTGGGTTACGACGTTGTGGAAATGGTTTTGGCTGACCAGGAAGGTTGGGACAGGTACGAGGCTGCCAAGTGGCTTACCATGCGTCGATGGCTCGAGGCGAATCCCGAGGACGATTTGGCGAAAGAGGTTCGAACTCAACTGACCACGGCGCCAAAACGCCATGCCGCTTACACACGTGAATACCTTGGATGGGGGGTTTTCGCTCTGATGGCGCGGTAATGAGGGAGGGCCGGGCGAATCAGGCAGGATCCCTTTGGCTGCGCTCCTTTCCCTTGGGATATTGAACAGTATTAAAGTATTTGGCAAAATTTTGGTCGAAAAATTGACAGCCATGGTTCGCATGATAGAGTCGACAAGAGGTAAGTCGAATCTTTCTTCTGGCCGTTCCTCCAAAAGCCGTTCCCGGAGGAAAGAGGGACGCCGTCCTATTGTGATCTGCTCACCATGGCGCCAAATCTCATGACATGGGATGGCTAATCACCCTCAGGGAAAATGGCTTTCTGGCGGACTTCTCTTGCGCAGAAAAATTGTTTTTGCGTAGGGAAAGGAGAAGCGTCATGAAAAATGGTTTAGTTTTCTTGTTTGTCCCCATGGTTTTGGTTTGCTTGTTCTGTGCGGAATCCTTTGGCCAACCATATGTTTCAGGCAACATCGGAGTCGTTTTTTTGGAAGATTACGATCTTTTTGACAGGGAGTTCAATGAAAGGGTTGTGTTTTCTTTTGATCCAGGTTTCGGACTAGCGGCAGCGGTTGGTTACGATTTTTTGAATGGTATTCGTACCGAGTTGGAAATCGGCTATAAAATGAATGATGTGGACAAGATTCGTGTGTCAGGATCTCCGTCGGCTGGTTTTAAAGGAGATATGTCGGCCTTTACCGTGATGGGAAATGTTTTCTATGACTTTTTGCCCAACGAAAAAGTCAGTCCTTTTCTTGGGGCCGGCATTGGTTTTGCCAACCTCGATTTTGATATTTCTGATATTAATGTTAGCGACGATGACAACGTTTTTGCCTATCAATTGATGGCTGGAATAGCCTATGCATTGAATCACAATCTTATTTTGGATGTTCAATATCGTTTTTTTGGAACGGAAAAACCCAGTTTTAACCTTGGTTTCCCAGCCAGTTTTGATGAATATAAAACTCACAACATCCTTTTTGGGTTGAGGTATGCTTTTTAAACTATATTATTAATTCTTTTAAAATGGATAGAATATAGAAAAGTCCATCTCGCTTTCGAGGTGGACTTTTTTTCTAATAAATGAGATTTATTATTTAGTAATAATTTCTTTTAGCATTCTGCGAGGTGTTGCAAAAAATATGCTTCCAGCGATATCCGACCATGATATTCGTTCCCAACGAAGGTCTCGATGCGCGTCGTATGATGTTAATGCTCAACCTGGACAGTATGGGCTTCATTGATGTATTCATTTCCGAAAAAGTGACGTGCAGTTTCTCAGGCAGTTTGAAGATTGATTGTAAAGCCGAAAAAGATCCAGTGCTGAAGACGTTGATCGGGCAGGTGGAGTCAAAGTTGGAGGATGTCAGAAGTAGACTTGACCATAGCTGGCCAGAACTTTCATTTTTGGTCTTGTTTTGACAATGGACATTGCTCTTTTTCGGCCTGCCGGCAAGGGACGAACAGGTTAAAGGTACGGCGGCCGCCGGGGGCGATCTGCCGATACTGGCCGCGATAGGCGACGGTAATGGTGTCCGTGGTGAAGGCGAGGCTGGAGATCTGCAGCATTTCGTGATTGGCGGTGACATCGAGAACCTGGCGCCGGTAGCGCAGTCGTACCCTGACGCAGGTGAGATCCTGCGGCAGCACCGGATCAAAATGCAGAATGTCGGCCCGCATTTCGATGCCCAGGTAGCAGCATTGCATCAGATCGATGGTGCCGGCCATGGCGCCGGCGTGAATGCCCTCCGCCGTGGTGCCTCCCTGAATGTCGCCGATGTCGCTGTCGAGGGCGGTCTGGAACAGATGCCAGGAGCCCTGGCGGTCGGTGCGGGCTAGCACCCAGGAATGGACGATCTGGCTCAGGGTCGAACCGTGAGAGGTGCGTTCAAGATAATAGGCGACATTGCGGGGAATGGTGTCCCGATCGAAGGGATAGCCGAGCTGTTCGAACAGCAGCGCCAGTTCGTCGGCGGAAAATAGATAGAACAGCATCAGCACGTCGGCTTGTTTGGATAGCTTGTAACGGTTCGGCGTGTCGCCTTCGGCTTCGAGGATGCGGTCGAGGCGCTGAATATTGCCGTACTTTTCCCGGTAGCCCTGCCAGTCGAACTCTTCCAAGTCACCATAGCCCTCAAACTGACTGATGATGCCGTCGCCGTGAAAGGGCACGCGCAGTTTACGGCTGATATCCTGCCAATTATCCACTTCCTCCCGGCACAGGCCGATTCCCTCGCAAAGTTGTCGGCAGCGCAGTTCCGGCAGCAGATCCAGCACATCCCGGGCGCGGTTCAACACCCAGGCGGCCATGACGTTGGTGTAGGCGTTGTTGTCAAGTCCCCCGGCCTGCTCCGGATCGCTGTCGGGGTAGGCCGTATGGTATTCGTCGGGCCCCATCACTGCCTTGATTTCATAACGGTCCATGGCGGCGTTATAGGTGGCCAGACCGGCCCAGAAGCGGGCGATTTCCAGCAACATTTCGGCGCCGTAGAAATACAGGAATTCATGGTCGTCGGTGACCTGGTGATACATCCAGATATTGTAGGCGATGGCCAGGTTGATGTGGTACTGGCGGTGGGAGTTGTCGGGCAGCCAACGCCCCGACTGGGGATTGAGATGCATTCGCTGGGTCTCCTCCCGGCCGCTGCTGCCGCTTTGCCAGGGGTACATGGCACCGGGCAGATCGGCCGCCGCTGCGGCACGCCGGGCCTCGGTCAAACGCCGATAGCGGTAGCGCAACAGGGAGCGGGTGAGAATGGGCAGCCGCAGGGTGAGAAAGGGAAAGATGAACAGTTCATCCCAGAAGATATGCCCGCGATAGGCTTCGCCGTGCCAGCCCCGCGCCGGCACACCGGCATCGAGATCGACGGTGTGGATGGAGACGGTTTGCAGCAGGTGAAAAATGTGCACCCGCAACTTGAGCAGGGTCCGGCCGTTGGAACGATCTTCAAGGGCGATGTCGCATTCGTCCCAGAGATGGCGCCAGGCCAGGGCATGTTCCGCCAGCAGATCGTTGAAGCGGCCGGTGCGACGCAAGCTCTGCAGTGCCGCCAGGGCGGGTTCGGAGATGGCCGGGTCGCGGGAACTGTGCAGGGCGACCATTTTCTCCACCGTCACAATATCACCCTGCTGCAGGTCGCAGGATAACTCCTGGACGATGCCGTCGGGTCCCGGTCTTATCACCACCTCGGCGCTGATGGGGCGCTGGTTGCGAAACAGCAGGGTGCGGGTCGCCTGGGCGACCTGCAGGCGGGATTGGCTGGTCTGCACTCTTAGCAGCAGGGTGTCATCGTCGGCCTGTTGCACCTCCAGCGTTTCAAGATGACGGCCTTCCAGTTTGCGGTAACGCTCCACGCCACTGTTGGTGACGGTGCCATCCAGGGCGCTGCGCACCGTCAGGCGTCCCGACCAGTTCTCGGCAGTGAGACGGACTTCCAGCGCGGCGAGGTGGGGATTGGCCATGCTCACCAGGCGCCGTTCCTGCCAGCGCGTGGTACGGCCGCGCTGGTCTCGAAACCGCAGTATTCGGTACAGCACCCCACACCGCAGATTCAGCCTCTGCCGAAAGGACAGCAGATCCGTGTCGCCAAGCTCAAACCACGCTTCCTCGTCAATGCGAAAGGTCAGGGGCAGCCAGTTGGGCAGATTGACCAGGTCCTCGTTTTCGATTTCACGTCCGGCCACGATGGACGTCAGACGATTGTAGCCGCCTGCCAGGTAGGTACCCGGATAATGGATGCCGTCGGCGCGGCTGTCGGGGGCGGCACCGCGGGTCGCGAAGTAGCCGTTGCCCAGAGTGCAGAGGGTTTCGCGCAGGCCTTCCTGCTCCGGATTGAACCCGTCGTAGACCAGGGTCCATTGGCATTCATCGCGAGTCATCGTCATCCTCCCTGGAAACCGGCGGCGCGCCAAGGATGCCGGTCAGCCAAGCGAGAAAACCGCGCACCTCGTCGGTGTCGGCGACGGCGTAATCGGCCGCCGTCGGACGCTGTTCCTCGCCACGCACGACGATGGTCAGGCCGCCTTCGGCCAGCAGTCTGAAGGCGTATTCGTCGGTGATGTCGTCACCGATGTATACCGGCAGGATATCGGGCCGGTCAAGCTGCAGCTGCTCCAGCAGCCACAGCACCGCCTCGCCTTTGTTCCAGTCCAGGTCGGGCAGGATCTCCAGCACCTTTTTGCCCCGGCCACCCAGCAGTTGCGGATGCCGCTCCAACACCTCGTCGACGATGGCCTTGAGTGCCTCGATTTGGTCCCGGGCCACCTGGCGATAATGCACGGCCACGGAAAAGCGTTTGCGCTCTACGGAATGGCCGGGAATCTCCGCCAGCTTGCGGCGCAACTCCTGCTCGGCCTCATCGAGCAGCGGCAGATACTCGACGCCGCGCTCCATGCTTGTCACCTGGCCTTTCGGTCCGGCGATTTCAAAACCGTGACTGCCGGCATAATACAGATTGTCGATGGCCACCAGCTTGCGCAGCATGGCCAGGTCGCGGCCGCTGACCACCGCCACCGGGCAGCGCTCGGCCAACGCGGTTACGGCGGTGCGCATGGCGTCGTCCAGCAAGGCTTTGGTGTGGTCGGCAACGATGGGCGTCAGGGTGCCGTCATAGTCGAGAAAAACTGCCGGCGAACGCCCCGAAAAAAGACGGCGGATCTCCTCGTTCCGGTCCTGCGCCGAAGGCAGGTTGTCCAGGGTCTTGAGAAGGATTTGACGATCCGAGCCGATACGGATTTCGCTCAGGTCGTTGATGATCAGGTCGGCGCCGGCGGTACGCAAAGCGTCTGCGTGGTTGCCACGATCCACGCCGATGACCAGCCCAAAGGCTCCGGCGGCGCCGGCCTCAACCCCGGCCACGGCATCCTCGATCACGGCGCTCCGCTCCGATTGCACTCCCAGTCGCTTCACTGCCTCATGCAGCATGGCCGGGGCGGGTTTGCCGGGCAGGCCCAGGCGGGCCAGGTCGCTGCCATCGACGAGGATGTCGAACAGGTCGCTGACACCCGCGTTTTCCAGCACCTTTGCGGCATTGCGACTGGCCGAAAAAACCGCGGCGGGAATCAGCAGCCGATGCAGATCGCGCAGGAGTTTGAGCGTACCGGGAAAGGTTCGAACCCGGTTCTGCTGCAGCCATTCGTTAAACAGCCGGTTTTTTCTGTCCGCCAGGCCGCAGACGGTCTGCTGCCGCGGACCGTCGTCTTCGCTGCCGTAGGGCAGTTCGATGCCCCGCGCCGCAAGGAAGTCGACGACGCCCTGGTGGCGCGGCTTGCCGTCTACGTACTGCAGGTAATCGCGCTTGGCATCAAAGGACTCAAACGCTTCCTTGCGGGCCTTCGCATGCTGTCGCAGGAATTCATCAAACATTTCTTTCCAGGCGGCGGCATGGGCCCGAGCCGTATCGGTGACCACGCCATCCATGTCCAGCAGCACCGCCTCGAGAGCGGGACCATACGTGTTGTGAGGGGTCATGGGCTGCTCCCTGTATTGCTTTGCCAATGAGTACGACACCGTGTGCCTACCGGGGTTGCCGTCGAACACCGACCAGGTTAAGGGCCAACTACAACAATTCTGTCAGCTCCGGCTAAAAATGGAACCTGTTGAAGAGGAATTTCTTCTCTGGAACGACCCGGGATAAGCTTTTGCCTCTCCTTTCCGCTATTGGCGATCGATCCCCAGGAGATTCTTTCAGGCTGAATAGCGTGACTCGAACGACCCCCATTCGCCAACTTTATGGAATTCAATGCACTTATTTTCATTGCAAGTCTGTAAAAAATGGCTTAATCTTTTCCAGAAAATATCAGAAGCGGATTCTTTTCGCGGCAGTTCTACGGCGGAAAAATTTAAACGCTTCCTCACCCAGCTTATCAACACCAATCGATTGCTCAGGATATGCGATTAACACATCGACCTATTAATCAGAGCGACGTCCGGATCGTGTGTGGCTTTCCACAAAGCGAAGAAGAACTGTTTTTTCTATTTCCCAAGGCCGACTTTCCATTAACACAAGTTCAATTTCAGGAAACAATTTTAAAGCGTTCTGATTCAACCATAGTCGAAGCTGATGGTGTTGTTGCAGGTTTTGCAAACTTCTACAAATGGGAATTCGGCGGAAACTGTTCAATAGGAAATGTCATCGTTTCCCCGTCATCACGTGGTTACGGCATAGGGCGCTATCTCATTGAATGTATGATTGAGACCGCACTATCGAAGTATAAAGCCAGACATGTTAGTATTTCTTGCTTCAATATGAATGTTATTGGATTGTTGCTGTATTCGAAGCTTGGGTTCAAGCCATGCGATGTTGAGGAAAGAAAAGATAATAGAGGGAATCGTGTTGCCCTTATCCATATGATTTTCCATCAAGATCGCACCGATCCAAAGCATCCGAGAGGAAGTCCTGACGCAAACAATTAGGTGGTTCGCATGTTTCTAGATATGGCCTGGTGTCCCGCTCCTTCGCGGCAGGATCAAAGGGAGATGAAATGATGGATTCGAATGAAATCGTAAACGAGGCGGTAAATGTTCAAAGGTGGCCCACTGAGACACCTTTATTCGTTCTGGTTCTGTTGAGTGCCATAGCCTGCTGGATTTTTTTGGTTTTGTCTATTGTCGGGCTCGTGTATGCCGGGATGCTCGGTATCTTCTTTTTTGTGTCCCATGTTTCATTTATTGCCCATCTGAAGGGGAGCGCCGTACGGGTCGGGCCAGATCAGATGCCAGAGCTTTATGAACGGATAGAGTATCTTTCGCGACGTGTCGGCTTGAAGGCAGCGCCGACAGTTTACGTCATGCAGGCCGGTGGAACCCTGAATGCCTTGGCCACCAAGTTTTTCTCCTCCAATTTTGTTGTGCTGTTTTCAGATCTGATCGAGGCCTGTGGCGACAATGCGGAGGCTCGTGACATGATTATTGCCCACGAACTCGGTCATCTCAAGGCGGGTCATTTGAAAGGGTTATGGTTTCTCCTGCCTGGAATGTTCATTCCCTTTCTCGGTAGCGCCTACTTCAGGGCTCGTGAATATACTTGCGACCGCTACGGGTTTGCCGTTTGTCAGGATCGGAGAGCGGCGCTGGTCGGCATGAGCATTCTTGCCGCCGGGGGTGTCAACGGGCCGAAGGTCAACCTCGGTGCCTTTGCCAATCAGGGGAACGATCTCAACACAACCTGGATGACCCTGGGTCGGTGGCTTTCGACCCATCCGCCCCTGGCGGATCGTATCGTTGCCGTGGATCCTTCGCTTGCCGCGAACAAAAACTCCCGACTGGGTGGCGCCATCGGTGCAGTCGCGCTCCTTGGCTGTCTTGTTGTCGCTCCCTTGGTTGGTTCTTTCGTGATGATGCCCAAGTGGATCAATGCCATCAAGGAGGCGAACGCGGATTTTGCCGATACGGAAGAACTCCCTCACCCGTCTGCGGTGCATGGGTTATCTCCTGCGCAAATTGCCGAAGCGACTCGCCAGGCTTGGTCAGACATGGAGCAATTGAACACCGTCATCGAAAAATATCGGCTTCAAACCGGCGAGGTGCCCGAAAATTATGATGTGGTGCATGCCGCCTGGAAGATATTTCGGCCCGATTCAGAGCCTCCCGACGATCCCTTCGATGGGTATGGTTATGGCTATGAAAAAATAGGTTCAAGCTACGTGATCTGGAGTGAAGGGCCTTCTGACGAATCGGATGAAGATGACCTCGTTTTCAAACCTGAATCACCCCGGCCCTCGCTATAGAGGCATCGGAACCGAAAGGATAGGGCAGGGGAGGGAGGTGGCCGGTAAGCAAGGCATTCAGTAGGATGGCTAGCTGGGGCCGACTCAATATCAAACTGTTGCCGGATGCCCGCCCCACATGACGTTTAAGCCGAACCGCCTGCAAGCAGTCGGCTGGTCAGCATTCGGTGCATCGCCGGTCTAATCAAGCTCTCCTTCCTGTCGCTGGTCCCGGGCTTCTTTTCGGCCAAGCAAAAAAATCGTTAAAGGATATGGTGATGGACCGTTTCAACGATCTCGAAGTGCTTATAGACTCCCAGTATCCCATTATTTGTATCGAAACCCACGAAGAGGCTCGGGCCGAAGCATTGCTTAACCGCGTTTCGCAAAGCATGGGCTTGCCCTTCTTTTATTGGGTGACGACCGAGGGGTTGACGCGGTTCGGAGAGCCGGATCCGGTATACAATACCAAGACCGTGTCGGAGGTGCTTGGCTTCGTATCTTCCTCTTCGCTGGCGGCAATATACCTGCTCAAGGACCTCCATCGATTTCTAGACGATCCCATTACGGTGAGAAAATTGCGGGACATCTGCCAAGGTTTCCGTCAGAAACGGAGATCTCTGATTCTCACCGCTCCTTCCTTCGATATCCCACCTGAACTGGCCAAGGAGGTCGTGTATTTCGATCTCTCCCTCCCCAGCGCCGGGGACCTGAGGGAACTCGTGCTCCAAGTGGTGCGCGATATCTCCAGGCGCCGCAAGATCGTCGTCGACTTGGATTCGACCACCGGGCGGCAACTCGTGCAGAATCTGCAGGGCCTCACCCTCAATGAAGCCGAAAGGGTGCTGACCCGAGCCATCGTTCATGATGGCAAGCTGGCGGCCGATGACCTGCCGCGGGTTCTTGATGCCAAGAAGCAGAAGATTTCCAAATCCGGCCTCATCGATTTCTTTCCCCGGCAGGAGCAATTCGAGGGTATCGGCGGCCAGAAAAACCTGAAACGCTGGCTGGGATTGAGAAAGGGCGCTTTCTCAGCGGAGGCGAAAGGTTTCGGTATCGATCCCCCGCGCGGCGTCCTGCTGCTTGGCATTCAGGGGTGCGGCAAGAGTTTGATGGCCAAGGCCATTGCCAGGGATTGGGAATTGCCGCTGCTGCGCCTGGACACCGGTTCTCTCTATTCCAAATTCATTGGAGAAACCGAAGCCAATGTCCGCGAGGCCATCCGGCTTTCCGAGTCTCTCGCCCCGGTGGTGCTGTGGATCGATGAAATCGAGAAGGCCTTCACCCCGCCGAGCGGATCGGATGCGGATGGCGGTGTTTCGGCCCGGTTGCTGGGAACTTTCCTGTCCTGGATGCAGGAAAAAAAGGCCCCGGTTTTTCTCGTGGCAACCGCCAACAACATCTCCCTGCTGCCCCCCGAACTGCTCCGCAAGGGGCGGTTCGACGACATATTCTTTGTCGATCTTCCCGGCCTGCAAGAGCGGATCGAGATTTTTCGTCTCCACTTGATCCGGCGGCAGCGCGATCCCGCCGCCTTCGATCTCGGCGCCCTCGGTGCGGCGGCGGAAGGATTCAGCGGTGCGGAAATTGAGCAGGGTATCGTCTCCGCCTTGTACGCGGCCTTTTCCGCCCGTCGCCAACTCACCACCGACGACATTCTCCATGAGCTGAAAGCCACCCGTCCTCTTTCCCTGACCATGAAGGAGCAGATCGACCAAATGCGTGAGTGGGCACAGGGCAGAACGGTTCCCGCCGCGTAATGGTCGCAAGGGGCCGTGCTCCGCTACCCCCATTGCTTCAAGAAACCGGTCTGCTGCGGCAAGATTGGCTATCCTGTGGATTGCGTCGGGATGCGGCCAGCTGAAAATACGACCTTTATTCGGTGTTGAATCCAGCGCGGAGGCATTCTTTGCCAATCCGCGCCTTATCCTGATTGGCATGATTTCCGCCGTGTCATCAAGCCTCCCCTCCAACCTCACCAAAAAACCGATTGACATAGATTCAAAATACTATATATTCAAAAAGAACGATTCATGCGTATCCGGTAGGTTCCTAACAAGGTACTTTTCTCATTCTTTAATTCACGCATCACCCCCGGAGGATCCCATGGCAAGATATCTGATCGTTGGCGGCGTGGCCGCCGGCATGTCGGCAGCCACCCGACTCAAGAGGCTGGACGAAACGGCGGAAATCGTGGTGTTCGAAAGGGGCGATTACGTTTCCTACGCGAACTGCGGCCTGCCTTACTACATCGGCGATGCCATCACCGAGCGGGAACGTCTGGTGGTGCAGGACTCCACGGGATTCAGGGAGCTGTTCAACATCGATGTCCGCACCGGCAGCGAGGTGCTGGCCATCCAGCCCGCTGAAAAAAGGATCCGGGTTAAGGATCTGGCCACGGGGCGGGAATACGATGAATCCTACGACAAGTTGCTCCTCACCCCTGGCGGATCGCCGGTCAAGCCGACCATTCCCGGCTCGGATCATCCGGCGGTTCACACCCTCTGGACCATTCCGGATGCGGACCGGATTCGTGCTTTGGTGGATGATGGCCGGGTGAAAACCGCCTTGGTGGTGGGGGCCGGGTTCATCGGCCTGGAGATGGCGGAAAACCTCCAGGCGAGGGGAATCTACGTCACCGTCGTGGAGATGGCGAATCAGGCCATGAATGTGGTGGATTATGAGATCGCCGCGGTGGTCCACCGGGAAATGGCCATGCAGAAGGTGGAATTGCTGCTGGAGGACGGTGTCGAGGCCTTCGAGCCGGGGGTCAATGGCGGCGTGATCGCGCGTCTCAACAGCGGCAAGACGCTGGAGGCGGATCTGGTGCTGTTGTCCATCGGCGTAAAGCCGAATACCGGCTTTGTCGGCGATTCCGGCCTCGCCCTGGGCGCCCGGGGGCATATCCTGGTCGACGCGCAACTGCGGACCAGCGATGCGCACATTTTTGCCGCCGGCGACGCCATCGAGGTTCTGCATCCCCTGACCAACCAACAGACCGCCATTCCCTTGGCGGGTCCGGCCAACAAGCAGGGGCGGATCGTTGCCGGCAACATGGCTGGCCGGCAACCCCGCAGCTACCAGGGCACCATGGGCACTGCCATTGCCAAGGTTTTCGACCTCAGCGTGGGCATGACCGGTCTTTCGGAAAAACTCTGCAAAGCCAAAAACATTCCCTGCCAAACCCTGATCATTCATCCCAACGACACGGCCGGCTACTATCCCGGCGCCATGAAGATGTGTCTGAAATTGGTATTCTCGCCGCAAAACCGCCGCGTCCTGGGGGCCCAGGCCGTCGGCTACAACGGGGTGGACAAACGCATCGACGTGGTTGCCACGGCCATCATGGGGGGCATGACCGTCGACGATCTGGCGGAAATCGAACACGCCTACGCACCGCCCTACTCGTCGGCCAAGGATCCGGTCAACATGGCGGGCTTCGTGGCCCAGAACATTCTCGACGGACTGGTCCGGTTCGTGACCTGGGAGGATATCGATACTTCGGATAGCTCGAAACAGATGCTGCTCGACGTACGGACCCCGGCGGAATTTTCCACCGGCAGCATGCCGGGAGCGGTCAATATTCCGCTGGCGAATCTCCGCCGGCGGCTCGAAGAACTCCCCCGGGATAAACAGATCGTCGTCTTCTGCCGGGTGGGGCTCATTGCCTACAATGCGGCGCGGGTCCTGCAGGCCCACGGCTTCACCAACCACTACAACCTGTCCGGGGGGTATGAAACCTGGCATGCGGCTACCGTGCCGCCGGCCGCCGTCGGCACGGTGTTCCGTTCTCCTGCGGCGCAACCGGGCAAAGCTCTCGACCTGCAGACCGCCGAGGCCTCTTTGGCGAAAGTGGTCGATGTCAATGCCTGCGGCCTGCAATGCCCGGGACCGGTTATGCGGCTCAAGCAGGAGATGGACCGCATCGAGCCGGGGGAGGCGATCTCGATCCTGGCCAGCGATCCCGGATTTTACGCCGATGCCCCTTCCTGGGCCCGAGCCACCGGCCATATCCTGCGCGATATCCAGGTGCAAAAGGGGATCGTCACCGCGCTTATTGAAAAGCGCGGCGAAACCGCTCCGGCCACCGCGCCGGCAAAGGGCGACGACAAGACCATCATCGTTTTTTCCGGCGATCTGGACAAGGCCATCGCCAGTTTCATCATCGCCAACGGCGCTCTGTCCATGGGACGTAAGGTAACGATGTTTTTCACCTTCTGGGGCCTGAATGTGTTGCGCAAACCCGGCAAGGTGGTCGGCCTGCGCAAAAACCTCATCGAGCAGGCCTTCGGTTGGATGATGCCGCGCGGCAGCCGAAAGCTGGCCCTCTCGCGCATGAACATGGGCGGCATGGGCGGCAAGCTGATTCGCGGGCTCATGAAACACAAGCACGTACCCGCCCTGGAAGAGATGATGGCCATGGCCATCCAGGCGGGCGCCAATATCGTCGCCTGCCAGATGTCCATGGAGCTCATGGGGATTCGCCCTGAAGAGCTCATCGACGGCGTGCAGGTCGGCGGGGTGGCCATGTACCTCGAGGCATCGGAGCGCGCGGACAACAATCTGTTTATTTAATAAAACCCTTTGAAACCGACTATGGGCCGACTTTTGAATATGAAATCAGAGCTATAGCCCCAGGTGCCAGTTGGGAAAGATACCCCCTGTAGTCGAAAACTTTCCGGAGGGTTTCCAGGGGGGTGGCAAACATGGGTAGCTACAGGCTCCTCGGGGCGGGCTGAACGGCTCCATTTTCTATACGGGAGTTCGGCGGACAAGGCTAGATTTGGGGGGCGCGGGTGCAAACATTAAAGCTGTGGACATTAAAATGATTGACTAATTTTTCCATTGGCGCAAAATTGGATTTTGGTTGGTCGGGAAGTAATGCTGTGCGGTTGTCCCTGCTCGTATAGTTTTTCGCAAGACCGGATGCTTTTTTGGCAGGGATTTGTGGCCCTGGCTGTAGCGCCAGTCGAATTTGGCGCGGATGGATCCTTTGCGGACATGTCATGGAAGAGACACGGGATTTCTGAGGATTTTCTTTACGATCAATGGGTGGAAAATGGAGATAACCATTTTCCACTTTTACCCCTTTAATATCGTGATAAGTGGAAAATTTTGCCTGCTATAGGGCTGATATGACGGAAAATTTTCCACTTATCCAAACTGTTGGGCTCTTAGAGGATAAATCATGACAAAAGACGATCTATTTGGACTTACCAGAGAGACATTAATAATTAGGTCTGGTGTGAGGGAAATATTCACACCACACCGACCTATTCATAATATGGACTTATTTTTTGGCCGTCAAAAAGAGGTGCAAAAAATAATTGAGCAAATCAACACGCCAGGGCAACATTCAATTCTTTATGGCGAGCGTGGGGTAGGTAAAAGTTCTTTGGCCAACATCGCAACAGAGTTACTAATTTCCAAATTGATCGAAGGTAAGTTATACACAAAAAGATGCGATTCGAACGACAACTTCCTAAGTATCCTATCAAAACCACTCCAAGATTTTGGGATCGAGCTAGATCTCGAAAGTACCGAGAAAACTCACAAGCAAAGTGGCAAGGCAGGCATAAAAATTCCAGTAGCTGAGGCTGGAATTGGTAGCGATCGAACAACCACTAAGACGTACACTCCTCAGGCACTTACCCCTTCTACCGTTTCAGAAATACTAAAAGACAAAAAGGGCCTTTTATATATTGACGAAATTGATAGGCTTAAAAATATTCAAGACAAATATTCAGTTGCCGAGTTAATAAAACTGCCTCTTCCGCAGAATCTGTGGGTAGAGGGTAGCAGAAAAAATTAGAGCATTGCCCTTCATGGGCGGATAAGATGGTTTTTGCCGAAACTATCAAACCCGTTCAGAGGAAAGGCAATGCTGATTA
>Ga0334893_1002031_pt1 | contig 16419 bp, 13 predicted proteins | sample GraSluR3_MG_5_FD_207218 | JGI IMG/M metagenome (GOLD analysis project Ga0334893, IMG submission 207218) | Sludge microbial communities from methane-producing bioreactor in Wageningen University, Netherlands - Granular Sludge_09_05-R3 | ecosystem: Engineered > Bioreactor > Anaerobic >...
AACTATGTACATCCTCAGTGGAGCCGGATACATAGAATTCGAGGACCGTAAAGAGTACTTTGGCAAAAACGACACCATCCGAATTAAACCACTTGAAAACCACACCATCGTGGCCATGGAAAACACTGTACTCCACGAAATATCAACACCCCACCCTGATGACACCGTCCGAGTCAAGGACTACTACGACGTCAGGTAATCCTATTTCTTTTTTATAAAAAAGGGGTTATGATTTAAGGATAGATTAAGTGGGGATTAATGATAGGGATTAATTAATGTAATAAAAAAATATAATCCAAAAAAATTTACTTAATTCAAGTAAATGATTATTTGATCCGTTTTTAATCTACTAAACGTGTTTTATTACCTGAAAAGTATGATAGCTATTATTGACTACGGCAGCGGGAACCTGAAAAGTATCCGTAACGGATTCCACCGTATTGGGGCCCAGGCACTGGTAACCAAGGATAAAGAGGAGTTAAGAAAGGCAGATGTGATGATCCTACCCGGTGTGGGGGCCTTTGGAACCGCCATGGAAAACCTCAAAAAGTATGAAGACATCATCCACCAGCACATCCTGGATGAGAAGCCATTTTTAGGCGTTTGTCTGGGGTTACAGGTGCTCTTCAGTGAGAGCGAGGAAAGTCCCGGAGTAAAGGGATTGGATGTATTCTCCGGGAAGGTGCAGCGCTTCCCAGAAACACTGCCTGCTAATGGTCTTAAAATACCCCATATGGGATGGAATAACCTCAATATAAAACGTGACTCTCCTTTACTGGAAGGTATAGGCAGTGATTACATGTACTTTGTCCACTCCTACTATGTACGTCCTGATGATGAGGAAGTGGTGGTGGCTACTGTGGATTACGGTGTGGAAGTACCAGCAGTGGTGGCCCAGGACAATGTATTCGCCACCCAGTTTCACCCTGAAAAAAGTGGAGAAGTGGGTCTGGAAATACTGAAAAACTTCCTTAAACAGGCCTTATAAATTATTTTTTTAATCTTATTAGAAGATTTATCTTGAATACAGAAGACATAGTAACAAAAATATAAATATTAGTAATACTATAAGAGGTGTTAGTGTGGATATAGAAGGTTTCGCCAGGCGTGCCCTGGTAGATCACAGCGAAGAATCTGTACAAAAAAGCCTCCAGGAGAAAATCCTGGAATTTAAAGACATCAACCCAGAACAAGCCAGCCAGATGGCACAAGCCGTCCTGGATGAAGTCAAATACACCCTGCAAATCGAGGACCACCCTGATGAATCCCTTAAAAATCTTATAAGATATCCTAAATCAGGCATCAAGATGGGTGAGATGGGAGTGGGTTCCCGTGGGGCAGGAGACTTTTTCGTGCACCGGCAGATCGCTGAAATCGTTAAAAGCAGCCACACCAACGCCTTCATCAACCCCACAGCCCAGGATGACGGGGGAGTGGTTAAAGCAAAAGCCGGGGCCGATGAAGTATACATCACCACCGCAGTGGATGGAATACACTCTCGGCTTAGCGAATACCCATTCCTGGGTGGTTTCCATGTGGCCCGGGCATCCATGCGGGATGTCTGTGTTATGGGATCCCAGCCAGTAGCCCTACTGAGCGACCTCCACCTGGCAGATGATGGAGAAGTGGCCAAACTCTTCGACTACACCGCCGGAGTATGTGCTGTTTCCGAACTCACCGGAGTCCCCCTGGTAGCTGGCAGCACACTACGTGTGGGTGGAGACATGGTCTTAGGAGACAGGCTGGTCAGTGCCGTTGGCTCAGTGGGAATCTCCCCCCACCCCCCAACCGCCCGTAAAAGGGCCGAAGCCGGGGATGTGATCCTCCTAACTGAAGGATCAGGTGGAGGAACCATAACCACCACTGCCCTCTACCACGGCCTCTTTGACGTGGTATGGGAGACCATGGACATCAGTTTCATCCAGGCCTCCGAAGCCATACTGCAGGCGGGTCTGCTTCCAGAAGTCCATGCCATGACCGATGTGACCAATGGAGGACTTCGTGGCGATGCCCACGAAATATCCCAGACCACCGGCCTGGGACTGGCCTTCTGGGAGGATGAAATCAAAAACCTGGTAAACCCCAAGGTACTGGAGATGCTGGAAAGCCTGGACATCGACCACTTGGGTGTTTCAGTGGATTCCCTCATGATTGTAGCTCCGGAAGATGTGGCCAGCCAGGTGGAAAAGGTGGTTTCCAGTGCCGGCGTTCGGATTGGTAGGATTGGAGAAGTTGATGATACTGGAATCCCCCGCCTAGTCACCGCCCATGGTGAGGAGGAACTTAAACCCCTCTTCCGTGAGGCAGCCTATACCAAGATCAAAAAGATCGTTGGCGACCTGCACCCTGAAGACTTCGAGGAAATGAAGCAGAAAGTGGAAAGATCAGCACTGGAAGCCATTGCCAAGAAAGATGAAGTAGTAGCCCGGATAAAGGAAAGGCACGATAATTAAGTGCTTAACCTGTAATATCCCTCCTATATCCATAAATTAAATTAATTATTCCCTAAGGGTAAGAGATCCCTTAAATCTGTGCTTCATTGGGGCGTTTCTCTTACTTCTAGGGATTAAACTAATTAATGTGATATTTATGGATGAAAAAGGATTTGCATACACTCTAGATGCAGTACTGGCCCTCATACCAGTTATGATTGTTATTTTTGGAGTTAGTAACCTTGCTGTATCCCCTGAATCCCCCATCCAAATCCATTCCTCTCAGAAAGCCCATGATACCATGGAGTTGATGGTTAACTACCGAGACGGAAATGGATTATCAGTTTTAGAAAAAATGTCCGCCATTCTCAAATCAGGCAATAATAGCCCGGCCAGCATAACCCGTGCTGGGGAGCTTGCCTCTGATTTTCTGGATAAAAACCTGGCAAGTAGTGAATACCTTTTAACTGAAGAAAACCAGTTGGGTGGGAAACCCCTGGCCGGGAAGATGGAGTTGAAAAATACCGATAACGTAGCCACCACCATTCGCCACTGTGATAACTACACCTACCGGATTTACGTAACCTAAAAACCCTGATTTTTCTAACCAGACCCTTAAGAGACTCACCTGACCCCTAAAAGAAAGATTTTATTAAGCAGTAGTTTTAAAGAGGATACACTGCTGTAAATTTCTTATCCTTATAAAAAAATAGTTATCCTCATAAAAAAATAGCTACTGGAAGGACATTTAATGCCCCTTTTTAATATTCCTAATCAAAACACAACCCTGAAAGAAACCCTGGCCCATTTCATATCCGTGGTCAGCAACCCCCCACTGGTTGCCATCCCAGTTTTTCTGGTTATTAACTACACCCTGCTTTATGGGGGCGACTGGTTATGGTTTTCAGGCCTTAGTATCTTATTTGTGAGCATTATCCCCATAATCACCAGTACATTATGGATAAAAAGGAAAAAACTGGAAGTGGACATGCCAAAGAGGGAGGACCGGATTTACCCCCTTTTAATGGTGATCCTATCCTACATTGTAGGGGTGATGGTTCTATACACCCTGGGAGCACCTCCACTCACCACCACTTTAATGATCGCCTACCTTAACAACACCATAGTGGTGCTCTTGTTCAGCCTGTACTGGAAGATCAGCATACACGCCATGGGCATTGCCGGTCCAGCAACGGCAATCATCTACCTTTTCGGATGGACCGGACTGATATTCAGTTTATTGGTACCCCTGGTATTGTGGAGCAGACTATACCTTAAAAGACACACCCCTGCACAGTTAATTGTAGGGACCGTGCTGGGTTACCTGTTAACAGCAATCCAGATTTACCTGTTAATGGGATTATGAAAAAACAGGGGTTAACTGAAAAGACAGCACAGAGTAAAGTAAATCTGATAATACATCAATAACATTTAATTACTTAAATCGATTTAAGTAATGACCGTAACTCCAATTTCAGACTATTCAAGTAGTGAATGGGATTTAAAATGGAATGCGAGTACTTTGAAAAATTAAAGGATCATCAGTTTGGTGAATTACTGGCTGAAACTGAACACTGGCTGATTATCCTGGCCCCTGACCAGAGGAACCTGGGAACCTGTGTTGTAGCCCTTAAAAGGGATGAAACTGAGCTTTCTGGTTTGGAGAATAGTGAATGGGCTGATCTGGCCGGGGTGGTTAAGAAAATGGAGTCAGCCCTTAGGAAGGCCTTTAATCCCACCCATTTCAACTGGGGTTGTTTGATGAACTCATCCTACCAGGAAGATCCTCCCGGCCCCCATCTGCACTGGCATTTTATCCCCCGCTACCGGGAACCGGTTGAATTTAGGGGAGAAAGATTTGATGACCCCTGTTTCGGTATGAGCACCATGCATGACCGCAGGGAAATGGTTGCCCTTTCCGATGAATTCAAAAAAGATATAAAATCTAAAATCCTGGAAAACCTGGAGATATGAATACATTTTCCAGCTTGAATTCCTAGGTTAGATGATTATTAGATAATCAAAATAATGCCGGCTTAGTAATAACTAACCAACTTAGTTAATAACTATCCAACTAAAGATAGCTCTCCCAGGGACGATCCAACATCTTGTTTAAAAATCTAAAACAAAACTTAAATACATAAAAAATCAATTGAGTATAGGTTCCAACAAATGTTGGGATCAAAAATAAACTACTCTTTTGTTATTGGCCCTGATAGTGTAGTGGATATCACTTAGGATTGCGGATCCTATAACCCGGGTTCAAGTCCCGGTCAGGGCATACACTATCTTTTCGATAATTTAAAATAAATAATAATACGATAATAACCTCTTTAACTAAAATTTGTCATTATTATTTTGAATAAACCTTGAAATAAACTTTTTATAAAAATAAATTCTTTCAAATATGTTTAAAGACTATTTTACTATTTTTATCCAATAATATCTCTCCATATAGCCCATATAATTTTTATATTTAGTATTTTATTATTAAATCTTTTAAATTCATCTTATTAATTTTTTAATGGAATAAACTATAAATCAAAAGCTTTAAATGCGGTTAAAGTATAGTATGATTATCTTAAGATAATACATTATTTACTATCATTATCATGGGGCGGGTTATAATTGATTACACTGAATAAAAAAATATCAATATTAATTCTGTCTTCTATTTTCGCCCTGATCATTTGTGGAACAACCGCTGGTGCTGATCTCAATCAAAACTATACCAATAATTCTGATTTTGACAATGGAACTCTGGTAAACCTGGAGCATGACACGGTTAATGACCAGTTACAACTTTCAAACAGTTCAGACTCCACATTTTCGTATATTTGGGTACCTAATAGTAATGATGGGACAGTTTCCAAGTTAGATACACTAACTGGTAAAGAACTGGGCCGTTACAAAGTGTGTCCCGATAATGTGTCTACCTATGCCAATCCGTCCCGAACTACAGTAGACTTGGTTGGCAACTGTTGGGTGGGAAATAGACAAATAGGAACCGCTGTTAAAATCGGACTCTATGAAAACGGCCAGTATCAGGATAGAAATGGTAATGGATTTATAGAAACCTCCCGGGATAGGGATGGAAATGGGGTGATTGACGCCGATGAAATACTCCCCTGGGGTCAGGATGAATGCGTGTTTTATGAAGTGATCCTAATACCAGGACATGAAGGAACATACATTCCAGGAAATTACATCGGAATTTACGCAAATAACTATAATAATCCCGGCCCAAGAGGTTTAGCAGTTGATTCAAAAAACAACGTGTGGATCGGGACTTTTGGTACCAAATTATATTATTATATCAATGGAAGTACAGGAGAGATATTAAAATGCATCAACATTACTTCAACAGGACACACCCCTTACGGAGCAGTGATAGATGGTAACGGGATATTATGGTCATCTGGAAATAATGGTAACAACGTTCTCCGTTTAGATCCATCAAATGATTTATTTATTAAAATAAATCTCCCCCATATGGCTTATGGGCTTGCGTTAGATCAGAATAATCATTTGTTTGTTTCTGGACTGAACTTCCTCAAAACTTCCTGCATTAACACCCTCACTGGAGAGATTTTGTGGACAAAAGACGCATCATATGGCCAGGGAATAGCAGTCACCCCTGACGGAGATATCTGGACAGCTAACAATGTTTATAACAGTGTGAGCAGGTTTTCAAATGATGGAACATTCAAAATTACCATTCCAGTGGGAAACACCCCCACTGGGGTTGCAGTGGACAGAGAGGGTAAAGTGTGGGTGGTGGATGTAGGTGATGAATTCATCCACCGCATAAACCCTACCACCAATCAGGTGGAACTATCCAAAAGAATCCCTGGAAGCCTTCACTACGGTTACAGTGACATGACCGGACTGGTTTCAAGCACTATAACCACCAGCAGAGGGAGCTGGACCGTTATTCACGACTCTGGAATTATCGATGCCCCCTGGGGTATAATTTCATGGAACAGTTCCCAGCCTACTGGAACTTCAGTTAATGTTAGAGTGCGCAGCTCAAATGATCAAAATTACTGGTCTGCATGGGAGTCTGTAACTAGTGGAGTTAACCTGGTTTCAACACCACCCGGCAGATACCTGCAAGTTGAAACCACCCTGGAAAGACTACAGGGTAGTGTTTCACCGATACTGTATGATCTGACTGTAGGAGTGCCACTGGCTGATCTTTCTGTTTCTCTAAATGCAGATAATATTCACCCTGAAAAAGGAAAAGAAGTAGTTCTTACTCTTACTGCAAATAACCATGGACCCAGTGATAGTAGGGATGTTTCTGTGAGTTTCCGCCTACCAAAAGGACTTCACTTCGTGTCTTCTGAAGGTGGTAATTATGATTCAATTATTGGAGTTTGGAATATTGGAAACATGGCCAGTGGTTCTAGTACTTCATTACTTATACGCGCCCTCATGGAGATGGGAGGGTCCTTGTTTGGGGGTGCTTTAATATCAGGAAGAGAACAGGACCCATTAATTTCCAATAATTTAGCACTGCTGGGCATTAGCACCAGAGCCCTAACACCCCCTCTAGTTAATCCCAATCCTTCTTTGCCTGTAATATCTCCACCTTCTGCGTTACAACCAGGCACATCCCAAATTACAGTGAATGCAGCTAGTAACAATGTTTATTCTCCTTTGAGAAAAAACACATCTAACTCTGTGCCCATGGAGAACACTGGGATGAACTTCAGCCTCCTGGAAATGGCCATGTTATTGATATTTTTTGGAGTTTACATCCGCAAAAAAGGCCTTGGAATGCTTAAAAACCCATATTTACTAATACTTATGGCATTCGTTGTTACCATGGCTCTTTGTGGAGCAGTTGGAGCAGCAGATAACACCACCAATCTGGTGAGTGTTCCATTTGATGGGGGGACTGATGATTACAGTCGGAGTGATGAACCAGTCATAAGCGCAGATGGACGCTACGTGGCTTTTACCAGTTCTTCCAGCCACCTGGTACCCGGTGAAAACAATTATTACCAAGATATTTTTGTCCGTGATCTGCAAACCCAGATAACTGAAAGAGTCAGTGTTTCCAATAATGGTGCCGAAGGAAATGGAGATAGCAGCCAGCCCAGCATAAGTGCCGATGGCCGTTATGTGGTTTTCACCTCCTATGCCAGTAACCTGGTGCTGGGTGACAATAATTCCTGTCAGGATATTTTCATAAGAGACAGAATTTCAGGAACCACCCAAATCATTACTAAGTCATTTGAAGGAGGATGGACAATCGATCAGAGTTTCGATCCCTCAATTAATGCTGATGGAAGATATGTTGTATTTACCAGTTACGCCAGTAATCTGGTACCCAATGATGTTAATGAACGTACTGACATCTTCCTCTGTGATAGAGCTACAAGTAGCATTTCCAGAGTAAGTGTTACCCCCAGTGGGGGTGAATCCAATGGAGACAGTAGTCAGCCCCGCATAAGTGCGGATGGTCGTTATCTTGTATTCTCCAGCAGTGCAGATAATCTAGTTTCCAGTGATACCAATGGAAATCAGGATATTTTCCTGCGTGATCTTGCCTCTGGAATTACACGAAGGATAAGTCTCGGCCCTAATGGAGAAGAAAGTGGAGGGTATAGTGATTCACCTTTTATAAGTGGTGATGGTCTTTTTGTGGCATTCTGTTCTGGTCCTCTGATCTTTGACCCTGATGATGAGGGTGGGAACCGGATTTATGTCTACGACCGAATATCCGGTGCTATTGAGAAAATAAAATTGCCCGGAGCTTTACGAAACCTGGATGAGTACGAACCCTCGTTAAGTGCAGATGGCAGATATGTTGTTTTCACCTGTGGCCGTCAGTGGCAATCTGCTGCCTGGGCATATGACCCTGTGACCGGGACTTTCGGATGGATTGGTCCTGGAAGCGAACCCGATTACTACCAATACAGAATTGTAATGCTCTATGACCGCCAGTTAAAGACCTTAACTCCTGTGAGCCTTCCTATAAGTGGAGAATGGCCTAATGACGATAGTGAAGAGCCCAGCATAAGTGCCGATGGAAGAATAGTGACTTTCAGTTCCCAAGCAGACAACCTGATCCCTGGCTCACCATCTGGTGTTAATGTATTTGTAAGAGGATCAGACACTATCTTACCAGGATTACAGGGGAAAATAACCCCAAATCCAACCACAAGTGGTACTGTGACCACCATAACTGTTTACACCACCCCTGGAATTTTGAGTGTTACTGCAGAGGTTCAGGGAGTATCTATTCCTCTGACTAAACAGAGTGATGGTAGCTGGACTGCTCCCTACACCGTGTCATCTCTTGCTGATGGAGTTTATCCAGTGATTTTAAAGGCAGTTGATGGTGAAAATCATGAGAGTAACACAACCATCTTTTTAACTGTAGATAACACCCCACCTTCCATCACTGGAGTGATTAGTCCATCAAAAGTTTATATTGGCGGGGCTAATAGTTTTGAAACCACATTCACCATTAGTGCCACCACTGTTGGAGATGCAAACAGTGTGACTGCTGATTTGCTGGGTACCACTGTGGGACTGTATGGTTACAGTGCTAACCAGTGGCATTTCCGTAGTGATTTAAACATTTATGATGAGGGTGTTTTCCCGGTGGTTTTAACTGCCCGGGATCGGGCAGGTAACACTGGCACATGCACTTTAAATTTAACTTCCCAGCGCAGCCCCCCTACGATTAATGCCTGGCTCAATGATACTCTGGTGCAGCCCGGGGATGTGATAAGGGTTACTGTTACCTCAGATCCTGATGCTGAATGGGTAAGAGTGCTGGCACCAGAGGAAACATTCATGCCAACCAAAAATGGAATTGGGGAATGGGTTTATGATTATGTGGTTCCATCCATTGCTGATGGAGATTATTCCATGAACATTTATCTGCGATATGGCCTCGGCCTTAATGGAGGAGGTTATAGCTATTTTGTGGGCCAAAATGTCAATCTACCCTTCAGGGTGGACACACCACCAACACTCACCGGTAACTTAACACCTTCCACCGGACGAAAAGGAGACTTGATAAGTATCAACGCTCAGACAGACCTGGATGTTGAAAAAGTATCTGTACATGTTTTAAATGAATCATTTAACTTAACAAAACAAGCAGGAGGGAAGTGGACCCGGAATTATGTTATTCCACGGGTTTTGGATGGTTCTTATCCGGTTACTTTAACCGCCAGCGACCGATCTGGATACATAACCACTATCCAACTACTCCTCACTGTGGACAGTGCTGAACCTGCAATTGTGGGAAACATAACCCCCATACTGGTAAGATCCGGATCGGTCATGAACTTAACCGCCCAAACAGACCCCGAAACTGTGAAAGTCACAGCCCAACTTTTAGGAAACAACATCCCCCTCACTAAACAAGCCGATGGTACCTGGAAAGCAACCTACAACATACCAAACACCACCGATGGTAAACACACAGTTTACTTCATAGCCGAAGACACAGGAGGAAATCAGGGCACAGACTGCCAAACCTTCACCATGGACAACACACCACCCACCATATCCGGCAGCCTAACACCCAACGGACTCTACGCAGGCGAAAACATAGACGTGGACGCCTACACCTCAAACGACGCCCAAACAGTGACTGCATCCTTTGGAAGTGAACAAAAAACACTCCACGACACATCACCAGCAACATGGAGCGCAAACTACACAACCACAACCACAACCGGCGAATACCAAATGAACCTACAAACCTCAGACGCACTAGGAAACACAGCCACCATGACCCTACCCTACACCATATACCCCTCAGGAGAATCAACCACCCCCAAACAACCCACAACACCAGGAAACCCTGGAAATCCAACACCCGGAACATCACAAGAAAATTCACCTAGTTCTAGTTCACAAATTCAACCCAGCTCAACATCACAGAGTTTTGGTTCAGCTGAGAAGAGTGACAGTTCAACATCAAGTAACAAGTCAGAAAATGGTAGTGAATCTAAAGATGAAGGTTCTAAAAATGAGAGATCCCAATCTAATTTAGACTTCATTAAATTTCTTTTAGAAATGATTCTTTTCATATTAGCCGCAGCAGAAATGATATTCGCAATCTATATTATATATTATCTCATATTAGCTCTAATTTTAGCTGGAGGAGGACCATTTGCTTTTTTCGCTATTGCACTATTTATAATTGCACTCGGTATTGTATTATATTTTGACAAAGATACAATAATCGATTTCTTTAAAAAATATGGATGATCAAATGCGTTCAGAAACAAAACATTACAAAAACATTAAAGGGTTAAATGTTTATATAATGGAGTTAGACTCGTTCAGATCCCCAGGAATTAGCATATTAGATTATAACATTATTACTGCAATCTTTAAATTATATAAAAACATACCTAAAACGTTTTTTATCAAAAATAATGAAGAAATTCATGGAAAAACTGTTAAAAAAATAGAAAATTACCTGAAAAACAGAGAAATAGAACAAAAAGAACAAAAAATAATTAAATACTCTTTATTTCTGATACTGGCTTTTGTGTGGGGAGTACCTATTATCTTAAGAGAGATATTTTCTCTAACTCTTTTTCAAGAAATTTTGATTTTATTGATCATAGGTTTACCTAGTCTAAATTTATATTTCGCATGGTTAATTACGAGACGCAAAAATTATCTTGGTAAAAAATACGATGCTGATCTAAAAATAGCAGTACAGAGACTTATTGATTATGGAATAATATTTATTAATCAAAAAAATTTAAATCCTAATAATTTTCCAATCAAACTCCGACATGACGATTATAATGGCTTGAATTATGAAGTGAAAGGTATAAATAAATATGTGGGCTTTTTTATAAAATGAACACCAAAAACCCTCTCATAACCCTATTAGTATTATTTTATTTAATCACTTTTTCAAAAACAATTCTATTGTATTATACTCAGATATATTTCCCTGATCTTGATTATATGGTATCACTCATTACCATTAGCCAAGAATTCGCCCCTTACGCCCAAATTATTAAAATTATAATGATTTTTATAGTTTTCAGCATGATTCCATGTTTATTTTTAATTAAAAAGAATATCCAAGAAAATTATTCGCATAAAAATATTCCTCTTGCGTTCATTGCCATGTTCGCTTTAGCACCACCATTATTAGTTTTAATTAATAACTTCATGACAGCTGATTTCCTGTTTTCAATAGCTTTATTAATTTATGGAGTAATTTTTACTATCTTAGCGTTTAAATATAGATGATTCAAAGGCAAATGGAAGTTAAAGCCAAATAATAAATCAGATAAATATAGTTTTCAATTGTGAGCTCGACCCCCCCCCATTATATCAGGTAATTCAAAAGTAAAAACCAAATTAAATGGGCCATGAATTATGCCACTCCCCGGGTTTTGGATGGTTCTTATCCGGTTACTTTAACTGCCACTGATCGATCTGGATACATAACCACTATCCAACTACTCCTCACTGTAGATAGTGCTGAAACCAACAATAGTAGGAAACTTAACTCCAACACTGGTAAAATCCGGATCCACAGTTAACTTAACTGCCCAAACAGACCCTGAAACTGTGAAAGTCACAGCCCAACTCTTGGGAGACAACATCACCCTCATAAAACAAGCTGACGGAACCTGGAAAGCCACCTACACCATACCCACAACTACTGATGGTAAACACACGTTTACTTCATAGCCGAAGACACAGGAGGAAATCAGGGCACAGACTGCCAGACCTTCACCATGGACAACACACCACCCACCATATCCGGCAGCCTAACACCCAACGGACTCTACGCCGGAGAAAACATAGACATGGACGCCTACACCTCACAAGATGCCAAAACAGTAACCGCATCCTTCGGAAGTGAACAAAAATCATTAAACAATGCAGCATACCTCTGGAGCGGAGGATACACACCACCCCCCCAAACAGGAGCAGGCGAATACCAGATGAACCTGCACGCATCAGACGCACTGGGAAACACCGCCACCATGACCCTACCCTACACCATATTCCTATCCAGTAACCCTGGCACGCCAAACAATCCCGGCACAAACCCAGGCACAGGCACAAATAACGGGAACCCCATAGTAAACGCAGCCACTACAACCACCACTAGTAGTGGAGGAAGTGGAACTGGAAGTGGAAATAGTGGAAGCTCAGGATCCGGAAGCAGTTCAACTGGAGGTTCAACTGGAACTGGCTCAGGCTCAGGAACAAATAATGGGGGATCCAATGGAGGAAACAATGGCAACGGCTTAGGGCCCGGAAATGAGGATGGTGGGAGTGATGATGGAGGATCAGGCGAAAATAGCCCAGATGATGGATTTGATATCCCCTGGGACACGATTTTACTAATATTAGGAATAATCCTCCTAGTTATCGGTATTTTAATGGTACTAGGATTCTTTTTCCCACCACTAGGCGCTTTTCTTATTGCAGTAGGCATAATGATTTTCCGTATAATAATAACACTCGGACTGCTACTTCTACGTTTCATGAGGATTTTAATAAGATTTCTAAAGAAACCTATTTCACCTAAGTACAAATCTTGGTACGATATTTTTGATGAAACTACATCTTTAGCAACATTAAGAGGATTCACTATTAACGCATTATCACAAAGTCTGAGCGCTTTAATTGGAGGAATATTTAGTTTAGATTTTATATTAGGTGCTATTTTAATGATATTAGGCATTATTGCCGCCATTTTTTCACCTTTTTCAGTGTTTGCAGCCATAATAATGACCATAAGTATAATTATGATTTTCAAACTATTAATCGATATTTTAATTAACGAAACTAATAGAAAATAATGTGATAATATGACTTTAAGGGAGAGAATTAATTTAATTATAAAAGAAGAAGATGAAAAATTCCTTAAAAAAGATATGAATAAATTGAATCACATAGATGTTAAAGGAATTGATAAAATAGTTTGCGAGATCAAAGCCCTGAAAGAAAAAGGAATCTACGACAAACTACTAAAAGCTTATAAAATTAAATTTAAAGACAAATATCTTGATCCTGATGACCATTTAACTATATACGAAGGTATGCAAACCGATTTTTTTAATTTAGCCTATTTAAATCTTACTCAACCGAATATTCATCTACCTAAATTGACTGATTTAATATCCTTATCTAATATTAATTCAATGGATGAGATAATTGAAAACATCTATTTCATGAATCTTGGGAAAAAAATGACCCATGCAGATATGACCAATATCACCCTTAGCGGATTAATGGAGAAAGTAGTTTTTGCATTAGAAAATTTCGACCAGACATCCACACCTCCGAAAATAACAGCAGAGTTCTTTCAAAAATTAAGAAAAGTAAAATGGAAAAATAAATCAGTTAAAAAACTATTCTGGAACCTAAGTGATATGAGAATAGATTTAATAATGGGAAGTATAGGTGTGATCCAATACGGAGGCCTCATATCTGCTGAAGACCAATTCTTATTACTACTTGCAAGTAGTAGCTGCGTGCAGAATGAAAGAAACAAAATAATCAATGATGATGTTATTAAAGCATATAATACCTATATTAAACTCTTAAACATAGACATTACCCAATATACAGCAGCCTCCACTTGTGAAAATTATGGTTTCCTATTTTGTAAAAACTGTAACGGTTACTATCCACTAAAGGAAAATGAAACTCCAAACGACTTTGAACAATGTCAATGTGGTGAAAAATTAATATACTACGATATCAACGATTTTAAGCAATAAAAAAATGCATACATACTAACATTCACCAAAACCCATGTCACCTGAAAATCCACATATCTAGGGAAAAGGATGAGAGGATAAGTATGTGATAATCATGACTGGAATGTTACAAGAAGTCTACAATAAACAAATTAAAAAGGACGTAGACAAATTACTAAATGAATTTAAAATTGAAGGATTAGAAGAAGTTATAATCAAAATGCACCATTTAAAAAATAATGGATTTTATGAAAAATTTCTTCACGCCTATAAAAATAGGGACAAAATCTTCCAAAAGGGAGAACAAATAGATCCCAAAGAAATGCCAAAACTAACCTTATTTAACCTTGCTTATCACAATTTAAACTACCCCTCCTTAAATATTCCCCCAATGACTGATTTAATAACTTTATCGAATGTCAACGCCATGTACTATATTTTTGAATACTTATATTGCATCAAAGCATGCAGAAAATTGAATCATGAAGATGGAAAAAATATTTACTTGAGTGGCTTAGATGGCAAAATTTTATTCGCTTTAGATAAATTTGATGAAATAAAAACAACTACTGAACCAACAACCGAATTCTTTCAAAAACTAAAAACAATTGAATGGCAAGATAAAAGCTCAAAAACCCTTTATAAGAAATTGAACAATTTAAGAGATGATAGTATATATGGAATAACTATAACTATTCGTTTTGGAGGTCTTTCAGTAGTTGAAAGTAGTTTTTTATTATTACTTGCCGCATGTTCTGCCTTGAAAAAAAATAAAACTAAAATTGACCAAGAAGATGTTCTTAGAGCCTATATAACTTATTTTAAATTAATTGAAACAGATATTACTAAATTCGAGACCCAACCAGACTTTAATGATCCTAAAGGTTATCTTATTTGTGAAAATTGCGGAGGTTATTACCAGCTCCAGTCGGAGGAATCTCCTGACGATTTTGATGATAAATGTGAATGCGGAGGGCATTTACAATACGTTGCCAGCCTCAAAGATAATTAATTCCATAGGTTAGAGAGGTAAGTTATGCATTTTGGAAAATACTATTAGCCATATCCATCCTAGAAATCCTTTCGTACTTAGGAGAAGGAAATATGTTTAAAGGATGGGATAATGCCATGAACGGAATTAAAACGTGGATTGATAACCGAATAAACGAAATTAAGTGGTTTTTCAATAAAGGAAAGTAATAAAATGGAATCATTAAAGTATAGGTTTTCTAAAATGGCTCAAAAAGCCAAAAAAAAGAGATCTGATGAAGATATTAGAAAATTGGAAATTTATAATGTCAATGGATTAGAAGAATTAATTATACAAATCAAAAATTTAAAAGAAAATAATACATACAAAAACCTTTATGACTCATTTAATCTTCGTGGAAAAATTATCGCTCCAAAAACAAATGTAAAAACATTGAGAGCCCAATCACCACTAATAAAAACAGCAAAAAACCAATTGAGTAATTCATCCTTTTCTATACCTTATAATAACGATTTAATTGACTACAAAATGTTTTGTGTAATGTACACTTTCCTAGAATCTATTTACTACTTAAATCTAGGTAGAAAAATTGGAAACTCTGATTTTAAAAACTTGTATTCCAACAACTTAGACAAAAGAATAATTTTTGCATTAGACAAATTTAATGAAACTTATGATAACTCTAAACAAATGGAATCATTTTTTTTGAAATTAAAAAAAATAAAATGGTCCGATAAAGAAACTAAAAAATTTTTTGAAGATCTACACGACGTTATGGTTTCTGTCGGTGCTGAAATATTTGGATATTCATTAAACAGATTTAGAGTGACAGAAAACGGTTTTATTTTATTTTTATCCGGATGCAGCGCATTAAAAGATGCTAAAGACAATTTATCTCAAGAAGATGTGGTTAGGGCATACAGGACTTATTTTAAATTGATGAAAACTGATATTTCTAAACTTGTTGATGATGGAATAGTGAATTCAGAATTTGAAGAATCTAATGGATATCTGGTTTGTAATGCGTGCGGGGGTTATTACAAACTCCAGCCAGGGGAATCCCCAGACGATTTTGAAGATAATTGTGAGTGTGGAGGGCATTTACGATTTGTAAATAGTCTTGAAGACATTAATTAACTTCTTATGGGACTGTCCCATAATTTTTTTTGATTAGGTTCACTTTTTTTGAATTATTAGACAGTTAAGTGTGATTTTTGTTTTTTAGTATGGTATTGTGATTTATTTTCTAATTTTATTAGGTTTTAAAAAG
>Ga0334893_1002033_pt1 | contig 16419 bp, 12 predicted proteins | sample GraSluR3_MG_5_FD_207218 | JGI IMG/M metagenome (GOLD analysis project Ga0334893, IMG submission 207218) | Sludge microbial communities from methane-producing bioreactor in Wageningen University, Netherlands - Granular Sludge_09_05-R3 | ecosystem: Engineered > Bioreactor > Anaerobic >...
AAAAAAGATAATAATAAGAACAATACTTAGACCTATAGCATGATTTACAACAGTAGCTGGATAATTTCCAAGATATCCAGCCAAGGTTCCGTTTGTGAGCACCATAAAAGAAAGCATTACTCCTATAAGCGCAGCCAAAGCTATATTCATAAACTAAATTCCTCTCTTGATATCAATTTCTCCTGTTACTATAGCGTTTCCACCTACATAGACCCCAGTTATCTCATCGTCAGTCACATGTAAAGAGGCAATTATCCTAGATGGGCTGTTCATATAGTAGCCCTGCTCATAAGCAAGTCTGTTATAGGTTTTATCCTTTAGAACCTTGTATTTAAAAAGGTATGAAGATAAGGCACCACTAGCTGTTCCAGTAGCTGCTTCTTCATCTATATCATAAAGTGGAGCAAAATTTCGACAAGCACAATCAGCGCCAGAGAGACTCTCGGTTGTAAATACGTGGTATCCAGTGCTTTCATACTTTTTGCTGATATCCGTTATGGCTTCAAAATCGGGCTCGATGTTTTTAAGAGCCTCTAGGGATTTAACTGGAACCATTATATCTTTTAGACCTGTAGATACCACCTGAACAGGATAGTCCTCAGATAGCTCAGATACTAAAAGTCCTAGACTTTTAGCAATCTCTGAAGGCTCTATGATTTCATAATACTCAGGGATAGATTGCTCCATCAAAATACTTCCATCAGCCAAAGCTTCAACCGAAAGTATCCCAGCTAGAGTTTCCTGTTTATATACACCAGTAGCTATTCTTCCTTTTAGTAAAAGTAGCTTGAAAGTAGCTATAGTAGCGTGTCCACATAAATCGACCTCATCAGAGGGCGTAAAAAATCTCACTCTAAAATCAGCACTATCAGAGCTCATAACAAAAGCAGTCTCTGAAAATCCAACTTTTTTTGCTATACCTTGCATTTGCTTTTCAGTTAGATTATCAGCATCAAGTACAACGCCAGCAGGATTTCCGCCGCTCACGTCGTCAGTAAAAGCATTTAATGTATATACCTTAATCATGAAAACTCCTCCTTAAATCTAAAAATCGTTTTTATTATATATATTCATCTATTCTTATACTATCATATTAGGTATTAATAAAAAGAAAAAAATATTTGACAAAATTTTAAAAAGGTAATATCCTACAAAAAAACTAGGGGGGAAAATAGTTATGAAAAACGTAATAATCTACGCAAGTATGACAGGACACAGTAAAAAAATAGCACAGGCGATATCAGAGAAGCTAGGAATAGAAGCATTCAACATAAAAGACAATCCTAAAATAGAGGGCTATGACATGGGGATATTCGTAAGCGGAATTTATTCAGGAGAGTGCAAGATGGAGCTGATTAAATTTGCAAAAAAACTAACACCAGCAAACATAAAATCAGCGCTTCTTGTGACCTCATCTATGAAAGAAATGACACCTGAAAAGCTCAAAGAAGCCTTGATAGCCAATCAAATTGAAGTTATGAAAGACGAATACACTTGCAAAGGTGGATTTTTGGTGATGGGAATATCTCATCCGAACAAGCAAGAAATAGACGAGGCAGTGGATTTTGTAAGAAATCATCTGTACCAGACTGTATAGTTTGTAATATAGCTTTTCATAAAAAATATAGGTGGTAATATATATGAAAATAGGTGAATTCTCTCAAATCAACAATATAACAAAGGATACAGCAAGGCACTATATAGATATGGGTCTTTTGGTGCCAGATAAACAAGGAGCCCAGTATGAATTTGATGAGAGCTGCCAAAAAAGCCTAGATGAAATCCTAGCTCTCAAAAATATGGGATTCAGCCTAAATCGAATAAAAGATATACTTCTTTTCAAAACCTTTGGAAACCTCACAGCGCATCAGGAGGACCAGTACTATGAAATGCTGTTTTCAAATCAGCTAGCTATAGTAAAAAAACAGCTAGAGGACCTTACAGCAGTAAGTAAAAATCTAGAACAAAGATTAGCTGAGCTAAAGAAAAAGCCTTGCACTAAAACTCATAACATCGGGATTCCACTAGATACACTGGATTTGTTTGCCTGCCCTATCTGCAAACAAAAGCTAACCGTAGCTGATGCAAGCATAAAGGACAATCAAATAATAGAGGGGATCTTAAAATGTAGCTTGTCTCATGAATACTTCATAGAGGATGGCATACTTATCGGACCTGGGTATATAGATGCAGATAGCAGATTCAAGCAGGAAAATACCTATATAGAAGACTATATAAAGTTTACAGATGCATCCTATCTAGAGAACATATACAAAAATATAGAGTGGATGAAAAAACGTCTGGATTTTAAAAATCTAGAAGGCAAAGTAATACTAGAGCTAGGTACAGGAGTGGGTTTTTCCCTTAGAAATATCTATGACCTGCTTCCAGATGACTCTGTATATCTAGCTGTAGACTACGATATAAATAGACATAAATTTCTAAAATCCATGCTGGAAACCTCAGAGCTAAAGAAAAAAATCATATTCCTCTGCTGTGATTTTTTATCAATGCCAATAGGGGAGAATCTAGTAGACATAGTATTTGATTTTTCGGGTAGCAGTAACTTTGGATTTGAGCATGAAGAATTTCTTCTAAGCAAGATAGACCATCATGTAAAACAAAACGCCTACCTAAACGGAAGCTATATCCTGTTTAAAAACTTCAGCGCAAACTCCATAATAGAGGATAAATATAAACCTAACTTCTTGCTTGATAACATAAGATTTTCAATAGATGATTTAGGATTTAAAACCATAGAGGACAAATTCTCTGACTACCTAGAGCATGGAGGTAAATACGAGGATTATTTTGTAAAAGGCGAAAAGGTATACTCATATCTTTACTACGGCAAAAGGTAGGGTCAACCCCGCCTTTTCTATTTTTTTGCCCTAAAAAATATGAAATTAGCTATTGCAGTGGAGTATGCCTCACTTTGTATCATTAAGATATAAAAGGAGGCTCGTCATGAAAAATTTAGGATTATTTATAATAGGCAAGCTCATCTCAGTATTTGGCTCAGCAATCTATACCTTTGCTATAGGACTCTACGTGCTAAAACAAACAGGCTCAGGCTTTAGCTTTGCACTTACTCTATTTGTAGGACTCATACCTACCATAATCTTTAGTCCAGTAGCTGGCTATATGTCAGATAGATTTGATAAAAAGAAAATAGTAGTATTCATGGACTTTGCAAATGGAATGATGTTTTTGATATTATTTATTCTCACATTAAAATTTGAACTAAATCAGCCTATGATATACATCAGTACATTTATGACTACAGTATTTACAACATTTTTCGGGATAGCATTTGAAGCCGCAAAACCAAACCTCGTAGCTGACGAAAAGCTCATGTCCATTAATTCACTTAGCAAAGTAATAGACTCAACTGCGCTCATACTTGCCCCTGTACTAGGAGGACTTATATTTGCATTTACAGACATCAAGACCTTTATCCTCATAAATGCAGTCTGCTTTATTTTTTCAGCAGGGATAGAAACCATGATAGATTTTAACTACAATGTAAAATCTACAGCAGAAATAAATGACGATGGAGGATTTGTCGAAGATATAAAGGATGGGCTGACCTATATAAGAAAAAGCTCAGAAATAGTCAAAATGATAAATGTGCTAGTAATACTAAACTTCTTTATAAGCTTTTCCGTGACAGTACCACTTCCATATATAATAAATAACCTTCTAAACCTAAGCTCAAACCAGTACGGCATCATCCAAGGGGCCTTTCCATTAGGTATGATACTAGGTGCAGTAGTAGTAGGTAAAATCATAGAAAAAATCGACTACATGAAGCTCCTTATATTTTCAAGCATTACGCTTTCTGTAGCAATCGCACTTCTAGGTCTTCCACTTGTCCTAGCTGATGCAACTAGCCTAGCATATATGATATACTATATAAGTATAATGGTAATATTTGGGATAGCCATATCATTTATAGACGTACCAATACTTTGGCTCATTCAAAAATCTATCCCAGACAACTTAAGAGGCAAGGTGCTAAGCATCAGTATGAGCATAGTAAAACTCATAGCACCTCTTGGACTAGTAATATCAGGAATGATAATAAATTCGGTTCCTGTATATATCATGACATTTGCAGGTGGAGGCATCCTCATGCTGTCAAACCTAATGATACTAAATCAAAAAAATAAACCTGCATAAACTTGATATAATAATAAGAAAAACTAAAAATCAAGGAGTAAAAATGAATATAAAAGTAATCTCAGTAGGCAAGCTAAAAGAAAAATATCTAAAGCTAGGGATAGAGGAATTCACAAAACGACTCTCAAAATACTGCTCCCTAGAAATCATAGAGGTAGATGACGAAAAAGCTCCAGAAAACCTCAGCGACAAAGAAATGATTATGATAAAGGATAAAGAGGGCGATAAAATCCTATCTAAAATAAAAGACAATACCTACGTCATAGCCCTAGCAATAGACGGTAAAATGCTCTCATCAGAAGACCTAGCAGAAAAACTAGAAGACCTAGCTATCACCGGCAAAAGCAACATAGCTTTTGTAATCGGGGGTTCGCTAGGTCTATCTGACGCTGTGCTAAAAAGAGCAGACTATAAGCTATCATTTTCAAAAATGACATTCCCTCATCAGATGATGAAGCTTATACTTCTAGAGCAGGTTTATAGGGCGTATAGGATTATTAAGGGGGAGCCGTACCATAAGTGAATGGGTGTTGTGCAACAGATGTAAGTATTATATTGGTGGATAATCAGGGAGTAAAACTATGATTAAAATTTGTGAAATAGATAACTTGGTATATAAAATCGAAACAGGCAATAAACAAGGGTCTGGTGTAATTATACCGTATATAGATAATCAGTTGCTATTATTGACATGCTACCACGTTTTAGAAAATGAGAATGAGTTTACTCTAACTAATGCAAATGGGAATAAATGTAATATTTTAATTAATACTGTAGATTTATTTATCGAGAAAGATAAGGATGTTGCTTTACTAATTTTAGAGAGAAGGTGTATTGAAAGTTATATTCTTTTAGATTTAATCATTACAGTTGTTGAAGATGGGGAAAATAAGATAATTAGTGGATTTCCTAGGATAGTTAATATTGACGAGAATAAACTGGTAATACTCGACAGAGTGAGAAAAAGTGGTGAACATCTTAGAACAGATATCGATTTATCAACTGCTTATAATATTGCATCAGATAATGTAAAAGGATTTTCAGGTGGAGCTGTGTTTCATCAAATTGAAGATACTTTATATTTGGAAGGGATAATCAAAACATTTTCAAATGAGTTTTTTTATTTTGAAATGATTGATTTTTTTGTGGTAAATGAGATTTTATCAAAAAACGGGAAGTGTTTGGTTAAAGTAACCAATAGTAATTATCATTGTGGAGAAAAATTTGTTGAAGCATCAATAAATGAAGTAAGTGAGATTAGGGATTTAATAGGTACTGATATAAAAATCAACAGAAAAGATATAACTTTAAAGCTAGAAGAACTAGGTAATAAAGTGGTCATTATTAAAGGAGAGCCTGGGTCAGGGAAATCTGTAGCCATAAAAAACTATTTAAAAGATAAAAATTTTCAATACTACTTTCTAAAGGCAACAGATATAGACAGGAGTTTAAAGAAAATTGTAAATGAAATAATAGCATATGCAAAATACATTGAGAATGATTTTTTAGTTATCATTGATTCCTGTGAAAAGATTTTTGATCTATGTATTGAGGATGACTTTATACAATCTATAAATTGTCTTAAAGAAATTGACAATATAAGATTTATTTTTGGTGTTAGAAACTACTCTTTACAGATTTTAAAGAGTGCTGTATTTTTTGACTGTAATATTAATGATGTAACCGAACTAAGCATTAGTAATTTGAGTGATGGAGAGTTTCGATATGTCGTAAATGAAGTTCCTGAAATTGAACGGTTAAGTAAAAATGTCAAACTGTTATTAAAGAATCCATTTTACTTAGATATTGTGATTAAGAATAATTTGCTGGGGTCTATTGAGAATATCTCCAATGAGTATCAGATTAAAGACATCATATGGGAAAATTTAACAGATGGTAATATCGATCTTAAGTCAAAATTACTTATGCTTGCTACAAAAAAATTAGAAGAAAGAAAAGAATATGTGTTATTAGATATAAATGAAACGAATGCGAGATTTTTAATAGCGAAGGGAGTTATAGTTCAAAACGAAATGTCCTTCAAGTTTGCTCATGATAAATATGAAGATATAGTTACTAAAAAAATGTTTGACACGAGGTACTTAGATTTTGGAGTTTTAGGAATTTTAGAAGAACTAGGAGAAAAACTATCTTTTGGAAGAGCATATAAGAATTGGATTTCAGATCGACTGACTAACAATCATCTTGAATTAATAAATAATGAACTTGAAGCGATTTATGAATCAGACAATCTATCTTATGTTTGGAAATGGAATACACTCGAAAGTATATATATGAGCACTTTTTTGTATCAATTTTTAGTGCTAAATGAAAATAAAATCAAAGAAGACACTACATTTGTTAAGAGGATTTTTGAAGTGGCATTATCCTCAAATGCGATAGATCTAGGAAAAAGTAGTTTAAATGGTGGAAATCTAAAACTATACTATTCTTGGAATGTTATTCCTAATACACAAATAATTGTTATTATTGATTATTTTGCTGAGAATTTAGAAAGAATTACACGCAATAATAGATTTTACATACTAAATATTTTAAAAGAGTCATTAAGGATAGGGAAAATATATGGCGAATACTTTTTTAAACGTGTGAAAAAAGGGATTAGGATTGTTTCAGAAGCTGTTAATTATTTGCAGCAACAGGATGGATATAGGCTTGAAGTGATGTTCAAGTTGGCTACAGAGTGTTTTACTGGATATGCTCCATATATGAAAGACGATGCTATTGCGGTATATAAAAGTATTATCAAAGGTGAGCAAAGTGATTTCGATAAATTTTTTGTTAATTCGTTATTAGTCATATCCGATGAACAAGATAATAGATTTTTAGTTAATAATGACTTTTATAGTGCATTTTATGATGAAGTGGTTGAACTTATATCGATTAATACATCCTTTATTGAAAATCGACATCATAGATTCTATTCGTATATGGATAATAACCATGAAATATATAATCTTAATGAGAACTTGGATTATAAAGAGCCATATTCTTTCTCAAATTGCTTCTTTGGGTTATTTATGGCTGATTTTGATAAGACATTTGATATTGCTATTGATTTCATTAATGCAAAAATCAACAGTTGGAAGGACTTTAATCAAGAAAAAAAAGGTTATGAAGTACCTGAAATAGAGATGAAATACAAGGAAATAAATCTTCATATATTGGCTGACTACAATCATTACTTAGCATATAGAAACATACCAAGTATGCCAAACTTCCTTGTAAGTACGCTAATGATAATAGAACGAGTATTGCTTGACAAAGGAAAAGAAGAGGATGTTTCGCAATATATTGAGAAACTTATTTTAAAGACAAAAAGTATGAGTTTGATTGGTGTAGCTATGAGTTTGATACTTCATGATTATCAAAAATACGGGGAACTGTTTTTAAATCTAGTGACAAATTATTTTATTCGAGAAATGGAAATTCAAAGGTACGTAAATGAAATGTCTAATATTAAATTTCCGCACTTTGATACTTTTGCAAAAATAGACAGAGAGAAGTACGATATCTTGTCACATAGAAAAATTCAATATGATGAAGTTTTCATTAATATTCAAAGAATCGAAAAATATCAGCAATATGCATTTGAAATTATTGATTCAACAATGGGGTTAATTCGATCAAATGATTTTGAAGATACCGCGGGGTATAATTTTTTTCATAATACAGATATTAGGAATTTTGTTGTTGTAGATTATGATGACAAACAGATTGTGATGCAAGCTAAACCTGTAGAAATTGAAAAAATTAAAAAAAATAATGATACACAGCATGAGTTACTGAGAAAAAAGCAAGAATATCATGACTATTGCTTTATGATAAGATGTAACTCATACAAGGAAGAACATATTAATGGACTAAATGAGTTTATAACTAAGTACAGGAATAATGAATATGAAGATGTAGCAGATAGTTTAGGTTCAGATATTGAGTCTTCTATATCGTTATTTTATTTGAAAAACAGTAATCTTATCCAAGAATCTGAAAGAGAAAAAGAGTGTAAGGTTTTTCTAAATATAATGAATGAACTGGATTTTGAGAATTCATATTATCAAAATGATCAAATCACACAAATTTATGAAGCATTGAAATGTTTTAGTGATAAAGAGTTACACGCGAATGAGAGAACCATAGTGAGGTTTTTATTTGTAGTAATAATAAGTATGGAAACATTTAATCAGCGAATTCATAATGTCTTTGAGGATTTATGTATGAAACAAGGTGCATTCAAGAATATAAGAGAATTACTGATTAAATATCTAATCGAATACTTAAAGTTAGATCAGGAAAGTTACTCAAAATTCATAAGGTTTAAGAAAGAAGAATTTATAGTGATCCATGAGTTTAATCAGGTAAAAATGAATCATATAAACCATATTGTTGATAATATATTGAATGGTGACCCACCACAAATTAATTCTGAACTAGGTTTTTGGCCAGAAAGATTTCACGTATTGAACTATCTCGTAGAGTTATACAATTCACAGGACGAAGAACTATTGATTGATCTTATGGAACAATTAGCTAGAGATATCGTAAATTGTGATGATGAAAAATGGTATAAACGGTCAGAAATCTACTATGAGAAAGCAATTGAAGCATTTATCATAAAAGCAATTAGAAGTGATAGTGATATTAATAATTTGAATGAGTTGATATTTTCTTCAGTTGAAAAATTTCATAAAATACCTGGAGAAGTTATCGATACGTTGGCAGCGCACATACAGGATGGTAAATTGAGTTCAGAAAAAGGCTGGAATTACTTTGAAAGGGTAGCTAAGATTGTATTGGATCGAGGGAATATAAAAGAACTTTCGATTAGTACTAAAGACGGATTTGTATTAAACAGAGGTAATTTTGATATCGGAAGGATGCTTGAAAGTATTTTGATGTCAAGTTCTAGATGGTTGGAGCAATTAAAACCAAACGATATTAAGTTATTTAAGAATCATGAGGAAAATTATTTAGACTATTTAGTTGATTTCTCAGAATCAACAGTTGGTTTAAGAGTGTTAGCTAAAGTTATAACAAAATATCCAAAACAGTTTGATTATTTATATGTGTTCAAAAAATATGAGGAAATTATTGAATCACTTAAGATTATAAAATATTCTGATGATGATAATCTTTTATGGTATTGGGAAATGCTACTTGAGAAAATATATTGGGAATACAACAATCTGAGTAAAGAACAACGAGATAGCTTTTATGAAATGACTACAGTCATAGGTTGTAATGCTCCATCTTCTTTTGCGTTGTTTATTAGACAAAAAATAGAATATTAAGTAGGTGTTATAATGCTAATTAGGCTATATAAAGTGAAGTCTGGTGACTGTATCTATCTTAAATTTCAAGATAAAAATGTAATAATAGATGTAGGGTTTGTAACTACAGCCAAGGATACATTATTTAAAATTATTGATGAAACAAACGAAAACAAGGAGAGGGTTAACTTAATTATTTTAACGCACACTGACAGGGATCATATTAGTGGCATAAAGGCACTTTCTCATAGGAACGATTTTCTTAGTTTGGTTGATCAAGTTTGGATGAACTATCCTAATACAGTAACAACTGATATGCGAAAGGAAGTTAGTTTTGTAGAAGCAAATACAGTTGCTAGTATATTTGTAAGAAATGGAATTAATATAATTTCAGATATACAAAATCAACGAGGAGAAATTGAGCATATATTCGAGGATTTAAAAATATTATCACCATCAAAAGATGATCTAGATAAATATGAATATAAATGGGAGAAAGCAGGTAGGATTCGAGTGGTATCTAAAAAATGTGATTGGGGAAAAAGTATTGATTCTATTTCGTTTGAGGATGTTGATTTAGATAATTCTCAAAGTAACAATGTTAGTATTGCATTATATATTAAAGTATCTGGAACAAAGGTTTTATTATTGGGAGACTCTCATCCAGATATCATAGAAAAGAAAATTAGAGAAATGGGTTATTGTGAAGAGAACAGATTGTCGGTAGATTACTTGAAATTATCACATCATGGTAGTAAGTCCAACTTGACTTGTTCATTGCTTGATTGTTTAGAAGTCCAGAATTATATGATGAGTTCCAATGGTTCATATCTTGATAAAACGACTATCGCCATGATTGTTAAACATCCAAAACGCGATAAAGAGAAGAAAGTACGAATATACTTTAATTACCATAAAGGTGTTTACGAAGGACTTCTTTCAGAGGCTGAAATAGAAAAATATAATATAGAATGTCTTTATGCTTCAGAGAATCAAGAGTTTATGGAAGTGAAAATCTCTGAATAGGTATTAAATATTATTAATTCTCCTTGGAAGGGTTAGAACTATTCGTAGGGGTTTGTTTTGACACTCATTGAAGTGCGATACCTAGAACCGTGTCATAAATAACAAAATCAGAGATATGTAAAAGACTATTCTTCAACGGTTGACAGAAAGTAAAACGTTGGTTTTATGTTGATACAGTTCTAGGAAAAAAAGAAACAATATAATTAAGTACAGTTTTGGAGGGGTTATGAAGTTTCAAATTGATATTGATTAAATCAACGTGTCACCAAATGGTGTTCAACATATAGTTTCTAATGAAGACATGAAATTTTCACTTTCGTAATTAAAAAGCCAATTGGAGAATGGAAATAATTCTAGTATTTTAGTATCTGGGTATAGAGGGTCTGGAAAAACTATGTTAACTAAAAGTCTTATTAATGAGTTAAATAATGAAAGAAGTGTATTTATTGAACTTAATTTTACAAATCGTGCTAGCATTTCTATAGCCAATAGGGACTATAGCCAATAGGGACTAGCCAATAGGGACGGTTCTTTTTGATTTTTTCATATATGATAAAACCATAGATACATTGGTACGCTGAACTCTACTATAAGTGATTTAGGAGTCAGGCATTTTTATTTTGAAAATAAGAGTATTTATATTTTCTGTGGTTATAATATAATTATGTAAATAGATAATGTTCATATATAGGCAAGAAGTGTTCATAGTAATTATAATGTTCTTTTGGATAAAAGGAGAGAAGCTTATGTATACTATTAAACCACTAAGTCCAGAGCTAGCAACAACATTTACTGAATATCTTGAAAATCTTGATTTTGGAGAGCCTCATTGGTCTAGTTGCTTTTGTAGATTTTACCATACAGACTTCTCTGCTGAGCAATGGAGTAAAAGAACTGGAGCACAAAATCGTCTTGAAGCAATAGAGCAAATAAAGGCTGGCAAGATGAAAGGCTACCTAGCTTTTGATGGAGAGAAATGTATTGGATGGTGTAATGCAAACAACGCAAGTGAGTACATAAGGCTTCATCAGTATATAGAAAATATGATAAAAGGCAAGAAAATAGGCTGTGTTATTTGTTTTGTGATTCATCAAGAGTATAGGAATCAAGGGGTTGCGAGACTTTTACTTAAGCAAGCTGTAGATGACTTTAAATCACAAGGATTTGAGGCAGTTTTAGCGCTTCCAGTAGAGGCTAGTGATGAACCAGAAAAGTTATATAGAGGTACTGTAAATATGTACAAAGAGCTGGGGTTTAAAGAGATAGAAAGACATGATACTGTGAGCGTGATGTGGCTGGAATTTTAGGAATTTCTAATAAGTCATATGAGTGAAAATTAGAGTACAAAGTGAGGTAAAAATGAGAGATAAAGCTTATGTTCCGCCATATACACTAACGGATAAGACTGTAAATTTAGTCTCTGCAATTACAGAGATTATAACTCAAATTAACATAAGTGATAGTATGAATAACAATCCAAGACTTAGAAGGGACAATCGTATACGTACGATTCATGCTTCATTGGCCATTGAAAATAATTCCTTATCTTTGGATCAGGTTACAGACATCATAAATGGGAAGCGAATTCTAGGAGCTCCAGATGAAATATGCGAAGTAAAGAATGCTTATGAGGCATATAAGCAGTTACTGGAAATGAATCCATATTCAGTTAAAGACATGTTATTAGCTCATAAAATTTTGATGAATGAATTAACAAAAGAAGCAGGAACATTTCGAAGTGGTGGGGTAGGTATATTTGCTGGAGAACAATTGGTTCATATGGCTCCACCTGCAAATCAAGTGCCAAATCTTATAAAAGAGTTAGTAGATTGGGCAAAAAAAGCTGAGGTGCATACTTTAGTAAAGAGTTGTGTATTTCATTATGAATTTGAATTTATTCATCCATTTGCAGATGGCAATGGTCGAATGGGGCGAATGTGGCAGACATTATTGTTGTATAAATGGAAGTCGCTCTTTGGTTGGCTACCAATAGAAACATTAATAAAGGAAAGGCAAGATGAGTATTACAAAGTACTTGGAGAATGTGACCATAGTGCTGATTCAGGAAGATTTATTGAATTTTTATTACAAGCTATATACGATGCTTTATGTGAAATTGTAGATACCGAACAAGTTGGGGAACAAGTTACCGAACAAGTTGAAAAGCTATTAGAAATTATTGGGGATAAAGAGTATTCTACAAAAGAACTTATGGAATTACTTAAGTTAAAGCATAGACCTACATTTAGAGATAATTATCTATTACCTGCGTTAGAATTAGGTTATATTGAGATGACTATACCAGATAAGCCTAGGAGCAGTAAACAAAGATATAGGAAAGTTAGGGGTATTAAGTTTAAATAGTTTAATTAAAAATTTAAAAGCCTATATAAGATTAACACTTATATAGGCTTTTTGTATGAAGAAGTTTTGAACTTATTTAATAGTGCTCACCATTTTCATAGTACTTTTCTTTATCAAGATGATAAAAAATAACGTCTACACTGGTATATCCAGCAGAATTTACATGTTGTGTGATTAGTTTTGCAGCCGTATCTTGGGCAGCTTGCCCTCTATCAAACCAATAAACCTCTACTGTAGGATGTCCATCTACAAATTCTCCATCTAAGATGAATTTAGATTGAGATAGCTCTATGCTAAAGTAATCTCTAGGGCACTCTAGAAGCTTTTCAAGGTCGTCTATTAGGATTTTGCTAAAAGCACAGGCTTTATTTTCATCGATTGATTTAAGTATTAATGCTGGCATAATTTTCACTCCTTACTTATTTTCTAGTAGTTTATTATAGCAGTTATAAAAGTTAAAATAAATATCACTAGGGAAAATAGAGAGTATTAATGTACAATTATAAGTAGCATAAAGTTTATTAGAGCTAAAAAGTGAGGTAAGGATATGGACTTACAAAATATTTTAAAAACCTATTTTGGCTATGACGAGTTTAGAAATGGTCAAGATAAATTGATAGAAAGTATAATCGAAGGAAGAGATGCTCTAGGGATTATGCCCACTGGTGGAGGAAAATCTATCTGCTATCAGCTTCCTGCTATAGCACTTGATGGAATTACTATAGTTATTTCTCCGCTTATATCTCTTATGAAGGATCAAGTGGATTCATTAAATGAACTAGGGATAAATGCGGCATTTATAAATAGCACTCTTGATAACGATGAGTTTTTGAAGATATTAGAAGGTATACGAGCTAATAACTACAAGATAGTTTACGTTGCGCCTGAAAGATTAAATACTGACTCTTTTATAAATCTAGTTAAGGATATAAGGATATCTCTTGTGGCAGTAGACGAGGCTCACTGTATCAGTCAGTGGGGACATGATTTTAGACCTAGCTATCTTGAAATACCTAGATTTATTAATTCTTTAAAGCAAAGACCAGCAGTAGCAGCGTTTACGGCTACTGCGACTAAAGAAATCATTAAGGAAATTAAGCGCCTTATAGGGCTGAGAAATCCTATAGAGGTCACTACTGGTTTTGATAGACCAAATCTCTATTATCAGGTGCTAAAAGTCAGCAATAAATCTAAATTTTTAATCGAGTATCTAAATGAAAATTTTAAAACTGAATCTGGAATAGTTTACTGCGCCACGAGAAAGTCAGTTGAGTCACTGGTTAAGATTTTAAATGACAAGGGGTTTTCGGCAGTGGGGTATCATGGAGGAATGAACTCAGAGGAACGTCAAAATAATCAAGATGAGTTTATACTTGGGAATAAAAGACTTATAGTTGCAACCAATGCTTTTGGTATGGGAATAGATAAGCCAGATGTTAGATTTGTAATCCACTACAATATGCCTAAAAATATGGAAGCCTATTACCAAGAGGCAGGAAGAGCAGGACGTGACGGAGAAAAAAGTGATTGTATTTTACTGTATTCTGCCTCAGATATAGTAAAGCAAAAGCTCATGATTCAAAACGACGATATAGACCCTAAAAGGCAAGAGATGCTGTACAAAAATTTGCAGTACCTAGTTAATTACTGCAATACAAATGACTGTCTTAGAAATCAAATCCTAAATTATTTTGATGAGGACTTTGCAAGTGATAAGTGCAAAAACTGCAGTAACTGTATAGATAGCTCGGAAATGGTAGATATTACTCTAGAAGCTCAGAAAATACTTTCTTGCATATATAGGGTGAACCAAAGATATGGAGCCAACATGGTGATACAGGTGCTTAGAGGGTCAAAAAATAAAAAGGTATTAGAAGCTAGACTAGATAATGTATCCACCTATGGAATAATGAAGGAGTACAGTGATAGTGCTATCAGCGAGATAATCATGACACTGGTATCAAGTGGATATATTCATATGACTCATGATAAATACCCAGTGCTAAAATTAACCAGCAAATCTGCAGATGTACTGAGCGGAAAAACTAAGCTTCATCATAAAAAACATTTATTGCAAAGGAAAGATGAAAAAGAGAAAGCTAGTAAATCTATAAAAGGTGGAAATATAGATTTTGATATAGAGCTATTTGAAAAGCTAAAGCAACATAGATATAAGATAGCCCAAGAAAAAGGACTACCTCCATATGTTATATTTCACGATATAGCATTAAAAGAAATGGCGGCCTATCTGCCCGTGAATAAAGAGTCTTTCCTAGAAATAAAGGGCGTAGGTGAGAAGAAGTATGAAAATTATGGTGAAGGATTTATTGATATAATTAAGGGATATTAAGTTGAAAATTTTTGATAATGAGGACAGTATATGAAAAAGCTAATTAACCTTGCAAACTTTACTCAGACTATAGATAAATTTAACGAAGGAAAAGAAAGCGTAGAGGATTTTTTAAAGCATCACAATATAGATGCAGTAGAGATGATGCTTTATGAAGAAGATATAAAAGTAAGCAAAGAGATAGTTCATGGACTTCATCTTAGAACCTGGTCATACTGGATGGATTTTTGGAAGGGAAATCATGAAGCCTTGCTCCATAATCTTATTTCAAAAGAAAATATACATGAGTTATATAATGGATTAAGTCCAACCGCTCTTGTGGATTGGTATAAAAAAGAGTTCGAAATTGCTAAATTACTGAATGTAAGGTATATGGTGATGCATATAGCAGACATGGATATCCATGATATTTACACAGGGGATTATAGGTATACTGATGAAGAGATTGTAAGCTGTGCTGTTGATTTAATTAATGAGGCTTTTACGAAAGACAGCGACATATTACTTCTTTTTGAGAATATGTGGGGACCTGGGATTAGGTTTGATAAACCAGATTTGATGAGACAAATTTATCAAAAGGTAAACTATAAAAACAAAGGATTTTTATTTGATTTATCTCACTTTGCTTTATCTCAGAACGATGTTTATTCCTTGGATGAGCTTAAATCATCTATTAATACAGCTCTTAATCAAATGGGAGAGCTAAGAAAATATATTTATGGAATGCATGTATCGGCATGCAGTTTAGGAAATAGCGTAGAAAAAATGAGGGAAGGCTTTGACTATAAATCTCCAGTATTATCGAGTTCTCTAGAAGACAGATACATTCATAATTTGACTACAGTAGGTAAGCTTGATATGCATAGACCTTTTGAGGATGAAATATTAAAGGACATCATAGATATTATTTCACCTGAATTTATAGTGTATGAATTTTTGTATCAGTCTAAAGATACGTTATCTGACTGGATTAAGACTCAAAATTCCTATTTATAAATTATAAAAAAAGTTTGTTATAATTAGTATATTAGTAAGGGATTAATAGTTTATATAAGCAATTGATGGTTTAATAGCTTGGAGGGAAATATTTAAATGAATAAATTGTTATTGGTATTAATTAGTCTATTACCAGAGGTATTGACAATTAAGTTCACACAGCTATATGTTGATTTCAAAATCAAGAAGCATGCAAAATTGAATATAAAT
>Ga0334893_1002038_pt1 | contig 16397 bp, 12 predicted proteins | sample GraSluR3_MG_5_FD_207218 | JGI IMG/M metagenome (GOLD analysis project Ga0334893, IMG submission 207218) | Sludge microbial communities from methane-producing bioreactor in Wageningen University, Netherlands - Granular Sludge_09_05-R3 | ecosystem: Engineered > Bioreactor > Anaerobic >...
TAGATGAAATAAAGACCAGCCGTACAGATATCCTTTTTGTTGGTTTTGGTTTTCCCAGACAGGAAATCTGGATCAATACCTACGGGGAAGACCTTGGAGTAAAGGTGGCCATTGGAAACGGAGGAGTCATAGACATCCTGGCAGGCCAGGCCAAAAGGGCTCCGGATATTTTCATAAGGCTGGGCCTTGAATGGTTTTATCGTCTTGTGACTAATCCTTCAAGAATAAAGAGACAGGCGGTTCTTCCACTATTTCTTGTGGAAGTGGCCCTTAATGGAAGTTCGATTCATAAAATAAGTAAGGAGGACAAGTAATGAATATTGATCAGTTAAGTATTGATACCATAAGAATGCTTTCAGCGGAGGGTGTTGAAAAGGCAAATTCAGGTCATCCTGGACTTCCTTTGGGAGCAGCCCCCATGGCATATACACTATGGAGCAAGGTAATGAACCATAATGGAAAGAATCCAGATTGGACAAACAGGGATAGGTTTATCCTATCGGCTGGCCATGGGTCAATGCTCCTTTACTCACTTCTACACCTTTTCCAGTACGGACTGGAGATGGAAGACATCAAGGACTTTAGGCAGCTGGACAGCAAGACGCCTGGACACCCTGAGTATGGACACACAGCAGGAGTTGAGTCCACAACAGGACCTCTAGGACAGGGAATCTCCACAGCAGTTGGGATGGCCATGGCCGAGGCCCATCTTGCAGCCAACTTCAACACCGAGGATATGAAGATAATCGACCACTACACATATGTTCTTGTGGGAGATGGCGACCTGATGGAGGGTATAAGCAACGAAGCTTCATCCCTTGCAGGCACCCTGGGACTTGGCAAGCTAATAGTGCTTTACGATTCAAATTCCATTTCAATTGAGGGTAGCACCGACCTTGCATTCACTGAAAATGTAAGGGGAAGATACGAGGCCCTGGGATGGGACACCATTCTAGTTCAGGATGGAACTGATATAGACGCAATTGAAAATGCAATCAGGAAGGCCAAGGAAAATCTTCACAAGCCAACCCTGATCGAGGTTATTACAAACATAGGCTACGGAACAGAAAAGCAGGATAGTGCAAGTGCCCACGGGGAGCCTCTTGGTGACCACAACATGGAGGTCCTGAAAAAAAACCTGAAGTGGGACCATGACCCATTCACTGTACCAGATGAGGTAAAATCCCACATGGAAGGCCTGGTGGATGAAGGCCAGGAAAAGGAAGACAAGTGGAACCAGCTACTTGAGGATTATGGAAAAGCATATCCAGACAAGGCCAGAGAACTTCAGGAATGGCTTTCGGGAAAAGTGCCTGAAGACTATCTTGAGTCAGATGAGTTCTGGTCCTTTGACAAGGCAGTTGCAACAAGAGCTGCGTCTGGAACGGTCCTTAACAGGCTTGCAGAAAAGATGCCCAACCTCTTTGGCGGATCGGCAGACCTGGCACCATCAAACAAGACAAATATGACCTCAAGGGAAGTGTTCTCAAAGGATAATTACGCAGGATCCAACATCCACTTTGGGGTTAGGGAGCATGGCATGGGTGCAGCACTTAATGGAATGGCCCTTCATGGAGGCGTTAAGCCATATGGTGGAACCTTCTTCATATTCACCGATTACATGAAGCCATCAATGAGGCTTGCATCACTTATGGAGCTACCGGTGACCTATGTTCTCACCCATGACAGCATAGGGGTTGGAGAGGATGGACCCACCCACCAGCCAGTGGAACAGCTGGCAGTGTTCAGGGCTCAACCTAATTTCATTGACTTCAGGCCAGCAGATGCAAGAGAAACAGCTGCCGGTTGGTATGTTGCAGTTAAAAGCGAGAAGACTCCGGTTGGTCTGATCCTAACAAGACAGGGGCTCCCCCTTCTTGAAGGAACAGGAAAGGAAGCAATCAAGGGAGGATACGTCCTTAAGAAGGAGAAAAAGGACCTTCAGCTGATTCTTATGGCTTCCGGCTCTGAAACCAGCCTGATTTATGAAGCAGCTGACAAGCTTGAAGACCAGGGGATAGGCACCAGGGTTGTAAGCATGCCTTCTTGGGAACTGTTTGAACAACAGACGAGAGAATACAGGGATGAGGTATTGCCATCTTCAGTTCGGGCCAGACTGGCAGTTGAGGCAGGCAGCTCATTGGGATGGTCCAGATACACAGGACTTGACGGGGATGTTATTTCCCTGGACAGGTTTGGTGGTTCGGCTCCTGCAAACCAGCTTTTTGAGAAATTTGGGTTTACAGTTGAGAATGTTGTGGAAAAGGCAAAGGCCCTCCTAAAATAGCAAAAAACAATGAAGCAGCTAGAAAAATTCTAGCTGCTTTTTTTAGGGTCTTGTTTCATACAATCCTTCTGAGCAGGGAGTTACGCCCTTTTCAGTAATTATCATGTCAACAGGTATGTCGAAGCTTTCTCTTGGAACCCTGTCCACAAGCTGCATTCCAAATCCAACTGCAATCTTGGGAACGGTCCTTGCAATTGAGCTGAGGAATCTGTCATAATAACCGCCACCATAGCCTACCCTGTATCCAAATGGATCAAACACAACTCCGGGAACCACGACCAGGTCGATATCGGATTGCTCAACAGGTCTAATGAACTCCTTCTTGGGAGTGAGTATGTTGTAATAGCCTGGCTCAAGCTCACTGAAGTCCTTTAGCTCTGAAGGAATAAGCTCCTTGGTAGCCTGGACAGTGATAGGTATAATCAACCTCTTTCCCTCTGCCAGGGCTTCCTTGATAAACTGGTGAGTGTCCAGCTCATCGTTGAAGCTGACAAAGCACATTACCACCTTGGCTTCCTTGTAGTACTTGGTTGCCTTAAGTAAATCTATGATTTTTCTACTATGGGATTTGTGCGCTGATTCACTTAACTGGGATCTTTCCTCTAAAATCTGTTCTCTGATAGTTTTTTTGTCCAATTAAATCACCTCAAACAGTTTATTTATATGCTATCTTGTAATATAATAACTATGATACCATGAAAAAGAGATATGTCAAAACTAAAATTGCATGGGAAGGATTTTGAGGTGAGAAAGTGATAAAAATGGTTAATATTTCCAAGGAGTACCGCAACGGCGTTACTGCCTTGTATGATATAAATATGGAGATAGACAAGGGAGAATTTGTTTTTTTGGTAGGCTCAAGTGGAGCTGGCAAATCAACACTTATTAAGCTTTTGCTTAAGGAAGAGGGTATAAGCCGGGGAAGGATGTACCTGGATGGGATGGACATTACAAGAGTCCCCAACAGGAGGATCCCTTATATCAGGAGAAAGGTTGGAGTTGTCTTTCAGGACTTCAGACTCCTGCCCAACAAGACCGTGTATGAAAATGTTGCGTTTGCAATGGAAATAATAGGAGCAAAGCCAAGGGAAATCAGGAGAAGGGTTCCCCTTATTTTGAGTATGGTGGATTTGAGCAGGAAGGCATCCAGCTTTCCAGACCAGCTATCAGGTGGGGAGCAGCAGAGGGTCTCAATTGCAAGGTCGATAGTCAACAACCCTCCTGTACTAATAGCCGATGAGCCAACGGGAAATCTTGACCCGGATACGGCAGAAGAAATTATGAAGGTTCTTGTGGACATTAACAATAGAGGAACTACAATAGTCATGGCAACACATGCCAGGGATATCGTAAACAAAATGAAAAAAAGGGTAATCGCCCTTGAAGACGGGAGATTGGTAAGGGACGAAGAGAAGGGTGGTTATAGCATTGAAATTCCGAATATTTAAGAATATCATCAAGCAGGGATTTCAGAGCATGTGGCGTAACCGCGGCATGGGAATTGCATCCATAACGAGCATATCAGCCGTACTTATGATTTTGGGTGTTGTCCTGATCCTGGTTCTAAGTATTAACAATGCAGTACTGGACACTAAGCTCAAGTTTGATGAGGTGGAGGTATTTCTGGTCGATGATCTTCCAAGTCAGTCCATGGATAGGATTGAGGAAGCAGTTAAAGACCATCCTGGTGTCCTTTCAATCATATTCAGGTCAAAGCAGCAGGCCCTTGAGATCATGAAGGAGGAATGGGCCGATGAGGCTTACCTCTTGGAGGGTTTGGAAACCAACCCCCTGCCGGATTCATATATAATCAAGGTAAATGATATAGAATACGCTGATGGACTGGTAAATGACGTAAAAACACTTGACGGCGTGGAAGAAGTGAAATATTATAAAGATGTAATAGATAAATTGTTGGTTTTTGCAGGATACATCCAGTTTGGAGGTATATTGATGATAGGAATACTTGTATTCATATCCGTATTCATTATCTCCAACACCATTAAGATAACCGTATCCTCAAGGAGAAGAGAAATAAATATCATGAAGTATGTAGGAGCCACAAATGGCTATATAAGAGGGCCCTTTATTATGGAGGGAATATTTCTGGGGATAATTGGAGCCCTTATATCCATATTCATTGTGTATTTTGGCTACCAGTACTTCTACAAATCAATGAATGAAAAACTGTACGACCTTTTCACATTCTATTTGGTTGATCCAAGGTTGATTTTTGCGGATCTTGCAATTATGTTCGGTACAATTGGAGCCGGAATTGGTGCACTGGGTAGTCTCGTGTCATTGAAGAGATTCCTTAACGTATAGGGGGTAAATATATGAGAGGAAGAAAATTACTGATTCTATTCATAGCATTTCTCATGGTGTTAGGGACTGTAATGCAGGCAAGCGGACAGTCTGTTGATGATTTGAGGAAGCAGCAGGAGCAGATTCAGAACCAGATTGAAGAGACCAAGAAAGAGATTCAGAACATGCAGAACCAGACCAAGGATATAGACAACCAGATCAAGGAATTGGATCTGAAGGTTTCCAGTGCGGCACTTGAGCTGGAAAGCGTGGAGAAGGAAATTGAAGCAATCAATAGAAACATTGAAATTACCGAGGAAGAACTGGAAATAGCCAAGAACAACATAGATGATAAGATAGACACATTCAATCAACGACTGAGGGTAATGTATAAGAATGGTAATACCGGTTATCTTGAGGTCCTTCTTTCAGCCGGAAACATAAAGGACTTCCTTTCAAGGCAGGAAATGATCCAGTCCATTGCAGAATACGACAAGGACCTTATCAGGTACATGAAGGAGCAAAGGGATATCATAGAGGAAAAGAAGGTCCAGCTTGAAGGTCAAAGGGCATCCCTTGAGGTTACAAGATCCAAGGTTGAATCCAGAAAAAGGGACCTGGAGCAGGCCAGCAGGGCCAAAGAGCAGCTTATGGGCAAACTTGAGCAGGACATAAAGTCCTTTGAGGCAGAATATGATAAGCTGAACGATTTTGCCAAGGAAATTGAAAGCAAGATAGTAAAGCTTCAGAGGAATACCGGACCATACTCTGGAGGGAAGATGGATTGGCCCGTACCGGGACACAGTAGAATCAGTTCTCCATACGGGTACAGGATACACCCCATTTTCAAGGTCAAGAAGCTTCATACGGGTATAGACATTCCTGCACCAACTGGAACACCAATAACTGCAGCCGCAGCAGGGACAGTAATCTACAGCGATTGGCTAGGCGGTTATGGTAAGGTGGTTATGTTGGACCATGGTGGCGGAATAGTTACCCTGTATGCACACAATTCAGCACTGCTTGTCTCCGAAGGGCAAACTGTGGCAAGAGGGGCAACGGTTGCCAAGGCTGGAAGCACTGGTAATTCAACCGGACCACACCTACATTTTGAGGTTAGGAAAGACGGTTCATACGTGGATCCAATACCTTGGTTAAGAGGAAATTAATGGGAGGAGAGAAATCTCCTCTTTTTTAAATTAGTCAAAAAACAAACCCGTAGCGAAATAGTAACAAATCCACAGTGCTTTATCATTATAATAACGGAGTAATGGATAATACCCAAATAATTTGGGAGAAAGGAGAAATAATCCAACCCCCTATATTAAAGAGGTTAATTGGATTATACGTGGGGAAATGTCAAAGAAAAAAATGGTGGTGATCTTCCTTGCAATACTGCTGATTACCAATCTGGCCACACTGGCCATTGGGAATTTTGTATCAGTAGTGGTTGGAAGCAGGGTTATTGTTAAAAAAAGCGAATATGAGGCACTTAATTCTGTATACCAGGAAAATGCAAAAATACAGCAGGTCAAAAAGGTCATTGACGAAATGTATCTCTGGGAGTACGACGAGGATGAACTCTTTGAGGGCCAGATAAAAGGAATGGTGGAGGCCTTGGATGACCCATACTCAGTCTACATGACCAGGGAAGAGTACGAGAGCTTCAACATGGAAACCGATGGAATATATGGAGGCATTGGGATCATTGTCACCCCTGGAGAAGATGGGCTGATAACAGTAGTATCACCCATAGAGGACACCCCTGGAGAGAGAGCGGGAATAAGGACCGGTGACAAGATAATAAAGGTTGAAGGCAAGGATTATTTCTCTGACACCATGGATGAGGCGGTAAGTCTCATGCGCGGAGAGCCGAATACTGATGTTCAGATTACAATTATGAGAAGGAACAGGGATGAAACCACTGAAACCTTTGACTTGAACATAACCAGGGAGATCATTAGACTTCAATCAGTGAAAAGCGATGTGATTGAAGATGATATTGGATATATAAGATTGACATCCTTTGACAATCTCACCTACGAAGACTTCAAGAAGGCCTTGATGGAAATTCAGTCAAAAGATGTGAAGGGAATTGTTTTGGACCTTAGAAGCAACCCGGGAGGCCTGCTCAATGTCAGCGTGGATATAGCGGATGAACTCCTTGGAGAGGGAACTGTGGTTTACACCGAAGATAAGTATGAAAGAAGACAGTATGAGGAGTCGGACAAAAAAATGGTGGATCTTCCACTGGTGGTCCTTGTAAATGAGGGCAGCGCAAGTGCATCAGAAATCCTCGCCGGGGCCATCAGGGATAATGACAGGGGTAGCCTTGTTGGGACCACAACATTTGGAAAGGGACTTGTACAAAGAATCAGAGACCTGCCAGATGGTTCAGGAATAAAGGTTACCGTATCGGAATACTTCACTCCCAATGGAATAAACATTCACGGGATAGGAATTGAGCCGGATGTGGTTGTAGAGCTTGATGAGGAAGTGGAAGGCATTGGCTTGGACTACCTTGACCAGGACAACCAGCTTCAGAAGGCAATAGAGGTCTTAAGAGAAAAACTTTAGATAAGAAAGAGATAGCCAATATGAGGCTATCTCTTTTTAAGATTATTCAGGTTTATGGTATAGATTATATCCTTTGCGTCAGAGTCATATGTGATGGAATCATTTGCATAAATGGTTTCGGAAGCCAGATCCAAATATATTCTTCGGGTGGTCAAACTACCAATTGAGGTGATCTCCCTGCTTTCAAAGTTAAAAATGTGTAGTCCAAAGTTGCTTTTTCCAGGAAGTCTTTCAACTACAAATAGCTCACTCTGGGATATTCTGCTGGCATGAACGATGTCAAAATCCAAGGTATATTCATTCTTAAGGGTTTCAAGGTTAAAAAGGTGAAGCCCATTATTCGTTGAATTTTCGTCGTTTACAATGTGCATACCCAGTCCTTCTGAAAGTATAACCGGACTGAAGCCCACATCCACAAATCTAAGGCCATTTCTCCCGTCCGACAGCAAGATCCTGTTGTTGGTTTCCTCACCTATAAATTCAGATGCCAGGATTGTATCACCCATGATGTTGAATGTTGCCAGATCCATCATAAAGCTGTGTGTAACACCTAAGCTGCCATCCTTTGTATTGTAGGAAAGGACCTGTGTCTGGTTATCTGAGAATTTTGTTATGACTTGTATTTCATCGGTGCTTGTCCAGGAGACATGCTCTGGATTTATGCCTTCTTCAGATCCGATTCGAACTGCCTTTCTGTCCTCCAAGGTCAAGGTGAAGGCAGTCAGTTTCTCGCCTTCCTTTTCCAGTAGTACTACTGCAGTGCCATTTTCATTCAGTCTTGCCGAAGTAATTTCTGATAAGGTCCTGTATAGGTTGGTTTTTTCTCCAGTGGCCAGATTGTGATAAACCAGTATTGTGTTATCACTTTCAAGGTCCTTCTGGGAGTAAAGCATCCCTACACCAGGTAAGAAGTTCAGAATGTTCCCTTCATCCAAATATGAAGAAATAAGGCTCTTGGTTGACTCCACAACCTCTCCCGAATTTGCATTGACCTTCAGCCTAAGATTGATCAGTGGTATTTCCAGGTTGGCCTTGTCGTATATGTTTTCGTAATCAATCACCCAAGTTGGGGTTTTATCATCCATCACCAGCTTGATGGTGGGGTACCCCTCACTTGATATCCTGAAATCTGAGCGGATTTTATTAAGGACATCCACTATTCCATGGCTGACGGAGATGGGAGTGAAGTTTTCATTAACAATTTTAAATTTCAATGAATCCGCTTCAGCCTGGCTTACATTTGAAAGCAAAATGGTAATTTGGGGTATAACTAAATCTGCAGAGGAGTAGGAGCTATTGACAAGGTGTATATTGAAAACATCGTCAACTTTTTCGATTTTGGATACTTCCATGCCGGTGCTTTGAAGTATTCCAGGTGAAACAATCAATTTTGGCCGGTTGTTTTTACGGACCAGTTCAATCCTTGGCTCAGTATTCTGGAAGCCTTGTGTTAGTACCACCTGCTCTACAGTGAATTCAGGCTCAGGCATTGAAGCCTTTCCTGGAGTGGCTGAAGTTTCCCTTAGCATGGGTAAGGAGCAGCCTGTTAAAATAAAAGTCGCTATCATTATCAGCAAAAGTCCGCTGGTACGCTTCATTATGGAATCGCCTCCTATGGATAATTTTACATTAAAGGGATGCTTTCCACAAGTTAATAATTAAGGTGGATTTTTTCATGGAAAAATAGTATCATATAAAGGGAACAAGTGTTCAGGAATGAGGTGGATTTATGAATGAATTTAGGATAGAATCATCATACAAGCCCACTGGTGATCAGCCAGAGGCAATAAAGTCATTGGTCAAGGGCTTGGAGGAAGGCAACAAACACCAGGTGCTTCTGGGAGTTACAGGATCGGGAAAGACCTTTACCATGGCAAATGTAATTGAGAGGGTTCAAAGACCAACTCTAGTGATAGCCCACAACAAGACCCTGGCATACCAGCTGGCAAGTGAGTTCAAGGAATTTTTTCCAGAAAATGCCGTTGAATATTTTGTAAGCTACTATGACTACTATCAACCTGAGGCCTATGTGCCCCAGACAGACACATACATTGAAAAGGATTCATCCATAAATGATGAAATAGACAAGCTTAGGCACTCAGCCACCATGTCTCTCTTTGAAAGAAGGGATGTGATTATAGTTGCTTCAGTTTCATGCATATACGGTTTAGGAGACCCCATTGACTACGAAAATCTTGTGGTTTCACTGCGACCGGGCATGATCAAGGATAGGGACCAGATCATGAGAAAGCTGGTGGATATTCAGTATGTGAGAAATGACATCAACTTTGAAAGGGGAACCTTTAGGGTAAGGGGGGATGTGTTGGAGATTTTCCCCGCATCCTCATCGGAAAACACCCTTAGGGTTGAATTTTTCGGGGATGAAATAGATAGGATAACCGAGGTGAACCATATAACAGGTGAGGTGGTTGGCTATAGGAACCACGTTTCAATTTTCCCGGCTTCCCACTTTGCAACAACCTCTGAAAAGGTGGAAAAAGCAATCGTCAGAATAGAGGAGGAGCTTGAGGATAGGCTTAGGGAATTGAGGGACAAGGACAAGCTTGTGGAGGCTCAAAGACTTGAGCAAAGAACCAGGTACGACCTGGAAATGTTAAGGGAAATGGGCTTCTGCTCAGGTATTGAGAACTATTCCAGACATCTGAGCGACAGACCAGCTGGAAGCAAGCCATACACACTGATAGACTACTTCCCGGACGATTTCCTTATCATCGTGGATGAGTCACACGTTACAGTGCCTCAAATAGGTGGGATGTACGCCGGAGACAGGTCCAGGAAGACCACACTGGTGGATTACGGATTCAGGCTTCCATCAGCCCTTGACAACAGGCCACTGAGGTTTGACGAGTTTGAAAAGATGGTCAATCAGATAATCTATACATCTGCAACTCCAGGACCCTATGAGTTGGAGAGGACAGAGCAGATAGTGGAGCAGATCATCCGACCTACTGGTTTGTTGGATCCCGTCATAGAGGTGAGACCCACAGAGCACCAGATCGATGACCTTCTTGCTGAAATCAGGAGAGTGTCAGCCAGGGGGGAGAGAACTCTTGTTACAACCCTGACCAAAAGGATGGCTGAGGATTTGACGGATTATTTCAAGGAGGTTGGAATCAAGGTAACCTACCTCCACTCCGATGTGGACACCATTGAAAGGATGGAGATAATTAGGGACCTGAGACTGGGCAAGTACGACGTCCTGGTAGGGATAAACCTTCTCCGTGAGGGTCTTGACCTTCCGGAGGTTTCACTGGTTGCCATTTTGGATGCTGACAAGGAGGGCTTCCTGAGAAGTGAGACATCAATGATTCAGACAATAGGTAGGGCCGCAAGACATCTTGAAGGAAAGGTTATAATGTATGCTGACAAGATTACGGGGTCCATGAGACGGGCAATCGACGAGACTGAAAGACGTAGAAAAATCCAGGCAGATTTCAATCAGGAGCACGGAATCACACCTAAATCTATTGTCAAGGATGTAAGAAACATAATTGAAGCCACCCTTGTGGCGGAAGATCAGATAGAATACGACGAGGACCTGTCAGCGGAGGAGCTCCATGCAATTGTGCTGGGTATGGAAAGTGCAATGCTTCAGGCAGCGGAGTCCCTTGAGTTTGAAAGGGCTGCCGAGCTGAGGGACAAGATAATTCAAATGAAGAAGAGGTATGGAGGAAAGAGTTGAAATGGCTAAAAACACCATAGTAATAAAGGGAGCAAAGGTTCACAATCTAAAGAATGTCAGCCTTGAGCTTCCCAGAGATAAATTTATAGTTTTCACTGGATTGAGCGGGTCGGGGAAGTCTTCCCTTGCCTTTGACACAATCTACGCCGAGGGCCAGAGGAGATATGTGGAGTCCCTGTCAAGCTATGCAAGACAGTTTCTCGGCCAGATGGACAAGCCTGATGTGGAGTACATCGAGGGACTTTCTCCGTCCATATCCATTGACCAGAAAACAACATCCAGAAATCCAAGGTCCACGGTTGGTACTGTCACAGAGATATATGACTACTTGAGACTTCTCTTTGCCAGGATAGGCACTCCATACTGTCCACATTGCGGTAAGGAAATCACTAGCCAGACCGTTGACCAGATGGTGGACCATGTTATGGACCTGCCTGAAAGGACAAAAATACAGGTACTGGCACCTGTAATAAGAGGTAAGAAGGGAGAACACACCAAGCTTATCAATCAGATAAGGAAAGATGGTTTTGTCAGGATGATGATTGATGGCGAAGTTGTCGACCTGGATGATGACATAAAACTGGACAAGAATAAGCATCACACCCTGGAGGTTGTGGTGGATAGGCTTATTGTCAGAGAGGGAATCGAGGGAAGGCTGTCCGATTCCATAGAGGCAGCCTTAAAGCTTGGGGAAGGGCTCCTGAATATCCATGTTATAGACGGAGAGAGACTCACCTTCAGTCAGAAGCTTTCATGTCCCGACTGCAACATCTCCATTGAAGAGATTTCGCCCAGGATGTTCTCATTCAACAGCCCCTTCGGCATGTGTCCAGTTTGTAATGGGCTGGGTTTCCACAAGGAGATAGATGTGGACCTTGTGATTCCAAATAGGAACTTAAGCATAAATGAGGGTGGTTTGGTCCCCTATGGCAACATAAATGAGGACACCTACTATTATCAGATATTCAAGACATTGGCAAAGGACAATGGCTTTGATCTGGACAAACCATTGACTGAAGCTCCCCAAAAGTTCATGGATGAGCTTCTATACGGAACAAAAAGGAAGATAAAATTTGCCTTTCTCAGTCATTTCGACGATTCAGGAAAAAGGGAATACGAGGGCAAGTTTGAAGGAGTTCTTAACAACCTGGAGAGAAGGTATAAGGAAACCCACTCAGACTATATGAGAAATAAGCTGGATGAGTACATGGCCGAAAGTCCATGCTCTGCATGTGGTGGCAAAAGGTTGAAGGATGAGGTCCTTTCCATAAGGATAAATGGCTTGAATATTGCCGAGGTCACCGATTTGCCCGTGGTTAAGTCCTTGGAGTTTTTTGAGCATATTGAACTGACCGAAAAACAGCAGATCATAGGGGAACAAATCCTGAAGGAGGTCAAGGAGAGGCTGCTTTTCCTTAAAAATGTAGGCCTTGAGTACCTGACACTGTCAAGGATGGCTGGTACCCTATCAGGTGGGGAATCCCAGAGGATAAGGCTGGCAACCCAGATTGGGTCCAGTCTTGTTGGAGTGGTTTATGTCCTTGATGAGCCCAGCATAGGCCTCCACCAAAGAGACAACAGCAAGCTTTTGGCAGCACTGAGGGAACTTACCGATATAGGAAACACCCTTATTGTTGTGGAGCATGACGAGGACACCATGCATATGGCAGACCATATTGTGGACATCGGCCCTGGAGCGGGAATACACGGTGGGGAGATAATTGCCCAGGGTACGGCTAGGGATATCATGAACAATCCAAGGTCAATTACCGGGAAATACCTGTCAGGAAAGCTGAAGATAGAGGTCCCTGAGACAAGAAAGCCCACCAATGGGAAATGGTTGGAGGTCAAGGGAGCCCAGGTAAACAACCTAAAGGATATAGACGTGAAGATACCCCTTGGAATTATGACCTGCATAACTGGAGTTTCGGGCTCGGGGAAGAGTTCGCTTGTAAATGAAATAATCTACAAGAACTTGGCAACCAACCTGAATAGGGCCAAGGTACGTCCTGGAAGGCACAGGGAAATGCTGGGCTTGGAGTACCTGGACAAGGTTATCGAAATTGACCAGAAACCGATCGGAAGGACTCCAAGGTCAAATCCTGCAACCTATACGGGAGTTTTTGACCAAATCAGGGATGTGTTTGCCATGACCAATGAAGCCAAGATGAGGGGCTACAAGAAGGGAAGGTTCAGCTTCAACGTAAAGGGTGGAAGGTGTGAAGCCTGCAAGGGAGATGGAATCCTCAAGGTAGAGATGCATTTTCTTCCGGACGTTTACGTTCCCTGTGAGGTCTGCAAGGGCAAGAGGTACAACAGGGAGACCCTTCAGGTCAAGTACAAGGGAAAGACCATTTCAGATGTACTAGACATGACTGTTGAGGAAGGTGTTGAGTTCTTCAAGAACCTTCCAAAGATCAGGAGAAAGCTGGAAACCCTGTATGATGTGGGGCTTGGGTATATAAAAATTGGCCAGCCGTCAACGGAGCTTTCAGGTGGTGAGGCCCAAAGGGTCAAGCTGGCAACGGAGTTGTCCAAAAGGGCCACCGGAAAGACAGTCTATATTCTTGACGAGCCTACAACAGGCCTTCATTCCGCTGATATACACAAGTTGGTGAAGGTGCTGAATCAGCTTGTAGAGGGTGACAATACAGTCATCATAATCGAGCACAACCTGGATGTAATAAAGACGGCAGACCATATCATAGACCTTGGGCCTGAAGGAGGGGACAAGGGAGGCTATGTGGTTGCAACCGGTACGCCAGAGGAGGTAAGTCAGTGTCAGAAATCCTACACTGGCCAATTCCTCAAGAAGATATTGTCTTGAGAGGAGGGAGAGTATGTGTGGTAGATATGCCCTGGATGCGGACATAGATGAATTGATCGAAAGGTACAAGGCGATTATTGCAGAACGTGAAATCAGTGGCTCAAAAGAGATTTACCCCACCAATACCCAGGCCATAGTTGTTGACCGGGACCAGAGGGAAATCAGGTCGGCAGTTTGGGGATTTTCACCCCATTACGCCAAGAGACCACTGATAAATGCAAGAGGGGAGACTGTTCACCAGAAGCCCACCTTCAGCAAGGCCTTCTTCACCAGCAGGTGCATAGTTCCCGCCACAAGTTTTTTTGAGTGGGAGAAGTCAGAGGATGGTAAAATCAAACGAAGGATTTCCCTTGAGGGACAGAGGATATTCTCAATGGCAGGGCTGGTAAGCATGTTCAAGGACAAGGAAGGAAAGACATTTGAAGCCTATACAATAATCACAATTTCTGCAAATGATCAGATGGACCACATCCACGACAGGATGCCGGTCATACTGAAGCCGGAGGATGAGGATGCCTGGCTGAACACCAGCAATGCAAACCTTGATCAATTGAAGAGATTGCTGGTTCCTACAGGGCAAAAACTAAATATTATGTAAACTTAATGAAGTTTTTCTTGCATTATCAGAATTAAAAGAATATAATATGTTTCATATTTAAAAACAAAATTCAATAAAGGAGGTCTTAATCTTGATGGATAAATTTAATCAGATCAAGAGCCAACGGAAGTTTGGTTCACTAAACATGGACAAGACTTCCAAAGGGCTAAGGAGTTCCTCACTATTATAATCCAAGAAAACTAAAATAATAGGAGGAATAAAAAATGAAAAAAATTATAGCACTTATGTTGACAATGGTAATGATGGTAGGTTTATTGGCAGGCTGCACCTCAGGAGCCTCAGAGGCCACTTCCAAGGTGGACCAGATCAAGTCAGAGGGTAAGATTGTACTTGGTACTGCTGCAGACTATCCACCCTATGAGTTCCACAAGGAAATTGATGGTCAGGACCAGATTGTAGGCTTTGACATTGAAATTGCCAAGGCAATAGCTGAAGAGCTTGGAGTGGAACTGGAAATAGTGGACATGAAATTCGAAGGACTTTTACCTGCACTTGTGACTAACGACATCGATTTTATAATCGCTGGAATGGTTGCAGACGAGGAGAGAAAGGAATCCGTTGACTTTTCAATACCATATTATCAGGCACAGCAAAGAATGATCGTTAAGGTAGAGGATGCTGAAACCCTAAAGACTCCGGCAGATTTTGACGGATTGAAGATAGGGGCTCAGAAGTCAACCATTCAGGAAGCAATAGCTCTTGATAAGTTTGCCTCTGCAGAATACGTAGGTTTGAGCAAGATTACCGACCTGGTTCTTGAACTGAAGAACGGAAAGGTCGACGGAGTCATACTGGTTGAACCGGTTGCCAAGGCCTATGTAAATCAAAATGATGACCTTTTCCTGGCAGAAGAGATCCTAGGTCAGGAGGATGGAGTTGCTGTAGCAATCAACAAAGGAAACGACGATTTGGTTCAGGAGATTGACAAGGTGCTTCAAAATCTAATGGACGAAGGCATGATTGAGAAATTTATCGCTGATGCAACGGCATTGGCAGAAGAATAAGATATTCCCCGGCAAAAGAGAGTTCGCTTTCTTTTGCCTTTTCTATCAGGAAAAAGCGGGCGTATCCCATAAGGAGGAAATGAATTGGGAATCTTCGATCTGGAATTTATAGCGCAATACTACAAATATTTTTTAAGGGGTACCGGAGTAACCCTTAGCGTCAGCTTCTTTGGAGTGGTCTTCGGAACCATGGTCGGCGTGGTCCTAAGCCTGATGAAGCTTTCAAACAACAAGATTGCAAAGGGCCTGTCCACTGCCTACATAGAGGTGGTACGTGGAACCCCACTGCTTGTGCAGCTTTTTATTGTCTACTACGGATTCCCAATGTTTCTGCCATTTAATATGAGCAGAATCGCCCTGGGAACAGTAGCTGTCCTCTTAAACAGTGCAGCTTATGTTGCAGAAATAATAAGGGCTGGAATCCTATCCATCGACAGGGGCCAGATGGAGGCGGCCAGATCCCTGGGAATGACCCATGGCATGGCAATGCGGTTCATCATCATCCCACAGGCTTTCAAGAACATCCTTCCTGCCCTGGGCAATGAGTTCATAGTCCTGATCAAGGAATCGGCAATCATATCTGTAATTGGAATACATGACATAATGTACAATGCAGACACATTAAGGGGGATAACCTACAGACCATTTATCCCATTGTTCTACGCGGCAATAATATATTTCATCATAACTTTTACCCTATCCAAACTCTTGGGTATTTTCGAAAGGAGGTTACGTGCCGGTGATCAATATAATTAATCTAAACAAGAAATTCGGTGATCTCCACGTTTTAAAGGATATCAACCAGACCATCCAGGAAGGTGAGGTTGTTGTGGTGATCGGACCCAGTGGGTCTGGTAAGAGTACCTTCCTAAGGTGTCTGAACCTTCTTGAGGAGCCGACAAGTGGAGAGATCATCCTTGAGGGAGTATCCATAACAGACAAGAACAATGACGTCAACAGGCAAAGGGAAAAGATGGGCATGGTATTCCAGCAGTTCAACCTCTTCCCACACAAGACCGTACTTGAAAACATAACCTTGGCACCCATCCAGGTCAAGGGACTTACCAAGGAGGAGG
>Ga0334893_1002061_pt1 | contig 16257 bp, 10 predicted proteins | sample GraSluR3_MG_5_FD_207218 | JGI IMG/M metagenome (GOLD analysis project Ga0334893, IMG submission 207218) | Sludge microbial communities from methane-producing bioreactor in Wageningen University, Netherlands - Granular Sludge_09_05-R3 | ecosystem: Engineered > Bioreactor > Anaerobic >...
ATGCTTTTTATAGTGGTGAAAATATTGTGTCGGGAGAATTTGATGAATTGCCCCTCAGGATAGAAATCGATTCACAACAATCCAACCTAGAGGCAAAATCTAGATGTGCGAAAATAAAGACTATCCTTGAACAAAAAGTTTTAGACCCTACGGATTTAGAAACGGTCAATAAAGACATCGAAAACAATAATCAAATTTATTACCATTTTGAAGTCGATATTTTAGAAGAGGACGACGTTGTTAACTTCCAATACTATTTCCTATTAAAACAACTTTATCCTTATTTCGATAATGCGAAGCTATTCTCTCTGATCATCAATCTGCCAAGTGAAATAGAAAATGAAGATAGCCTTAAATTTAAAATCAGCCATTTTCTGATATTAGAGACAAATAAAGACCCTGATTGTGTCTATTATTCTACTTTTATTGACAAAAAACCATCTCGTCTGCCTTATACGACTGAGGATGTAAATATTACAAAATTTGAGAAGTTTTTCCCCTTGCTTGAGATCACTCAAAATACTTACACATTGTTATCAAAGCCTTTGCGGAATCTGGTTGGTGAAATTTTCGAAGATGCGGATCCAACCTGCTTAATTGATTTTGAAAATCCATACTTATTTATTAAAAATGAAGGGCTTTTTGATATACCTCGCTTATTTTACGGCAATGCAAAAGCATTGCTAAAGTCAGTAACACCACCCAAAGGATATAAAAAGAATTATTTTTCGCAATCGGACTTCTTTAAAATAGTTGACAACATATCGTTATTAACATTGATGATTTTTGCAGTGTCAATGAATCAAAAAAACGCTACAGATTATGACATTCAAATGGAAGTCTATGAAGCAGCAGACTTTGCAGAAGGTATTCTTCAATTATTAGAGAATATCGTTGAGCATTCGGAAAATAAAAAAGGATATTTTTGTTTCAGGTTACACAGTACATGCACTAAAAAAAATGAGGCGGGCAATTTCAAGTTTAATAATAAATATCTTAATCAGCAATATTCTAAGTATTCCGATCAATTATTGAATAATAAAAACATCAACGTTTCTCTTGAGAAAATAACCGATATTGACTCACATATCGGTAAAAAAGATTTAAGTTTCCTTGAATTATTTGTTGTAGATACCTTTTTCAATAAACCAAAGATAAAAGACCAAAATCTTAGTAAAGAAAATAAATCTCCTGTGGTTGACATGTTTCTGAAGAATATGGAAGATAGGTATGATAGTGGTGAAACCGATTTGGCCCATTTTTATCCAGATGTCAAAAAAGTAAGCCTCAGTGATTTTTTCAGTTATAGCGAGTGCTTAAACGATTATGAAACACATCATAGTAATATAGCGCGCCATTATGGATTAAAACGGTTTTCCAATTCGGTGTCTGCTGTAAATGGTTTCTTTTTTGCAGTCAGCAGCTATGGATTCAAGTGTGACTCCGAAAACACATTTAAGCTAGTCGGTAATGAAACTCCCGATTCTGATTTTGATAACCTTCCCACTCTGCCAGGAACAAAATATCAAATTCTATTGCCATTGAACACACAATACTGGAGTCAGTTAAAGTTTATAGGTATCGACACCAATAAAAAATGGGAGGAAAGCTACAAGACATTCTTATCAGGAAAAATTAAACAGCAGGTAATTTTACTTGAAGACCAAAACCCAAATAAAAATAAACGTATCATGGAAAACTGCAATTCACTCCAGGAACAAATAAAAAATGAACAGGACGATGAAAATGATAATTATTTTCTATACATCATTCCTGTTCAAGAAAATCAAAAAAGTAACAGCTTTTTCTCCTCAGAATTGGTCAGCAAAGTTATTCTACAAATGTTTGCTAAAGATGATAAGAATAACAAGAAGGAGAAAACTCTTGTAATAATCCTTGATAATTGCCCCAAATACTTTATCCCAGAATTCGTTCGCTATATGATGATAGCTTATGATCGGTTTAATCTTGAAAAGCGAAGAATTATGGAAAACCGACAAATCTATTGTGTTGGCGAAGATCCTCTTGACGACTTTTTAATCATGGGAAATGATCTAAAGGAGATGCGCCACCACATGATTAACCGATCTGCGCTCCGTGGGGCTTTTCCATCATTCCTGTTTGTGATGAACTTTATTCTTGGAAAACAAGACTCTGAGGGAGAAATACCCAATCTTGAATTGCCTGAAGAATTGCCTATCGATTTATTATTGGAACGGGATGGGAAAACACTTTTTGAACTAAGAACCGAAAATGCCCTATTGAAACTTATTTCAAAGGATGAAATAGGATGCAAGATTGAAAACTTGCATTTCCAACTCGGTTCAAAAATTCACATACATCATTTTTACGATGCAGAGATTCTATTTCAAAGCACTTATTTCTCCACAAGATTCGCAGCTTTGCTTGCAAGAGACATAATTGAGAAAATTTACATTAGCAATATTGAAAAGAATTCAGTGACATACCAATTGATTGGATACGGGGATTATTCGGAACTGGTTGTCAGCCAAACCAAAAGATTACTAGAGATAAACTCCATCCTAAATGTCAGGACACATATCATCCGACAGAAAGATGAGTGGGAAGATTTTAAAGAGAGATCTGGAGAATCATCTCAAAATGAAAAATTTATCTTCATCGTTCCAATTAATTCAACTCTTACGACTCATAATAAATTGTTTTCCTGGTTCCTTGAATTTGGAAAAACAAAAGGATCAGAATTACTGGCAAATTACGCCCTCGTCCTTGTTCGAGATGAACTTTCGCAGAGCAAAATAACATCCAGTGAGGAAACATATTGGGAGTCAATTGAGCGTAAGGTTATCAAAACTCGGTTGACTGAATCACCAATAACATATTTTATTGAAGTAGAAGGTAAATGGGAAAACCCTCTGACATGTCCCATGTGTTATCCAAAGGACTCCTTAAATGAGCGACCCATCATTGAAACTAACATCACTTCAATTATTCCAATGCTTAAATTGGAGAATGATGATCTTCAAAATACAGCGGCTATTGATCGCCCAACCCATGTCAAAGACTTATCTAACATAGTTAAATACAGTCATACAACTCGAGATGAAAACCATTATCTTTTTTATTTTCCACCTGGGAAAATGGTTGATAAATACGAAAAACATGTAAGGAACTGGCTGAAAAATGAAATTGTGGGGAAAATCAATAAACCCGGGTCACATGCTTATAATTTCATAGTTACCCAGCTAAATAACACGAGTACGGGATTTGTGGAGTTGATTAATGAGGAAATCTTTAAGAGCTCAGCCCAAATCCTTCGGTTCGATATTGGTAAAGAACCCCGCAATAATTTCGTATTAAAATACAGTTATATTTCTGAATTAGCAGAAAACATAAATAAGACCAATGAAATATGGCCAATTACATCACAGTTAAATTTCTATTTCGTCGATGATGTCATAATCACGGGACAAACGATAGAAAGAGCAAAGTCGTTGGTCAACTCTCTTTTTAATAAATCCTATCAAGGCGTGAGGTATTCTGTTTTTGAGGGGATATTTGTTTTAGTTAATCGTTTATCTAAAGATTCAGTTAAAAATTATATTGAGATTGAAAAATATCATTATTACGCTAATTTTCCAGTCACGCCAATCCGTAATCATGCTAACTTCTGCTATTTATGCTCCAAATTGGAGGATTTTTCTTCACTCATAGAAAAATCATCTTTGAGAGACCTACAAAAAGCATGGGAAACAATAAGTGGAAAATTCAAACCTATTACTAGTTCGCCGCTCCTAGACCATAAAACTAATGAGGTTGATGAAAAATCAAGAAACAGGGCAATATCCGCGGCTAGGCTGTCAAATATCGTCAACGAATTCAAAGATAATCATGAGCAAATAGATGAAAATATTATAATCATTACAATATTACTGGAAATTGCACTTAATTCGGATGCAGACAAAGAATCAAATTATTATGAACTTGCCGTTAACAAACAAACAATAGCAGTCTTAGCATCTTTTTTGAAGGTTTTGGCTCGACCTGATTTTGTTTATACTTACAGTATTCGAGAAGCTCTCCTAAAGGTGTTGTTATTTATTCTGAGTGTAATGATTGCGTGTGGCCAAGCAAGTCCCAAAAGTTCAACTGAATATAAACCAAAACTGCTGAAAGAAAGAATGCCTTCAAACGATAATCAAACTCTATATAAAAACCACGTAAATAATAAGATCAATGTGTTTAATAAATGGTTGAAGAAACTTTTTTATACTTCGGATGAGGATAAAGTCTGGTTATTTGATTTGCTGGCTGAACAATTCGCTGAATTAAGTTCAACAAGAATGCTTCGTAAGGATTTCCTGCAATACATATCGAATTTTGAAAAATCAGATTGGTTTTATACTGAAAAAAATAATGATGGCGCGACAGCTTGTGATCTATTTAGAATGGCTTTGGCAAAGATAACCAAAATTAGCAGAGATGAATCCAAAAGCCTCTGGCTGGAAAATTTACTGCTTACTGGAAACGAATATGAAGAAACAGCTAACAATGCCGACATTGCATTCCTGAACAGTATTTGGAGTAATGATTCTGGGCTTGGAATGGCTCTTTATGTAGAAAACACAAAAATAATAGATAATGCTCTTAATTATTATCTAAAGCCAGGCAGGTCTGAGATAAGTAATAGTTTCAGCGATTTAGTCCTTGAAGGAAAAAAGAAACACTATTATTTGGATAATTTTAGAACATTATTCGCCCTGAATGGGTTTTCTTTGAAGGAGAATCTTAGTCAATTAAAACTCTTTGATACTAATAATCTTGTAACAATGATAGATAATTTTGGCGAATTAGTTAAACTCCTAACGAAATCAATTAATCAGCCTACTGAGAAAGAAGACAACTTTTTAGAGGGCTTAACAATAATCTGTGATCTTCTAAATAAAATCTCTCTTGGGTGCTGCACAAAAATAATAATCATATCTACAAATAATAACAATAAATCAATTCAAAATAAAGATACTATTTGTGTTGCCGAATCAAAAGGAAGCAATGAGAATTGTGAACATCAATTTAGTTATGAGGAATTCAGTCAGGACAAGTTTCAATATGACACTTATTCTTTACAAAATAATAAACTAATAATCAACCTTGCAGATGGCAATGAGCATCAACGAATTTGTTTGGTGATTAATCTATCTGATAAAAGTGAGATCAACAGAATTTTTCCAACTTTGATCCAGAATGATGAAGGTGAGAAAAATATTCTAGAACAGCTAAAGCATTCACCACTAAGGTACGCGTTTGTGGTTAGAAATGTTCTTTTATTTAGAGAAAGTATTAAAGTGTTTATTGAAGAACACCTCAATACAAGTTCTATTCAATCGTGGACTGAGACTGTTGAAAAAGAACGCAAATTAAACAACATTAAAAACATTTCACACTCTACCAATGACAATGATCAACTCGAACGATTTATCGGAAAGGCAATCAACATCTCATCCATCGACGGTTTTGAAAAGAAAGCCATTGATATCCAAGCCTTCACTTACAAGTTACTTGCAGATACCAACATTAGTACAATTCATTTTGAATCAATCGTTTACCAAAATCCAGAATATTCAGATGTCGAATTTAACAAAAGCCTGTGGTCAACACCTGAGGCTTTATCAAATGTATTCAATGAGGACTTAGTTCAAGCACTGGTACAAATAGTTAGCTCTGTTGGAGAAATGCGAAATATTGTTTGGAAATTGCCTGAAAATGGTACAATTGGAAATTATTATTTGACGATATCATCAGAAGGATTTTTATTAATTATTTCCATTATTGAGAATGCGATTAAGTGCAGTCCTAATAGGGGATCAATTATAATTGAAGCAGAAAAAACTAATAAATCAAGGTGTCCAGACAATCTTTATTATCTGAGCGTTACTAATGATCTCATAAATGTATCTGATAAACCAAGTATTGAAAAATTAAAAAAACAAATAGAGGCTTGTATACTCTATGATGTTGAAAAACGAAAGGGTATTACATATTTAGAGGCTAACCAGAAAAACGGAATTTCTCTTTATTCAATTAACAATTATTGCAGAAAACTCTTGTTTTGTTTATGTGATGGAATTATTGAAGAAATAGCAACACCATTTTCAATATCCAAAAATGATACACAAGATGTTTTCCAATTAAAAATCCAAATTCCAATTCTTTTTTTTACCGAAGGGAACGAAAATGAAACTATTACTCATAGATAATGAACTTAGTATTCTGAAATTCCTAATTACTGAGTTCAATAAAAGGGTAAATATTGATCTAAATATCATTGCTTTGTTATTTCAGAATAACAATTATGATCCGGCTAAACAAAAAATAAATTTTTTAGATGAAATCGAAAATACGTCTGCTTCAACAGCATCAATTTATGAAGTCAATGGTGAAGAAGCATTACTTTCTGATGAGGTTATTAAATTCATTCAAAAAGAATTAACAACAATTCCAGGAGACAAAAGAGCGCTTATTGATATTTTTTTGGTAAATCATGTATTAGGCGATAAAAAATTTAACGATTTTGAATCTGTTAGATTCGCGCGCAAGCTATTAGGCGAGGAAATCGTTTTATTACGTGAAATTTTCTTTTATAGTTATACACGTAAGTTGTATACATTTAAAGCAGAATTCCGAGAGAATACGAGTGAGACATTTAATGAACCACTGCCCCGTCCCGCGCCCACTAGTGGCATGGACAATAAGTCAGAACTTGATCGTTTTGTAGAGAGGGCATTCCGAAAAATAAAAAAGGAAGATGAATATGCTGAGTAAGGATTCAAAAAAAGATGCTAACTCAACTGATCGTTTATTCAATACTAAATTATCTGGAATTTATCATTACACAAGTATCGAAAATATGGTTCACATAATAAAGGACAATTGTTTATTTGCCAGCCACCTGAAATACCTCAATGATTACGAGGAATATAATACTGGTTATAAATATCTTTATCAAAGGATAAAAGATAAAAAAAAATTTAAAAAGTTTATCAAATCTGAATTTGAACAACTAATAGGCGAATCCCCAAAAAGAAGCGACTATTCGATATTTCTAAAAGGGTCGAGAGGTGTAACAAGCGAATTTTATTTACGATCTATTCTGCCAGAAGTTTATATAATCAGTTTCTGTGAAGAAGGTGATAGTTTAAATAACTGGATATCATATGCCAAGGAAAATGGGGTAAGTATTGAATTTAATTTTTCAGGATTCAAGTTTTACGATTATTCTTTAGAAGCTATTCGTGAGAATTATATTACGAAGGGGGTAGATGAGAAGGATTTCTATGATGTAGTTAATTTCAATTGTGTTCCCACCAAAATTGAATATGTGAATGAGGAAGATCTAAATCTTAAGGAGAAATTTACCAATTTAGTAAATGAATATGCAAATAAATATCAGGATGATCTTGACACTGAACAAAGGATTCCAGATTTTTGGTATTGGTTAGTCTCATTATGTAATTTAGTCCCATTTATGAAAACTCATGAGTTTACATATGAGCAAGAAGTGAGAATTGCCGTCAGAGGAAGTGGTGAGAAATTTGATACGAGTAAGGGAACCAAAGAAGCTATTACCAACATTGTACATTACCGCGTTAAGAACAATGTAATCATTCCATATATGAAAGTAGGCTGGAAAAAATCAGACGAGACCAACTCACTTCCAATAAAATCAATAACTATTGGCCCTGGGAAAAACCAGCAAGCAATTTTCGAGAGTGTTGTCCAGTTTATTGAGGGCTTAGATAATAAAGTGATTCCATTTGAGAAAAATGCTTTTGGGGATTATTTTTCAAACGAAGAGGAAGAAGAAAAGAGAAAACTAAAAAATACAGATAACCCAGGAGATCAAAACGAAAATGGAAAGACATATATAACTAATTCTGGTATCACAATTAAATGTTCTAAAGTTCCATATATCTTTTAATCCTTTTACTATGTTTATAGCTCTCCTCCTCCACAAGGAGTTAATATAATTTCCGGGATTTTGTTGACGTTTCAGTGTATGCATGTAGTACATAAAATATCGGATAAACCATATAATGAACGAATATTTAGATAAGACCCAGTTCCATCACATCAGATAATATTCGCAATAATAAACGCCCCAATGATATAGCAGACCACACCGCCCCCCAGGAGAATATACGAAATACGAGGTGACCCCTTGAACTCACCATAGATCAATCCCCACATTTGCGTCCAGAGCCCGCCGGTGATGCCCAGAGGCCACGAGACGACTGAGCTAAGGTTGCGGGTAGCAAAGGTATGGATGATATTACCGCCATAATGTGCAAAACCGGCGATCATCCCCAGACTATGGGTTTTGAATCCATGGCTCTTAAAAACACCCCATTGTTTCTTAATGGTCAGACTCGTCCCACAAATAACCAGCGCACTGAAGAGCGCGCCTGAGACCAGGACGGCCATAAAAGGAAGAACGGCCAGCCCGGCCGGCTGTGTGATGGACCGCAGCCCATACGAGAGGCCGGTCGAATAGGCCGGGACAAGCATTGAGGCGATAATCAGCATAATGATCGCCCGGGTGATCACTTTCGGGTCTTTGGAGAGTCCTGTATCAATATTGCCATCCCTTTGAGCCTTGTTCCTGATCCGCCCGGCATTCATCGAGAGGAAAACCGCAGCAATCAAAAAAACTACAGACGTAATGATCCTGCCCACGGTCAAATTCTCCGGGACGCCGCCAATCAAAGCCGAAATCGCTGTGCCACCGATCACGTTAATGGAGGCTTGAATGGGTTGAGAAATCGCCAATCCCAGGATCTGCAACACCCGCAGGGTAAATTGCATCCCCACCACATACAAAAAACCGCAAATGAAAGTAACGTAAACCCGGGAGGGGTCCGATCCCCAAACAAAACGAATATTCTGGATCAAGGCTGGCCCCTCAAAGATGAGGCCAACAGCCCAAACAAGAACAAACGAAGTGGCAAACAACGTCAAATAGAAGGCTTCTAGTGGGTAATCACCCAGATATTTCAGGGTGATAAACCAGGATCCCCACATGGCAGCGGCAAATAAGCCCATCCCGATAGCGATGATGGAAGGAATATTGGGGTCAAAATTCATTTTTCAGTACCTCTAACATTTTCTCGATATTTTCTTTTCGCATAAGCTTCAATGGACAAAAACCCGGGAATTTCTTCGTCAATCAAGAACCAGTACCCTTGCAGGGTTAAGATTGAACGAAGCGCGGGCACAATTAACATCACCGGCCCCAACAAGGCCAGACCGAAGATCATTAAAAGCGAATCCACAATGGCGAACAGAAGAGATTCAAAGGGTTTACGAAAGGCAAGCGCAATCGCTTTCCTGACGACATCCAGCACATCAGCATCGGGTTGAGAGACCAGAATGGGATAAAGGTACAGGGAGGCGAGCCACCACATTGCAAGCCCATAAAAAGCCAGAATTGATACAAAGCGAACTCCTATTTCGGGCCGGGTTACCCAAAAATAGATTGAAGCAAGGATAATCGCAAAGGACATAAGCCGTAAAATGGAAAGCAATAAAGCTTTCCAAAAGTACGCATGAAAACCCTGTTTCATCTCCTGGCGGACTTTGACTTCAGAACCCGCCGGGTCTTTCAAACCTGCGGCAACGGTGTGGAACAGCGCGGCTTTTGCTCCGGGCCCTGTAAGGACTGGCAGCGATAATATCACTGACAAGATGTTCGGGCGGATCCAGAACTGAATCCGCTGGAACAATAGCTTGAAGGACAAAACCACGACATCCCAGGCGCTGGCGGTATCCTGGCGGTTTCGAGGATCACTTTCACCGTCCTGATCGGTCTGAAATTGCCGGGGAATAAGCCTATTCTTCAATGATTTCCTCCGAAGAAAGTGTGGCAAGCTTTTTCTTCCGCTTGAACATTGTTTTAATGGGGCCTGTCCGAACCTGAACCAGGACCAGCCCAACAAGCATCATCCCAATACCGATCAATTGATTGACCTGGAGCTGTTCGTTAAGCATGAGAACCGCAAGGATAGACGTCCAGATAACGGTTGAAGCGCCGAGGATACTGGCTTCATACGAACGTAATGTCCGCAGGATCAGGTTCCAGACGGTGAGCCCCACAGCCCTGTTGAATAGACCGACAAATAAAATCGCTCCCCAGGTTCCAAGGCTCGGCATGGCGGAGGGCAAACCTTCAATAATCAGATAGATCGTGATTGAAATGGGGGCACCGATCATGATCGCCAGAGTCGAGATGATATTATTACTGATCTTATTTTCCGTCTCGACAGCCAATTTTCGGGCGATATTATTGGTGTAGGCGATACCGGAAATGGAAATCAGGATCAATAAAATCCCGAGCAATTCACCTCCCTGGGGCGGGTCCGGGAAAAATATCCGCAGACCGGAAAAAGCGATCACCGCTCCAAGGACCTGGAAGAGGCTGGGGGCTTCCTTGAGGATCAGAATACTCATCCCCATGGTGATAAAACCAATAAAGTTCGTCAGATAGGTGTTTGTCGTTGCGGGCATAAAGTTCAACGCATACACACCCAAAGTGCCGGTGACAAAATTAAAGAAACCGATCTGGATGATAAACATCCAAACCCGTTTGCTCATCAATTCTGTCGGGATACGTTCTTTCTTGATCAGAAAGGTATAGACCATCATTGAAATCATGGCAATCCCGATCGTGAGGTAAACGAAAATGCCAGGAGAAATGTATTCAAAACTCTGTTTGGTAAAGATCGTCCCGAAGGACATCGCGATTAATATTCCGAGTGTTATAAGAATTGCGACATAGCGATTTTGTATCATGATCTCATCTCATCAATCTCTTGTGCTGGTTGGTTTAACGCAGGGGTTTTAGGGGAAGATTTCTTTTGAAATAGTGAGTCAAGCTTTCCTTTCCTGAGCTGTACCAGAACCAATCCAACAATCATCAAGGACATTCCTATCACCTGATGGATGGTCAATCGTTCGTTCAGGATGATCATAGCCAGGATCGTGGAATAAATAATGGTTGAAGCGCCAAGGATACTGGCCTCAAAGGATTTCAAGGTCCGCAGGATATAATTCCAAACGGTCAGCCCGAGGCCGATATTGATGACCCCGGTGTAAACGATCACAGCCCAACTTCGCCAATCCGGAACTCTGGGCGGGAAGTCCATAATCAGCCCAATGACAATGGCCAATGAACCGCCAATTAACAACGCCAGGGTCGACACCAGTGTATTGCTGATCCCATTCCTGGTCAGCAGCGCCAGTTTTCTGGCGATATTATTCGTGAAAGCCACGGCTGTTATCCCGACCAGGATGACCAGAATGCCGATCAGTTCTGTTGTTGCCAAAGGGTCCTTGAAATAGATGGTGAGTCCCCAGACAGCGATACCGGCCCCAATGACCTGAAATATCGAAGGGTATTCCTTCAGGATAAAAATGCTCATCGCCATCGTCAGAAAACCGATAAAATTCCCGACATACGCCGTTGTTGTAATCGGCAAGCGTTCAATGGCAATCGGTCTGGTCAGGCGTGAAATCGTGAAATTACAGATTCCAATCGCGATGATGATCAACCAGACGTTCTTACCCAGCTTTTTAGGGATGGGCTCCCTCTTGATCGCGAAAGTGTATACACTCATCACAATCATTCCAACCCCCATAGATGTCCAGGCGAAGGTAAAAGGCGAGATATCCGCAAGTACAATCTTGGAAAGTACCGTTCCCAATGACATGGTGAAGAGAATCCCAACAGTCTGAAGGATCGCAATTAGACGCTTTGACATTGGATCACCCTACGCCAACAACTTTTACATCCCGGACTTTGCGTTTTCTTCTGGAGAGGATGAACAAGCCCAGTAAGATTGGCAACCCGGCAAGCGGATATACCAGCCAGTTGAGATCGGTGTTTAGGATGTGGATATCGCGCTGGCTGGTTTCTATGATTTTCCCATCCTGATCCAATAACGCAATTCCCTTTAAATTTGACCAGGTCTGCAAGTCAATCCTAAATGCGGTAAAGGAAGGCTGGTTCATAGTCTCCGGATCAAACGGGATGATCTCATACCCCAGCCTTGAGCCTGCCAGTTGTTGAACGAAATAATTTTCCAGTGGTTCAATAAAACCACCGGAGGTTGTGCCAATACTAAGGCTTACATTCTCGGCTGGCCAATGAGAAACCCAAATCATCCGGTCAACGCGGGAGACGCTGTCCTGGGGATTATTCATCCTGACATAGTATCGTTCAATATATTGTTTCTGATGATAGGGTTCGATAAAAAAGATTTGATCCCGTAAAGTGTAGATGACATCGTTCACATTCTTCGCGGATTCCGGCACAGACCATCTCTCTTCAGAAAAAACGTCGTACCCAATTCCTTCATTCTGATGTTCAAATATGACAAGGTCCTTGACACTTTCGGGGATGACCTCATTATCATTCGTCCGCAGGCGAATTCTGTAATTCCCCGGGGACAAGTTGATCGGGAAGCCCCAAAGCAGATTCGTTGAGAACAAGGTCAGGTCCTGCAAAGGCTCGGGCGGCTCAGGAAGTTCATCCTCGGTAATGAGACCGGCTTGAAGATCAGCCAATGCTGCCTGGAATTCCTGGCGATATTCGTTCATATCCTGATAATAAAGATACAGATCCTCACGATACTGGGCCTGCAAGCCCTCAAAATTCTCACGGGCCCTGACCGCTTCTTCTCCAAGATAGAGCCGGATGGTATCCATCTGATTCAATCCATCATATTGGATGACATATTCTGTCATTTGAACGGTATCAATAACGGTATTTCCTCTCAGGATTTCCAGTTGGCCCTCAACGATAATATTAGCCGTATCCCAATCCGCCCGGTATTCATTTGTAATCGGCCAGTAATAAACATCTGTCAGGCGTGATGCCAGGATACTTAGGTGATCAGCCAGCAGATAAACCGTATCAACAACAGGAGGAATGAACGCACTCGAATAAACCGCGCCATCATAATGGTTGGTCCCATAAACAAACGACAACTCCTGCGACTCTTGAGCATAGACAGACTGGGGAAGGCAGAAAACGCTGCAAGCCATCAGCAAAACCAGGAAGAATTTCTGAATTATCTTTTTCATGAGGTTGTCCGGACCCCCTTCGCCGCCAGGGAACGGATACTGAAAAACAACAGGACAGATCCTTCAACCAGCATCAAACCGAGCAATAAAAGATACTCCGGCCAGGCTCCCACAAGCAGGGCATTAACACTCCTTTGCAGCTGGGCATAGGGAGAAACCCAGCGCAGGACATTATTCGCTGTCTCCAAAACGTTCCGCAAGAACAGCAGCGGGTCAGTCACCGTTGAGCCGCTGATCAAAACCAGATTGGCAACCAGCGTATCGCCGATCTGGACACCGCCAAAAATCGCCAATACAAGGATATAGACCACCAGCGCGTTCCTGGTTTTTCCGCCCAGAACTGCCGTAAGCAAACCGAAGGCGACAATCTCAACAGCCATGATCACGCATCCCAGCAGGATTAGCAATAAACTGAGATCGAATGCCAGGTTGAACATCCAAATGATGATGTTGCTCCAAATGAAAACACCGACCATCGTCCACCCAAACAAGCTGATTTGCGCCCAGAAATTTCCAAGGATGAAGGCGACTTCATCCACCGGGCCATAGAGAAGCAATTCCAGCGTTCCCTTGTCATATTCACGGGACAAGTTGACGGATGCCGTTATCCCCAGGAACAGAGACAGTAACAGGCCGATCACCAATACAGGCGTTGAGAGAATCTGCCGCTCAACCATGATGTTGTTCACATCCACATAACGAAAATTATTGATCAGGATCAAAGAAGCTGAAATGAGCGAGATGCTTACCGCAGCGAAAAAACCAATGGACCAGAGCTGCTTCTGCCGAAGCTTTTTATGAAGTACTGAGATTGGCTGCAAATATTTCCCGAAAATATTACCTGTCATGACGCCACCTCAGCAATATTGTCGGTGAATTTTGCCAAATTATTCTCAGTAATGGTGATGAAGGCTTCCTCCAAAGATACTTCTTCCTGTCTCATCTCCAGGACGATCAAGCTTCGATCAAGAACGAGCTCTCCGATTTCTTTCCGGTGGTCGGCGTTGTTTTCGACCCAAAGCGTGATTTGATTCCCGTGCTGTTCCAAATTAGAAATAAACTCTTTCGATTTAAACACAGCAAGGTCTTCTTCGGTCAGGTGGTCAACCGTCAGCCGTAATTTGTGCGTGCTTCCCACTGAAGCGCGTAGATTATCCATGGAATCCTCAACCAGTAGTTTCCCGTTTGCCAGAATGCCAACGCGATCCACTGTCCGTTCAACTTCTGAGAGGATATGAGATGAAATCAAAAGGGTGCATCCGGCTTTCTGCTCATCCAACAGGAGTTCTCTGATCTGCACAATCCCATAAGGGTCCAGCCCTGAAACTGGTTCATCCAGCACCAGGAGTTCGGGTGAGTGGAGAAGCGCACGCGCAAACCCGAGCTTCTTCTTCATCCCTGTCGAGTAGCCGCCGATCAACACATCCCGCCATTTTTCCAGCCCAATCTTTTCAAGTAATTTCATGGCTTTCGGCTCAGAGCTTTCCACCTCATAAAGCTGTCCGAAGAACATCAAGTATTCCCAGGCGGACATTTCCTCGTAGAAAGTCTGATATTCAGCCACCACCCCAATTTTTCGCTTAAGGTCAAACGCGTCCCGCCGAACAGGCTGGTCTGCAATCAGAACATCACCCCGGGTGGGCTCCAATACGCCAAGGATCATCATCAACGTGGTTGTTTTTCCAGCTCCATTGGGGCCGAGGAAGCCATAACTCTCTCCAGGTTCAAGATGGAGATTGATTTCATCCACAGCAAGGAAGTCGCCAAACATTTTTGTGAGATGACGTGTTTGCAGAGAGAAACCCTGACGCATCAGAACACCTTCATAATAACTAGAGTCATGTCTCTTCAGTATCGCGGATCTGGCTGGTTACCGCATTAATCCGCTTGCGAACGTCATCGTTGTCCTGCATGAAAGGCATCCGGCCCAGAATTTGGGCGAGCTCGCAGGCAAAGTAGTTCGCAGGAACATGATACACCAAAGGAGAATATTCATCCGGCACCTGTCCGGCCACCGGAAGCAAAAACCGGGCATGTTTCTTCATACCTGAATCCAGATCTTCAGAAACTGCGATCAAAGGATGCCCCAGCAACGTGACCAAGTAGGCGAGTTTCTCTGCCCGATCAAATGACGATCCTCTGGGGGCTACCATGTAGATCGGATAATCCGTCGGATAGGCATGGTGCTCAATATGGACCCATTCTTCAAGGTCCTGTGCTGTTGAGAATACACCTGCCGCTTCAACGACCTTCGCACTTGAGAAATAAGCTGTCGCGAATGAGGGGCCGCTGCCCACAAAGGAGAAAAATGGGCTTCCCTTCATCGCCTCAGCAGCTTCGCGTGCAGGCTCCTTGCACTTTTCCAGGGTGGCATCCACAACACCAGTAGCAGCCATAATCTTATCTCGTTCAGCACTGACATCTGACGCCGTCAGCCGTCCTCGTGCTTCGCCCAAGCGCAAGGCCAGGCTATACCCACCCAAAAGGGAAGCAACATAGGTCCGAATACCCGGAGACGGACCAAAATCCGGCACCTCAACTGAGAAAACCACATCTGCAACCTCAGCGACTTTTGACTCCGGATTCCCGACCATGCCCATTGTCACAAGCTGTTCATTGACCGCTTTCGCTTTTTCAAGAGATTGGACAACTCTCGTGGAGCCGCCCGAGGCCGAGATACCAACCACCAGGTTTGCCTCAGGGAACTTCAACGGCATGGCTTCTGCACCATAGGCCAGAAACCGCATCGCGCTCAACGGCTCATAAATCACACCGGCATACTTTTGGAATGCCAGCTTGACAGCCATGGCAGCGTGCCACGAATCACCATCACCCGCAACATAAACCTGATGGATGCGCTTTAAAGTCTCCGCAGAAAGAGATTCCTGCAGCCTGCGGTCAATTTCATCAAACTCAGTCCGGATCAAATGACCCACATCTTCTACCTGTCCGATCATTACATCGGGTTTAAAAGGATCCATTCTTATCTCCTCTAATGTGATCTATAATTTCCTGATTTTGCCAAGCAATTCGCCGACCCGCGATTCAGCCCTGGCTTGAAGGGCCTTATCCGGGATAGGAACGCCCACCCCTTCTGCAAGGAAGGAGGCAGAGACCGTTCCATAGCAACCTGCAATACGG
>Ga0334893_1002066_pt1 | contig 16226 bp, 10 predicted proteins | sample GraSluR3_MG_5_FD_207218 | JGI IMG/M metagenome (GOLD analysis project Ga0334893, IMG submission 207218) | Sludge microbial communities from methane-producing bioreactor in Wageningen University, Netherlands - Granular Sludge_09_05-R3 | ecosystem: Engineered > Bioreactor > Anaerobic >...
AACCCAGTAGAGTACGTTTTAGCCGCTTTTGCTGGCTGCCTAAACGTAATGGGCAACCTTATTGCCAGTGAGATGGGATTTGAGCTGAAAGACCTTAAAATCGACATCAGCGGAGACCTAAACCCTGCCAAGCTATTTGGTAAAAGCGATGAGGATAGGGCTGGTTACAAGACCATTGTGGCTAAGTTAATCCCTACCTGCGATGCCGATGAAGCAACGCTACAAAAATGGCTCCATGCTGTTGAGTCAAGGTGCCCCGTTAGCGACAATATTCAGAACATCACCCCTGTAACTGTTGAGCTAGGCTAATTCGATAACATCAACATACACACTACAGCCCCTGCTGTTTATTTGGCAGGGGTTTTACTATATCTAAAAACCCAACTCCTCGGCAATAGGCTTAAGGGCATCGAGCGACAGCACAGCAAACTCGTTGATGGGAATTCCAATCTTTTCGCACTCCATTATCGTGTCACGATTAACCGATGCCGCAAATGCCTTCTCCTTCATTCGCTTCACAATGGATTTTGGCTTTACGCTGCCGATCTTTCTATCGGGGTAAACCAGCGCCGTGGCAAATATTAATCCTGTAATGGTTTCGCCAGCTGCAAGGGCGTGCTGAAAGAGTGTGGTTCTATCCTTACCAGTAGCCATCTCGTTGTGCATCATTATGGCATCTATAGCCTCATCGGGTAACCCTTCGCTCTTCAGCATTTCTGCTCCCTCAAGTGCATGTCGTGTCGAGTCGCCTTCGGTCCACTCCACATCAATATCGTGTAGCAAGCCCGCAATTCCCCAGACCTCCTCGTCCTCGCCAAAGTGCTTAGCCAGGGCTCGTAGCACAGCCTCCGAGGCTCGGCAGTGGGCAATCATCTTGGGATTTTTAATATGCTTACTAAGCAAATCGATGTAGTATTCTCGTGTGTTCATTATGGGTTTGATTTTGAGGATGAATTAGGGCAAAAGTAAAAAATCTATTAAAAAACATACCATATATGGGAACGAAAGACCTAACAATGGCAAACAATATTCATATCTTAGCCCAAAAAAAGATGTACAAGGTTTTAGAAAAATCACCTTTCTTCGTGGGGCTCAACAGCGAGGAGCTTGAGGCCATATTTAAAAGGATATCATTCTCGGTAAAATCGTTCACAAAGGGACAAACCATTGCCCAGCGCGACGAGGAGGTAAAATCGCTTTGCATACTTGTTGAAGGGACTGTGAAGGGTGAAATGGTTGATTTTTCGGGCAAAATTTTAAAGGTAGAAGAAATCCAAACTCCGCAACCCCTGGCCCACGCGGTAATATTTAGCGATGCCAACAAGTTTCCTGTTGATGTGGTGGCCCTTACCGATTGTAAAATTTTGTTCATCCCTAAAGCCGATGTGCTAAGGCTACTGCAGAGCAATGTGCTAATTCTAAACAATTTCCTTAGGGCCGTTTCGAACAGGGCGCATTTTTTAACCACAAAATTATGGTTGCTATCATTTAAAACCATTAAGGAAAAGGTTGCGCACTACCTACTTACCATGGGTAAAAGCGAAACCCGTACTACCATCATTCTACCAAAATCGCATCAGGAGCTAGCCGAGTTCTTTGGAGTAACGCGACCGTCGCTGGCTAGAGTATTCTCCGAAATGCAGGAAGAGGGAATAATTTATGTTAACCGAAGAGAGATTACCATTCTAAATAGGGGCCAGCTGCTGAAGATGATAAAATAAATCCGTTTTTTTTATCCATGAGCTAACCGTAATTAATCCATTTTTATACTTTTGTAGTTCACTTATAAATACCATTTACACTATGGCATTGAAAGATATAATGGCAATTTCGGGTTACCCAGGCCTATACAAGTACGTTTCGCAAGGGCGAAACGGGATAATTGTTGAGTCGCTTACCGACGGCAAGCGTAGCCACATCTCGGCAACTGCTAAGGTTAGCGCGCTATCGGATATCGCTATCTTTACTAACGATGGAGAGAAGCCGCTGAGAGAAATTCTGAACAGCATCAAGGAGAAAGAGAATGGAGCTCAAACCATCTCGCACAAGTCTAGCAACGACGAGCTGAAAAAGTTTTTTCTAGAGGTTGAGCCCGACTACGACACCGATAGGGTTTACACCTCAGATATTAAAAAGGTTGTAGCATGGTACAACCAGCTTCAAGTGCTCAATATGCTTGACTTTGCAGAGGATGAAAAAGAGGAAGCTGCTGAGCAGACCGAAGAAAAAGCTGACTCTGATGATAGCCAGGAAGAAAAAGCCGCTAAACCTAAAGCTAAAGCACAACCAAAGAGCGCTGTAGCAAAAGAAAAGAAACCAACTGCACAAAAGAAAGTCCAAGCAGCAAAGGCCAAGCCAGCAGGTGATGGGGGTGCAAAAAAATCAGCTCATCAAAAGAAGGGATAGCTTTCGCAACTGCATATTGAAAAGGGCTGATTTGTCAGCCCTTTTTTAATAGCTACTATTGGCACAAAAAAAGCTTTGCAACTGATTGCAAAGCTTTTTTTTATAAAGTGTAAGCTATGTTATTACTGTTTTTTACCCTTATCCTTATTGGCAATAGTCTCGCGCATGGTGGTATCGGCCTCAATATTCTTGAACTTATAGTAGTCCATAATTCCAAGGTTGCCATTGCGGAATGCTTCGGCCATTGCTTTGGGTATTTCGGCTTCGGCAAGAATAACCTTAGCACGAGCCTCCTGAGCTTTGGCCTTCATCTCCTGCTCAAGGGCAACAGCCATTGCACGACGCTCCTCGGCTTTGGCCTGGGCAATATTCTTATCGGCATTGGCCTGATCCATTTGTAGCACAGCACCAATGTTCTTTCCTATGTCGATATCAGCAATATCAATGGAAAGAATTTCGAAGGCAGTACCTGCATCCAAACCTTTCTCGAGCACAACGCGTGAGATAAAATCAGGATTCTCAAGCACCTTTTTGTGCGAGTCGGCAGAACCGATTGACGATACAATACCCTCTCCAACACGAGCAAGCACGGTCTCCTCACCTGCACCTCCAACCAGCTGCTTGATGTTGGCACGAACCGTTACCCTTGCCTTGGCAATTAGCTGGATACCATCCTTGGCCACGGCGGTAACGGGGGGTGTGTTAATAACCTTTGGGTTAACTGACATCTGAACTGCCTCGAACACATCCCTACCGGCAAGGTCGATAGCTGTTGCCATCTTAAAATCGAGAGGAATATTGGCCTTTTGAGCCGAAACCAAAGCGTGAACAACCTTGGAAACCCGACCTCCTGCCAGGTAGTGTGCCTCAAGGTCGTTGCGGAAAAGCTGGATGCCTGCTTTTGTTCCCTCAATTAGGGCCTGGACAATTACTCCTGGGGGAACTTTTCGCCAACGCATTAGGATTAGCTGCAATAGCGATACCCTTACACCACTAACCAATGCCGAGAACCACAACCCTATGGGTACAAAGTATAGCAATATCCATAGTGCCGCAATGCTCACGGCAAAGATTATTAAATAAAAACCAATGTCGCTCATTTTTAATCTATTTTAGGTTTAACAATAACTTTTGATCCTTCGAAACGAATAACAACCACCTTGGTTCTAGGGTCGATATATTCCCCTGTGGAACGTGCTTCCAGCACGATACCGTTTATACGCGCTTTACCAACGGGCGATAGGCGGCTGATGGTTTCCCCCACATCGCCTGGCTTAATACTAGTAGTGTTCTCCTCTGAAGCCACACTGCCCTCAACGTTGGTGTCGAGCATAAACCTTTTCCAGGTTCTTGACCTCAAAGCCAAAACCACGGTGAAAAGCGTTAAGGCTACTGTGGATATCAGGGTGATATGACCAACCATATTTCCATGGCCAGAGTATGCCCAGTAAACGCCACCCACAAGGCATGCCAAACCGCCAATTCCAGCCACTGTTATGCCTGGAACAAGTAGGAACTCAACTATAAAGAGGAAAAGTCCCAAAAGAATTAGAATTACAATACCTGTCATTGTATTTTCTGGTTATTTATCATTAGCTTGGCACAATGGTGGCCGAAAGTCCGCGGCGTAAGAGCTCATCACGTAATGGTTTAAGCACCTTAAAATCTCCCGACTTCACATCGCATTTGCCCATGTGATGAGCGATTAGGGTACATTGCTCTGCCTGTAAATGGTTGTGGTTGCACACCTCTACAAGCGAATCGATTACGAATTGATAATCATTTACGTCATCGTTATAAAGAATAAGGGTATGAGAACACTGAAAGTTAATGTCAAAACTCTTATTCTCACTGGGCTTAACGGTAAATTTTCGTTCCATTGTTGAGACGATAATAGAAATGCTAAGTTATTAATTATCCATATCAACAGCAACAACAAAGGCTGTTTTTATTCCGCTGGCCACCAAGTTGTCTTTCACCCTGTTCGCTTCATTCAGATCGGAGTATGAACCTATGGAGTAAACAAATCCACCCTGATTATCGGGCTCACGAACAATATCTTTACCTGGGGCAAGCGCTCTAATGGTCTGTGTTATCTCGGCTGGAATCCTGCCAACAAACGATCCGAGCTGTATTACGTAGAGCTTGCCCTCGCTCTCAATTTCTATTCGTGTAGTGTCCCGTCGGGCAACCGACATGGGTGCAGGTGCGGACTCCTCAAGAGTTTTTGCTCGGGTTAAGGTAACGGAACGACCATCGTGCCAGGCAACGATGAATGCATCCTTAAAGCCTAATGAGCGAACCTTTGGAAGGGCGCTCTCAGCATCGGAGAGATGGGTGAATAACCCAGCATAGTACTTTGTAACCCTACCATCGTTTATAGGCTCGGCTGTAATCGGAACCATTCCCTTAAAGGTATCGAAGCTCACCTGTCGGCTAAAAGCGGCCAGCTGAATTTTATATACTAAACCATCGGGCAATGGATTGTGCTGCGGAATTGGATTATCCTTTGAGTAGGGCGTTTTATCGAGCACCTGAAAAGGGGGTTCCTTATCGGCCTCAAATACAAAAATTTCGGCATCTACAGCCACATCGTCCACCCTCACAATTGAAACCTGTTGTTGGGGTTGCTGGGATTGAGGTTGGGTTTCGACGCTTTGCCTAGCTGCTTGTGTTGAGTTTGGGAGGGTATGCCCAAATATGTCTTGCTCCAATCGATACACTTTGCTTAGTAATTGCTGTTCAAAAAGTTGCATCTCCCAAAGCTTGGCAAAGGCTATTTCGAGCCGAGTTACGGCCAACTCATCGAGCAGTAAGGCTTCGTACTCCGACTCAACCCTAGTCTCGGGGGTAGCATTGTTACGAATGGCCATGGCCGACCTGAAGTGAGAATTAGCCCTATCGATCTCGCTCTTGATCCTAAGGTTATTATTTGCACCACCCTTAATAAGAGCCACCGATATGCAATCGTTGTACAACTTCTTTTTCCCTCCAATGTAATTCCCCATTAGGCTGTTAAACCTACCTAGCTGATCGACATATACCCTATACTGAGCCTTATATTCTGGTGAATCATCGGAGAACTCCTTTTCTACTTCGGATAAACTAGCTAGGGTATTTTTAATCTCCTCGCGCTGGCGTTTGAGCTGCGGGTATACCTGCTCAAGTTTTGCTAGCCTGCTAAGCTCATCGGCCTGAAAAACAGTTGGTGCAAACTGTGCTTGGTATAGATAATCGGGCTTATCGGTGGTAAAACTTGATGTGGGCTTATCCATGGGCGTCCTTTTGCCGGTAAGGTATTCCTGCTCAATTTGGCTTGCCTTGGCAAAGTGAATATCGGCATTACGCTGAGCCGTGAGCAGCTTATCCTCCACATCAACAACCTGAGCCTCTAAATTTCGGCGAGCCTCGGCCGTAGTAATATTATCGAAGCGAGCGCGTAGGTTCTCGAGCCTTTCCCTTAGCGAATCGGCAAGCATTTGTTGCGCAAAGCCATTGGCCAGCTCCCTGGTATACTCCGGATCATTCTCTACAGCACTAAATGATGCGGTCTTTGCCTGCGTTGGCCTCTCCTCCTTCGTTGGTCTCTCGTTTGGAGATGTTGCGATTACCGCACCACCTCTTTGCGGGTTAAGCTGAGCTATATCGCGGATTGTTTCAATGGAGCTTATGGTTCGTCGGATGGGATTTGCATCGACCTTAATTAGCACCATATCTATGCTATCGGCAGAACAATTGCGTTGGGTTGCAAATATGGCCATTTGGTCATCATCATCGGGAACGTACAAAAAATCGTTATAAGGAGAGCTGATGGGAAAACCAATATTCTCGGGGGTGCTCCACCGCCCACTTGATGGATTGTATAGGCTGCGGTAGATATCGTACCCACCCATAGAGTAATGCCCCTTTGAGGCAAAGTATAGGGTTTGCCCATCGGGCAGTAGATAGGGGTAGTCCTCGTCGAGCCTTGAGTTGATAACATCACCAAGGTTTTGTGGCTTGCTCCATACCCCGTCCTCAAGCATCTCAATCAGAAACAAATCCTTGCCATACAAGGTGGTAGCTCCATAGCTGGAGTACACTATCCTATCGCCAGGCTTGGGGTTGTTAGGGTAAAAGATATACGATGAGTGATTCTGCTTTACGTCGACCTGCGAAAGTAAATCCTTGGGGGTTGGAATAAATGTACCGTTTGCTGATTTTGTTATAACGTAGCTAGTAAAGTCATCAAAGGCAACCCGCTTGCTATCCATCACTAATGGCTGGTAAATGTATCGAAGCATAAAGTTGCCATTCTCGCACTGGCTTACCAGGTGCTCAATTTGTTGGGTAGTCACCGATGGGTCGCCCCCATTGATGGTGAAGCGACGGTAGTAGCTAATGGCCTCGTCAAACCGATAGGTTAATTGATAGGCATACCCTAGATGGTAATAAACCAAGTTGCTGACCTCGCGGGTTGAGGCAAGCCTTAAATGCTCTATAGCCTTATCGATATTATTAAACCCGTACAAATAGCTAACACCGATCTGGTAGTGATAATTGGGATCCTGTGGGTATTTATCGAGCAATGCCAAAAGGTGGGGAATAGCCTCTGTATAACTCTTGCTTTGAAAAAGTGAATCGACTGCTGAGGTTTGTTGCTGAGGCTTACCTTGAGCTGATGCGGGTAAACCATATCCAAGGATAGCGCACAGCACGAGAAACAATAATTTGAAACTACTATATTTTTGGTGAAGCATAGAATTCTATCTTAAAATTTGCCTTAAAATTACATTAAATATTCGAAATACCCAGAGGTATGCATAGTTGCAACAATAGTTAAATAATGGTAAAGGCTATTCGGCAATCGCTATCCTTATCATCAACCATCAAATTGGCTTATCTTTGGGGTTTACAATGCACCACCTATCAACATTAAAAAATCTACAATTGCATAAAATGGAAGAAGCCCCTCTACACTACGCAGAACGGTTAAAGGAACTAAATATTGAGATGAAGCGGTTAGAAAGAACCTCTAGGCACTACTTTGTTCTCAGGTTGGTTCTGTTTGCATCGCTAATCATCAACCTGATATGGATAATAAATACAAACGGAGAAAACTTGTTAAGCTGGTTTCTGCCAGCGGCTATACTAACAGCTTTTCTGCTGATAATAAAGCTAAATAGTAACCTGAATGGGCAGCGGCAAAATGTGCTAAACCGTAAAAATATCAATGAGAATGAGATGAAATATCTCGCCTATCAGCATCTAACATTTGATGGAGGCGATAAGTTTATAGGCAAAAACCCCGAACTTGCGGGCGATTTTGATGTATTTGGTAAGGGCTCGCTTTACCAGTACATTAACCGCACGGTAACTTCTACAGGTGCAGATAGATTGGCAAACAAGCTTTGCCACTGGGAGTTGGCAAGGCAAGGCATAGAGTTGAAGCAGCAGGCTGTTGCAGAGCTATCGCACCATCAAAAGTTTATGGAGGATTTTCAGTCGTTGGGGCTAGAGATAGAAAGTGGTGGGCATGAGGTTGATAACCTAAAGAAGTGGTTCGGCTCAGCAGGCATTATTAAACCTAAAGAGAAAGTACTGCTCATTGCATACCCTATACTTTTCATTACCATTACACTACTTGTTGTAGCAACAGGTGTAAAGGCCTCGGTTTACGTATTCCCCATTGTATTCGCCTTTCTAATCCTTAGTAGATATAAAAGGTTTGTTGATGATGCGCATAACAAGCTGGGAAGGAGTGCTAAGGTGTTCGAGATGTACTCTGCTTTGTTTGAGCTCATAGAGAACGAACCGTTTCAAAGTTCATATCTAACCGTTATGCAAGCTAGACTCGCTAACGATAACCACAAAGCCAGCACCTCGATAAAAAGGCTCTTTATGCTGCTTAATCGATTCGACTATAGGTACAACTTCATAGTAAACATACTATTCAATGCTTCTACCCTATTCGAGTTACAGGTGCTTCAGCAGCTAGAGAGGTGGAAAGAGCGTCACCAACAAAAAGCATTGGGATGGTTTGATGTGCTAGCCGAGATGGATGCACTAATCGGTTTTGGCCGATTTGCATTTAACAATGGCCAAGCTGTAAACTACCCAAGTATACAGGACCACCACCCCTTTGGCATAGTGGCTAAAGATATGGGACATCCACTGATTCCTAGTGAGTCTAGGGTTTGCAACAGCATCGATTTTATTGATCAGCCAAAGGTAATTGTTGTAACGGGTGCAAACATGGCGGGAAAAAGTACCTTTTTACGAACCATCGCCGTAAATCTAATTTTGGCTCATAACGGAGCCCCTGTTTGCGCCAGCGAGTTTACCTTTACCCCATGCGGTATCGTTTCGAGTATCAACATTCACGACTCGCTGGTCCAGAACGAATCCTATTTTTACGCCGAGTTGGTTCGAATTAGAAGGGTAATTGACCATGTAGCCCGTAGCCCAAACACGCTGGTAGTTCTCGATGAGATACTGCGGGGAACCAATCCGAAGGATAAGCAAATGGGTTCCATTAGGCTAATTGAGAAATTGATTGGGCTAAATGCATTTACCATGATTGCTACCCACGACTTGGCCATTGGCCAAATGGAGGAAACCCACCCTAACGTCGTGTTGAACAGATGCTTTGAGGTTGAATTGGAAGACGACCAGCTGATTTTCGACTACAAGTTGAAAGAGGGAATCAGCAAAAAGCTGAACGCCTCATTCCTTATGAAAAAAATGGGAATTATTGATTAGCACTAACTTGCTAGTTCTCCCTCAGCACGTAATCGTCGTACTCAATTTCGAAGCGTAGCTTGTGACGCGACTCCTCTTGGGCCAGACCTAAAAAGAGCTTTTTGTACTCCTCATCTGGAGCCTGCTCCGAGAGCTTCATGTATAGCTTAAAAGCTGCCTTTTCGCGCTTCATAGCTAGGACTAGCGCCTGCTCGTAGGTCATTTCGGCTGTTGGCTCGACTCTAACAACATAATCGGAAATTTTTAGATCAGCCACCTTCTCGTTGGGTAGAGAGAAAATGCCCTCCTCCTTAATTTTTGCTAGGCGAGCCTTATGCCCTATCTCCTCCTTGGCAAATTGCTCAAATGTTTCTCGCATGTCATCGGTGCGAGCCGACTTGGCCAGCTGGGTATAAAAATCGACAGCTTTCTGCTCGTTCTCCATGGCGAAATCGAGGATATCGTTGGTATTGGTGAATGGGTTCATATTTGTGTCGGTTATCTGTTGTCAGCGTCTAAATTGATAGGTTGATTAATTGGTAGATTAGTTTAGGGTTAATAATTAAACTGATTTTCATTTAAACACATAGGAAACATAGATTTTCACATAGAGACATAAAGCAATCAAGTAAATCATCCAACCAAGCGCACTCCCACAAAATAGACTTCGGGACAGGGCTTGCGAGCTTGCCTGTCTGCAAGCAGATTCAGCGTAGCTAATCACACCAAGGTTGCTTCGACAGGTGGTCAGTGAGTTTATCGAACTGCTCAGCAACCATTCAACCTGCTTGCCGAAAACGGCAGTCAGGTAGCCTGCTGGCAAGCAGGGTCAATCAACCGATCGAATAATGCACTATCATTCAATCACACTAAACGGTCACTTCGACAGGCTCAGTGACCGTAGCTAATCACTCCAAGGTTGCTTCGACAGGCTCAGCAACCGAAGCCTACTCTCACATATCAACAATGAACCTTTCTAAAAAAAATTCAATCAATCAATCAACCTATCAACCTATCATACTTTTCTGACGCTGACAGGTGCTTCGCAGGCTGTCAGGTCAATCAATCAATTATTCAATCATTCAATTATTCAATCATTCAATCATTCAATCATTCAATCAACCTGTCCGCTCTACCTGTCGCCTGCCTGTCGGTCATAGCCGTCAAGCTAAGCACTTTTCAATACCCTCGTAGAGCCTGCCTGGCTGGCAGACAGGGGTTGATAGCGATTGGGTTTAAATAGCAAAACCTAAAGCACCCCTGCCTTACTGTCGAAGGCAGGCAGGCCGTAGGGCGTGCAATAGTTATTAGGATCCCTTATTGCGCATCTACGAAGCGCTTAAAATCATTTGTATTAATCTCTTCAATCGCTATATGCCCTCTACGAGGGCTATAGTATTAATATTCTGTATAAACCAATCAAAACAATTGTTTTTATTTACTTGTTTTGTGTCCTTAGCTTGACGGCTATGGCCTGTCGGTAAGCAGTAGACAAGCCACTGGCGGATCAATCAAACAATCATCCAATCAATCAACCTGCCTGCTCTGACGCTAGTCAGGCAGGTCAATCAATCAATCACTACTCCCCCAAAGCATCCCCAAACTCCCTATCGAACTCGGCCATTATATAATCGCAGCCATGGTTAAACATCGATGTGTAATTTTTGTCTGATGTTATTACAAATGAATGCTTTTTATTTTGACTTGCCTTGGGTAGCAGCGAGAATGCCTCGTTTCGCACATCATCAACATCGTTAAGGCCATTAAAGCCAAAGGCTTTAAGCAAATCGAGCAGCTGCTGTATGCTGGTTCGCTCGGTTTTGGGTTTTAGCCCTTGCTCAAACTCCTGAATCACCCGTTGGGTATTGGTAAACGACCCACCCAGCTCGAACCAGAATGATGCGGGCAGAATTAAATCGGCCTGCTTTGCTGTTTCGGTCATAAAGGCATCCTGCACCATTACAAACTCGGCATTATTTAGGGGTTTTAATACCTTACTGTTTCCATCGGAAGTTCCCACGGGGTCTTCGCCAAAAATGAGAATGTTATTGAACTCGCTGCTAAAGTAACGGTCGGTAAAGCACTTGTCGTCACCCTTTGGTAAGGTGCTTACTCCCCAGCGCTCTTGTACAGCGCTTGCATAATCTGCATTGTCAATATTCTGAATTCCTACGCCAGTTTTGGGGCGTACACCCATATCGAAAAGTCCCTGCGCATTATTTTTCTCTTTCAGCGCTATAATTCCGCTCGATGTTTTTCCGAGTTTACCCGTAATAAGCGCAAGATTTTTCAGCTCGAGGGCGGTTTGCTGGCTAACCTCACGCTCCGAGAAGATAAGCACGGCATTCATTTCGGCATTGTACCGTTGTGCAAACTCCTCAATACAAGTACCATTACAATCGCAAGCTGCTTTGCATAGGTCGTAGTAATTCTCCTTAAGCAAATTTTTCTTGTACTCGTCAAAACCCTCGCAGCTATCGCTTATAAACAAGCCATTGTGCAAATTATTTGAGAGCAGATAATGGTTTACCGCACGTATAAAATGATAATAAGAGAGTACTTGAATATACTTTTGAGACTTGCGCTTCAACCCTGGCATTTGTCGGGTTGTAATTGCCTCGTACGGAACCTGAGCAGAGTTTACCATATATCCAACAACCGGATTATATCTATCTATCTCCGCTCCAAACAGAAACACACGGCTTGCATCCTTTAGCTGCTCAAACGGTACGTTTTTATCTGATATATTTGCAAAACCGCTTGCACCGTTCAGGTAATGAAAACTATTCACGTTGTTAGTTCCAACTGCGGCACGTGCAAACTTCTGAATAAGATATTGCTCCTCGTTGGTTAGCCTTGCTCCAGCAAAAAGTGCTGTTTTATTAGGCTCAAAAGCCTTTATTTTTGCCTCAATAATTTTATAGGCATTCTCAAGCGATATCTCCCTAAACTCACCATTCTCCTTAACCAAAGGTTTGGTTATCCTATCGGGTCGATTAAAAATGCGGTAACCAAACTTACCGTACATACACAGGTTGCCATCGGCATTAACCATCCCCTCGGCGCCAGTTACCTTCATGATGTATCCACCACGATGATGGAATGTGAGCTTGCAGCCCATCGAGCAGTATGTGCAAATGGTGTCGAAAGTATCCATTTTTACAGGGCCGGGCTTAAAGGGAACATTCTCGGTTAGCGCACCGGTTGGACAAGCCGATAGGCACAATCCACAGCTCTCGCAGGTTGTTTCTGTCAGATTCCTGCCCGTTGCAGGCGCTACGTAGGTATCGAACCCACGCTTTAGCAACGTAAGGGCATTGGCGCCAACCACTTCCTTACAAATACGAACACAGCGCGAGCACAAAATACACTTGTTGTTATCAATTTCGATGTATGGATGGCTAAAGTTCACCTGATACTCCTTATGCTCACCAGCAAAGCGTTGCTGGTCGGCCTCGTAGGTATCGGCATGTTTTTTCAGGTTGCAGTCGAAGTAGGCCACGCAGCCACACTCCAGGCAACGACCAGCTTCGTGCAAGGCTTGCTCCTCGGTATAGCCCAGCTCAACCTCGTTGAAATTGTTGCGAACATTAGCCTCAAGCACCGGCATCTCCTCGCGCAGCTGCTTTTGGTAACGACCAAGGTAATCGTCAGATTCCTGTTTCTTAAAATTATCCTTCTTGCTTAAAAACTCCTTTTTGGGTGGTTTTATCTCTTGGTTGGAGAGAAACTGATGGCAACTGTGAGATGCTAATTTTGCTTGAGCAATAGCTTCAATTATTGTGGCCGGGCCGGTAACCCCATCGCCAGCAGCAAAAACCGAAGGTATATCGGTTTGTAATGTGTTTGGATTGGCAGCAATATCGCCCCATTTGTTTGGCTTAAGGTAGCCTCCCTTGGCGTGCGCGTTTATATCATCCAAAAAGTTAATATCGGTTTTTTGGCCAATGGCCGCCAAAATGTAGTCGAACTCCAGATCCTTTTCGGATCCCTCAATGGCAACAGGCCTGCGACGCCCCGATGCATCGGGCTCGCCCAGCTCCATTTCAACCACGGTGAGCGACTTCAACTTGCCATGCTCATCCTTATTCACCTTTACTGGGGCAGTGAGGAATTTGTACTTAACCCCCTCCAACTTCGACTCGTGTATCTCGATGGGGTTGGCAGGCATCTCCTTTTCGGTTCGTCGGTAAACTACCGTAACATCGGTGCTTCCGCAACGAATAGAGGTGCGGCAGCAGTCCATAGCCGTATTACCGCCGCCTACCACTGCAATTTTTTTACCCTTAAAATCGTAACGCTGACCAGTAACCTCCATATTTCGTAAAAAATCGATTCCAGAAAAAACCCCCTCGGCATCCTCACCAGCCGCGCCCAACAGCGCACCACGCTGCGAGCCAATGGTGAGTATGGTGGCATCGTAATTTTCAGAAATCTCCTTGTACGATAGGTTATCGCCTAACTTCTTATTGTAAAAGATATTAACACCCAGCTCGGTAACAGCATCAACCTCGCGCTGCAGCACATCGTTGGGAAGCCTGTACTCGGGTATACCGTAGCGTAACCAGCCACCTGCGTGGGGTTGCGCCTCGTAAATATCGCACTGATGCCCCTTTTGTTGAAGAAAGTACGCTGCTGAAAGGCCGCCCGGACCAGCACCAATGATTGCCACTTTTTTCCCAGTTGATGGTGCAACCTCAGGCACAAAACGGGTTGGGGAATTCAAATCGGCATCGGCGGCAAAGCGTTTCATATAGTCTATACCCACTGCAGCCCCTTCGTTAAGCAGATTTCGCCTACAGGTCACCTCGCAGGGGCGCACGCAAACCCTACCGCAAATGGCGGGTAGCGGGTTGGTTTCCTTGATCAGCCTAATGGCCTCGCTGTACAAACCCTTTTCAATAAGCGAGATGTATCCCTGCACATCGACCCCCGCAGGGCAACGCTCGCGGCAAGGCGCAACGCAATCGGCGTAGTGGTTGCTCATTATTAAATCGAGGGCCGTTTTGCGAGCCTTATGCACCCGCTCATTATCGGTGGTGATGCTCATGCCTTCGGCCACACGGGTTGAGCATGAAGGCTGTAGGTTGCGCTGTCCGTCAATTTCCACCACACACAAGTAGCACGATGAGAAGGGCTCGAGCCGTGGGTCGTGGCAAAGGGTTGGTATTTCAATTCCATTTCGCTTAGCAACGCTAAGGATATACTCGCCTTTGGTTGCTGTAACGGGTTTTCCGTTTAGAATTATATTGATTTTTTCTGTCATTGTTAGAATTGTTAAACACAGACCTGCCCGCTGCTGGCGGGGACACGGAGACACAGAGGTCAAATAAAAATCTTTGAAAATCAGTTTATTCTGTGTCATCAGTGTTCAAACTAACTTACTGTTATTGCTTCAAATTTACATCTGCTGAAGCAGTCGCCACAGTGGATGCAGGTTTCTTGGTTGATAAAATGCGGCATCTTTTTCTCACCCGTTATGGCCTGCACGGGGCACTTTATGGCACATACACGGCAGCCGGTACACTTCTCGGGGTCGATTACATAGGTAAGCAACTCCTTGCAGCTATGGGCAGGACATTTCTTATCGTAAATATGCGCCTCGTACTCATGGCGGAAATACTTAAGCGTGGTAAGCACTGGGTTTGGTGCTGTTTGCCCTAAACCACACAGCGAGCTATCCTTTACCTGATGAGCCAGCTCCTCCAACTTCTCAATATCGCCATCCTCGCCCTTGCCTTGGGTTATGCGGGTAAGAATTTCGAGCATTCGCTTGGTTCCAATGCGGCAAAAAGTACACTTTCCGCACGATTCTTTTTGCGTAAAATCGAGGAAGAATCGCGCCACATCAACCATACAGGTTGTCTCGTCCATTACCACCATACCACCCGAACCCATGATGGCACCGGTAGCGGTTATGCTATCGTAATCAATTTGGGTATCAATTAAGTGCTTGGGAATGCAACCACCCGATGGGCCACCCATTTGCACGGCCTTAAACTCCTTATCGTCCTGAATTCCACCACCAAGTTTGAATATTACATCGCGAATGGTCATGCCCATAGGCACCTCAACCAAACCGCCGTGCTTAATCTTGCCCGTGAGGGCAAAAACCTTTGTGCCCTTGCTTTTTTCGGTACCATACTTATTGTACGATTGTGCACCGTTGTAAATGATGTATGGAATATTAGCAAAAGTCTCAACATTGTTGATGTTTGAAGGCTTACGCCACAATCCAGCCTCGGCAGGGAAAGGTGGGCGCTTGCGAGGCATTCCGCGCTCGCCCTCAATGGATGCAATTAGCGCAGTCTCCTCGCCACAAACAAAAGCACCCGCTCCCTCTTTCACGTAAATATCAAGATTAAAGCCCTTAATACCACATACATTCTCGCCCAAAAAGCCAGCCTTACGGGCTTGCTCAAGCGCAATATTTAATCGCTTAATGGCCAGCGGATACTCGGCACGACAATATATCACGCCGTGATTTGCGCCAATGGCGTAGGCACCAATAATCATCCCCTCGATAACCGAATGGGGGTCGCCCTCGAGCAGGGAGCGATCCATGAAAGCCCCGGGATCGCCCTCATCGGCATTGCAAATGATGTACTTATCGTCCGACTGGTTGTTGCGAGCAAAGCGCCATTTCATTCCGGTTGGGAAGCCACCGCCCCCACGACCACGAATGCCCGACTCGAGCACCATTTCAATAACCTGCTCGGGGCTGATGTTGCCTTCGGCAATTTTGCCAATGGCTTTGTAACCATCACGCGCCCTATACTCGTCGAGGTTTTCGGGGTCGATATATCCACAGTTGCGCAAGGCAATTTTCACCTGCCCCTCAAAGAAAACCTTATCGGGTACCTCAAACAGATCGGTTTTAACAACATAAGACTTTACGGGATTTTGCCCCAGCACGTGGTTCTGGATAATCTCAACCACCTTATCCTCGGTAACATCGCCGTAGGTGATAGAACCGTTCTCGTCAACCACCTCAACCAGCGGCTCGCGAAAGCACATGCCCACGCAGCTGGTTTTTTTAAGCTCAAAATCGAGCGAGTCGGCATTCTTAAGCGCAAGAATTTTATCGTATATTTTGCTTG
>Ga0334893_1002068_pt1 | contig 16211 bp, 14 predicted proteins | sample GraSluR3_MG_5_FD_207218 | JGI IMG/M metagenome (GOLD analysis project Ga0334893, IMG submission 207218) | Sludge microbial communities from methane-producing bioreactor in Wageningen University, Netherlands - Granular Sludge_09_05-R3 | ecosystem: Engineered > Bioreactor > Anaerobic >...
AACGTTCCACCATCGTATTGGTTACGGTAGAACACCCGATTATCCATCAACTGCAGTCCAGTAGCTCTATCTGCTGAGATCTGAGCAATTCCGGTACCATCGAGATGACTGACGAAGAGTCCACCAACGGGAGCGGTGAATGCGAGCCAATGGCCACACGTCGCATACTCCTCGACAGCGTGAATACTCGCTTCTACGGGAACCCCTCCGTCGATAGCCTGTCGCATGAGCCGATCACCCTCACGAAACAGTATCCACGAACCGGAGACCTGGATATCCTGATACACTCCACCGACAATTCTTCTGATCACTGCACCACTGTGTAGTTCAATCTGTTCAATGGTTTGTTCATCGTACAGAGTGAATGCATGTCCGTCGGAGAGACCGACCAGCGTCCCCACACCCTCAGCGATCGTTCGAGTCTCGGTGGAGAGGTCGCCACTTTCGTCGATGCCGAGTCTCAGTTCACGGAGCGTACCGTGTTCTAGAGCGGTCAGGTACAGAGCGTCTTCGAGCAGTAGCGCACTCGCTACCTTCTCATCTGTCATCGGGATCGCGGTATACTGTTCCAGGTCGAACGCCATGACCGTATGGTCAGGATCAACTGCTACATAGAGGATGAATCGATCGTACTTTCCTAGGAATCTCCCGTGTATGGATCCAATGATTTCATTTCTCGCTGTGAGACTGCCGATCTGATTTGCAGGCAACTCCTGTAGATAATAAAGTGAAGAACCATCGGGGAAGGGCATCTCGTGAATGAAATAGAGCATGTCGCTATCCAGCAGCACGTATCCACCATTTCGAATATTGCTGCAGGTGTTGCCCCGTTGGCCGTACTCGGTATCATACAGCTGCTCGTTCACATGGTTCTCCATTCGGATAGCCGTGGCACCATCTATGACGATTCGATCGACCTGTCTACAGCTAGTTGCCAGGAGGATAAACGTGAGTAACATTCCCGATATGCAGCAGAACCGGGCGAATACCCGTAAATATCTCATGACCTCAGACTCTATAGATTCCCTTCGCTGTCGTCAAGAATAAACGATCGGTTCATTCGATCGACCGCTTCGGTATATGCCTTCGATGATGCGCACGGTTTCGCGCCCATCTTCTCCTGTGACCATCGGTCTTGACCCTTCATTGATCGCTCTCGCAAAGTCGTCGATCTGTCGCGAGAAGAAGTAGGTTGTCGGGTCTATCGTCTTGAAGAAGGCCTCATCCTGTTGCCTAAAGGTTGCCAGAAGAGCCTCTTCTCCAGGAATTGTCCACAAGTCGTTGACCGGAGGTTCTGCTATACCGCTCCTGCCTGCTATGAACATGGCGCCTCCATCGGTCTGAACCCCTGCTGAAGCTCCCGAGGATCCATGGATGTGGACCTTTGCATAGATGCCCGGTTTCTGCGAGTTACTCACAAGGATCGACCCCATTCCTCCGTTTGCGAAACGGATCGTGGCAACTGCAGTGTCCTCCACTTCGATATAGGGGTGATTCACGTTGTCCCACTCGGCAAAGATGCGAGAGACCGGACCCATGTACCAGTGCATGAGATCGAACTGGTGCGGTGCCTGGTTTATACAGACTCCTCCTCCCTCTGTACCCCATTTGCCTCTCCACGGATCGCTTTCGTAGTATGCCAGGTCTCTCCAGCCAAGGATGATCGCCTGCGCGATTGCAGGTGATCCCAGTTTGCCACTATCGATCGCCTCCCGGATCCTCAGTGAGGAGGGATACCATCTCCGTTGGCTCACCACGGAGAGCATGTTCCCAGAGCGCTCTGCAGCAAGGATCATCTCCGTGCATTGCGCCTCGGTAAGTGCCATCGGCTTTTCTACTAGAACATGACATCCGGCATCGAATGCTGCAATCGTGTCATCGTGATGTTGTGGATGTGGAGTGGCGATGATCACTGCATCGATGTGATCCAGTTCTGCCATCTCTGCTACGGTCGCTCTTCCCGCGATACCCCACTGCTCAGCGAACGCCTCACGACGCTCCTTGTTTCTTCCGCAGACCGCCACGAGAGTTCCTCCCAGAGAGTCTCGTATCGCCTGGGCATGCAGTTGTGCAACCTTTCCGTACCCGATCATACCAAAACGGACAATGTCCATGTAGTCTCCTCCTATGGTTGCCATGCAACCTTCACTAGTTCCGGCTCCCGATCATACGATCGCTGAAACCACATTCGCCTCTCTTCCCACAAGTGGTGGCGCTGACCAGTGGCATGACTACAATCTTCTCTCTGACCATCATGTCGACACTCGATATAGCCGATGCGGTTAACGACTGAAGAGCCATAACCATATCTGTTGTTTCGCCGAAGGTGATGCGCAGTGAAATCGTGCACATCGGAGTTACCGGGGGAGGGATGTGCAACACGAATCAAAGACTCATGAAGCGGTTCACTTGTCCCATTATCTATGAGAGTTCTACAGGCTTGTGCCAGTAATGCCTCCATGCAGCAACTCCTTTGTGCGTCAATTCAGTACCGACTCCTATCGTTGGATCCGGGCAGAACCACCTTTCGCGAAAGCCTCCACCTGCTCAAGCGATGCCATAGTCGTATCGCCGGGGTAGGTGGTCAGCATAGCGCCATGTGCCCAACCGGTTCTGAGAGCATCTTCAGGGCTCTTGCCAGACAATAGGCCATAGATGAGGCCCGATGCGAATCCATCGCCCCCGCCAACTCTGTCGTATACATCGAGTGCAGTGGTCGGAGCCTGGTACGCCTTCCCATCGATCCAAAGCACAGCAGACCAGTCGTGCCTGTTCGTTGAATGGACTTCACGCATGGTTGTTGCAACAGCCTTGATGTTCGGGAAGCGCTTTGCCACAGTCTCCATCATACCGAAGAACACTGCAGGGTCGAGTTTGGACTGTTTGTCCACCTTCGGTCCCTCCAGGGCCAGCCCCATCTGCAGATCCTCTTCATTTCCCACCAGCACGTCAACGTGCTCGACTATCCTGCTGAGTACACTCTGTGCCTTCTTGACCGGGTCGACACCCTTGGCAGCGTTGGCAGCCCAGAGCTTTGCTCGGTAATTAAGGTCGAAGGAGACAATCGCCCCTGCATCGTGAGCCGCTTTCATACCTTCAATGACTACTTCTGGTGTAGTCTCCGAGAGTGCACTGAAGATTCCACCCGAATGGAACCATCGAACTCCATTGGCAAAGATCTCACTCCAGTTGAAAGAACCGGGTTTCAACCGTGCAGCAGCTTCATCTGACCGGTTGTAAAATACGACAGGAGCTCGTACGCCAACGCCCTGGTCGCTCCACACTTGGGCGAGATTCGGACCATGTACCCCATTGTGCTGGAAGCGACTATAGAATGAATCGACTCCCATTCTTCTCACCTCTGCCTCGACCTTCTTTCCGATCGGGTAGTCGACCATGGCTGAGACTACAGCAGTCTTCTGGCCGAATGCACGAGCGAGGTTCGCTGCAACGTTGAACTCTCCTCCCGATACATGAATATCATACCGGTCAGCATATTCGAACGGAACGATGCCCGGATCCAGCCGAGTCACCAGCGCTCCGAGTGCAATGAAGTCGTACGGTTTTCCGGTAACCTTTCTTTCGATCGATTTCGATTCCGGCACCACTAATTTTCCCATGTCCATCCTCCTGGATATATTACTTACTCATGGTGTATCCTACCATGTTGTGTGAAATCAATATAGCCTGACGGTGAGTCAGATTCTCCTTTTAGCAATGGTTCTACGCATAGATTCAAGGTGCTCCACAGCCGGATTGCCCAGCGATTCGAGCAGTGTTACGTACAGTATGTCGATCACCACCATCTGAGCGATTCGAGAAGAGAATGCTTCGGATATCGTGCTGGTTTTCGATCCTGCCACTCCTATGGAGAGTGTTGCCATACGCGCAAGGCTTGAGGTGACACTGGTGGTGATCACTATGAACGGGCAGTCGCGCTCCTTGAGTTCTTCGGCAATGGCAATGGTATCCATGGTACTTCCCGTGTGGCTGATGATGATTCCAATACACGATGCATCTGTCTGACTGGCAAGCATGAGCTGCAGATGGTAGTCCGCAGTCACCGAACAGTCGAGACCGATCCGTACGAATTTGTGGAACGCATCTTGAGCGATGATCTGCGAGCCTCCCAACCCAAAAAGAAAGATTCGTTTCGCCTGGGTCACCATTCGAGTTGCTTCCTGTATCGTATGCAAGTCTACCAGTTCACGTGTGAGATTCAGGGTGTTCTGCACATTGGTACATACGATGTCAATGATATCGTGTGAATCGTCAACAGGCGTCTCATACATGCGCGAGTTAGCTTGAAGTGTCTCGGTTGCGAGCGCTATGCGAAACCGTTGATACCCCTTGAAACCAAGCTTTCGAACGAACCTGACGAGTGTCGACTGAGAGATCCCGATGGTCTCCGCTAGTTGGTCGATACTGGGGTTCACCGCTTCTGCTGTGTTGGTTAAAATGTAGTCGGCAATCTCCCGTTCCTTCGCGCTGAGCTTTGGATACAGGGTCCGAATGGTATAGAGGCAGTGCGATTCCGATGTATTCTTTCGGGTCTGACGATTCATGCCCCCAGTATACTATGAAAAAAATATTCATGCAAATGACCAAAAACTGTCATGGTATTCTGCGTGAAGAGAGGTAGCAACGAAAACGTTAGGGAAGCATTCTCTTCTTGGCGCCCTCTTCAATCCGATCGGCAAACATTCTGAGTTTCTCGATCACGAAACTCCGATTCCGCTCCCGCTTGGGGACTCGAGAAGCCTCCTGTGAGACAAAGTTCATGATAGCGTTTATCAGATCGTGCTGTTCGGATATGAAGACGAACTTGGGATTCCTGTGTTTCAACACCAGCAGACCGGCATTCTGCATGGCAAATATCTGAACGGTATGTAGCATATGTTTGCTGGGAAGGATCGTGACTTCCAGATTCTCATGTTTCTCAAGCAGCTCTATAACGCTCAGCAGATGCGCGTGGTACTCCATCGGAAGATAGGTGAATTTCTGCTGTGTAAGGAGTTCCGGTACAAGTGCAGGGACTTTTCCTTTCAGCACATCGGTTATTCGCGGAAGGCTCATGACCATGTGAAACTGCTTGTGAGCCAAGTGTGTATGCAATAGCTGAAGACGGTTCTGCTGGTTTTCAAGCAGCCGGTGCATCTGATCGCTGGGGATATTGCCATTGCTAAGCATGGATTCGAGGAGATCGCAAGGCATGCCGCTGAGCAGAAGACTCTGCATGCCCACTCCCTGGCCACTGTTTGCGGTGAATAGATCAATCTGTTCATCGATATACTTTGTCGTATCGGCCCCGGTGTAGGTGCGCACTAAGGGTTTGCACAGGGTGCGTTGTGTCGTGAATGCGGTGGTCGCACTGCCGATGGCGGTGGGGTCGGTTGAATAGATGTAGTGAATCGAATCCCTGTCCTGCCCCCTGACACTCGTGGAAGAGACAACCGCCTCACCTTCGAGTACAAACGATGTGTGGTTGAACATATCATCCCGTTTTTCCGGATAATAGTAACTGACGATCGCTCCAGTCATATAGAATGGCAACCACCGTTGAACCGCGATTGCGAGTTCGTTGCTGTCTCGAGTGAGGGTGTGCACCACTTCGATCTGCATGCCCTTCTTTATGCAGGCGTTCATGAGAAAGTACCACTGTTTGGCGAACAGCGGGTTCTCGATGATCCAATCCATCGGTTCATCACTGAACAGAAGGAGTCTGGCGTGACGGTTCGGTGAATTCAATGCATGCATAAGTAATTTGATCGTTGCAGATTGGATTCCCTCGATTCCTAGGAATGACTGCAATTCGACTTGCCGTCCGTGTGGTTCTGCAGGTAGATGGACTTGCGGAACATGGGTCGGCTGATTTTCCATGGATCCGATACTGTCGAGTAGAACCTGAATCGATTCTGTGCTGATCTTTGACTCGTTTGCGAGCCAGCGAGTCAGATATGATGCGATTATCGGCTCACCTACATTCTTATCTTCCATCTGATGTCCGGTAAGCTCAAGCAGTGCCACTCGCTGGAAATCCTGTCGAGCTTGCGATGCGAAAAAAAGTCCAATGAGCTGGATATAGCGAGAATCGTCTCCAGGTTCCCGTGCCCCGGTTCTCCATCTACTGACAAGAGATGGGTCGATTCCCAACGTCCTCGCAAGTTTGGAGTTCGTCGTGTTTGCCATTTTCATGAGCAGATTTATTTTTTCACTGAATCGCATATACTCCCTTCCTAAAACAGATGCCGTTGCTCCGTTTCTCCTAGTATAACAGGAAGTTTCAGAGTGTGCTACTAGGAGAAACCTAGAGGAGAAAGCATACACCGGATATGCTTGAAATGTGCTTTGCTATGTATTCATTTCCTATCATATCCGTACAAGGTTCCGCTTTTTTATTCTCGTTGCCTGTGGTATGGTTTTCTGAGAGAGAAATCCGATATCGGGACAACTTCGTGAGGAATATTGCCAGACATGCAGGAGGAATCACATGAGTGTAACCACACAGGAGCCGACGGCTCGGGATATAGCATTGCTCTACGAAACCGCTCGGATTGCGGCAGAGTCACGAGCAGGCGGGAACCACCCATTCGGTGCATTGCTTGCCGATGCAAAGGGGAACATCCTGATGGAGCAGCAGAACGATGTCGTAAGCGGGCACAACGATTGCGCGCATGCAGAAACCATGCTCCTCATGCGAGCCTCGAAAGCGTATGAACGCGATTTTCTCGCAACGTGCACCCTCTATACCAGTGTGGAACCCTGTGCTATGTGTTCTGGAGCACTCTACTGGGCGAATGTCGGCCGACTGGTATACGGACTCACCGAACAGCGATTACTGGAGATGACCGGGGACAATCCGGAGAACCCGACATTCGACCTTCCCTGCAGGGAGGTCCTTGCACGAGGGCAGAAGGATATCGTGGTGGTCGGTCCCGTCGAGGATCCGGCTCTGGAACAACGAATCGCCGCCGACCATGCGGGGTTCTGGGATGTATGATTCTGATAGGTGACCTATGGAAGTGAAAACGAGGTTCCAGCTCCCGACCATCTTGCAAAAACAGCACATTGCCCGGATAGAAGGGGATGCTCTGCTCATACACGACCGACGACGATACCCATTGGAGGATAGCTTCGTTACTTGTCTCTCGGTAGATGAGGTTGCACAAGCGATACAAGCCATGGTCACCCAGGGGGGAGGCCCCTTACAGGTGGCCATGACCACCGTTCGATTTATCGCGAGACAGATTCATGAGAGAAGAGCCGCCAACACGGTGAGCACGTTCGTATCAGGAGCGCAAAAACTCATTGCAAGCAGACCGACGAATACCACCATGGCACGTACCTTACGAGCGATCGTCGCCGAAATTGGACAATGGTATAGGTGTGACTCGGTTCGAGATCTCCATGGTGACGATCTGGTCTTCTACATCGACGAAATTGTGAATCGATACGAGAAGAGCTTCGATACCGATTACGATGCCATGAGCGATCATGGAGCTGCACTACTCGGCCCTTCAGAGGGTATTCTCACCACCTGCTTTGCCGAACACTCCTTCATTTTGACCCTCATGAAAGCCCGTGAGCAGGGGAAACGCTTGGTCGTGTATATTCCCGAAACTCGACCATATCTGCAGGGAGCACGACTTACAGCACCAGCGCTTCAGGAGCTTGGATTTGAATCGTATGTGATCACCGATGGCATGGGGGCCCACTTTTTGCGTGAGGGAGCCATAACAACCTATCTCACTGCCGCCGATCTGGTTACCATGGATGGAACAGTGGTGAACAAGGTGGGGACCTTGGCGAATGCCATTGCTTGTGCCCACTATGGAGTTCCCTATCATGCATTCTCCATGGCACCCGATGAGACGAAAGCGACTCAGGATGAGATAATCATGGAAGAGCGCGATGGAGTAGAGGTGCTCAGATTCGGCTCCGTCACAACGACACTCGATTCACTCAAGGGTAAGTACCCCGCGTTCGACTGCATAGATGCGAATCTGATAACCAGTATCATCACTCCGAGAGGGGTCTTTACACCGCAGTCGATCGAAACAGGCTATGCACCGAATTCTGATACGAAAGGAGCAGGTACATGAGATTTGCAATTATTGGTGGCACCGGATGCCAAAACATGGTTGGCTCGCAGGAGAAACGATTCGAAGTGGATACACCCTATGGGTCGGCCGAACTCTCAAGCCAGGAACATGGGGAGCATACAATCTATCATGTCCTGCGACATGGAAAGAATCACAGTATACCACCACACTTGATCAACTATCGGGCGAATATCGATGCCCTTCGCCAACTCGAGGTGTCCCATGCAATCGGTATATACGCAGTCGGTTCCATCACGAGCATGGTGCTCCCCGGCAATCTCGGTCTCATCGACCAGTTCATCGATTTCACAGGGGGCTCACGAGAAGGGACCTTCTTTACCGGAGGAGATGCTGGAGTACGACATGTCCCCATGGTCAGCCCGTACAGCAAGAGATTGCGGGCGATCATCGCTCGTGAATCTGCTCGACTTGCCATACCGTTGGCTCTCAAAGGGATCTATGTATGCACCAACGGACCTCGGTTGGAGACTCCTGCAGAGATCTCCATGTTCCGGCGATGGGGTGCCGACTATGTGGGCATGACTGCAGCAACGGAGACCGTCCTTGCCGCTGAAGCCGATATCGAGTTTGCTGGAATCGTCTACTCCATCAATTGGGCTGCAGGATTGGATGCAGAGGGTTTCAGCTTCATAGAAAAGGAGATCGCTGAGCGGATTACCGGTAACCTCTCCCTGCTTGCGAAGAACTCGCTCCTTGCGCTTGGCACCGAACCGTAGGAGACGCAACCATGGCAACAGTCTCTCCCATCATGAACGAACCCCTTGCAGGTATTTCCATCCGAACTGCTATCGAGGCCGATGCCGATGCTCTTGTGAGCTACTTCCATCGTGTAGTCGACCAATCAAAGAATCTGACCATGGAGTCGGATGAGATGGATATTTTCAATGAAGAGGCGAAATTCCTTCGACAGCTGGAACAGGCTCAGAACAGCCTTGCTTTGATTGCATTACATGAAAACACCATCATCGCATGCTGTACCTGTGTGGGAGGTCGTCGCCCTTCGCTCTACCATAGTTGCGAGTTGGGAATATCGGTAGATCGAGCATGGTGGGGTAAAGCAGTGGGGAGCAGGCTCGTTCAGGCAGTTCTCGATTGGGCTAGAGGGGCGAATATCGCGAAAATCAACCTCCAGGTCCGAGTGGACAATCGGCGGGCTATCACGATGTATGAGAAGTTCGGATTCTGTAAGGAGGCGTATCTTGCTAGTTATCTGACTGTCGATGGGCTCGGTATCGATCTTCACTGGTACGGCCTACGGCTCCCGCGTCTTCCGCTTGCAGCACCGGATGCTCACCGAATGAGAGTTGCCTTGTCTGAGACAGCATTCGACTCCGCTGCGGCGTGTACGATTCGGCTGCTTACCGGCAAAGACGCCTCCCAGGTGCTTGAATTTGCCGAGACGCTCGTTCATGTTAGACCGGAACTGTTTGCCACCACGGACATTCCGGGAGTCGGAGCCTCGTTGACAGAACAGCGAGTCCTGCTTGCTAGTTGTCAGGATACCCTTCACTGGCGTTGTCTCGGAGCCTTCACCACCGATGGTGAGCTGGTCGGCATGCTCACGTGCGAATCTGGTACACGGAAGAGAACCAAACACAGTGCGCGTTGTACCCTCTCCTTGCTCCCGCCTTGGGAGCATACTGGACTCGCTACTGCGATGGTCTCTCACCTGAACTTGTGGGCGAAAGGCACCGGACTTCGCCGTCTGGAGAGTCTCGTGCTCTCGGATGATACCCACTTCGTCGAGGCATTCACCGGTTGCGGATTCGTCTCCGAGGGAGCTATCTCCCGTTCCATGATGTTCAATGGACGATATCATGCATCGACCATGCTCGCACGGTATCTGTAGCTATCTCACGAGGGTTCAGTTCACATACCGTATCGACTGCCACAGTGTATTGTAGAGCTCCAGATCCGCGCCGATATCGTGCTTCAGTTCGAACGGAGCAAGATCTTCTCCCTGATAGAACGGTGTAACGGTCATGAAAGCTTCCGCCTCTGTGTGCACCGATGCAGGGAAGTGGAACCGATCGAGGAACTCGGCGTAGATTTCGGGTCTATGAATGAAGTTTATGAATTCATGGGCAAGCTCAACGTTTTTTGCACCTTTGGGTATGACCATGGAATCAAGATACATGGGACCGCCTTCAGGCGGGAGGATGAAGTCCACTTCATGCCACCGCGACGGATCCAGTTCCTCGAACACCGCCTCAGCATACCCTTGCACGACCCAGAACTCTCCCGATGCGAAACTCTTGGCAAAACCCTCTGCGTCGAACTTCACCAGATTCGGTTTCCACCGCTGATTTATCAGTCGGGTTGCCTCCTCCAGCTCTGCACGATCGGTGGAGTTCACCGAATAGCCAAGATGTACCAGTGCATCTCCCATGACCTCTCGCATATCATCGAGCATGCTCATTCTCCCGGCAAGACGCGTGTCTGCGAAGATGCTCCAGTCCCTCGGATAATCGTGTACTCGCACCGTATTGACCGCAATGCCGGCAGCTCCCATGAAATAGGGAACCGACCATGCCATGGTAGGATCGTATGTCGCCTTTTCGAGCACCAGAGGGCTGATATAGCGGAGGTTTGGTATGCGTTCCCGGTCGATCGGCAAAAGCATCTTCTCCTTCATCATGATCGATGTATAGTCCTGACTGGGGAAGACTATATCGTATCCACTCCCTCCAGCTTTGAGTTTGGCGAACATATCCTCATTCGATGCGAAGTAGTCTAGCACCACCTTTGCATTGAACTCCTGTTCGAATTTCTCAATGACCGATTCGGGTGTGTAATAGGTCCAGTTGTAGAGGTACAGCGTTCCACCCGTTTTTTGACTGGTCGATTCGTCTCTGCTACACCCGATGAGTATGAGAATCGTTGCTATGAGCATGAACAGGATAGAGAGGTTGAGTCTACGGAGCGAGAACGTGTGTTGTTTCATGATGACCTCCTTGGAGATCCAGGTTTGGGACATGGGCGACTAACTCGATGCTGCAATCGTTTTGAGGAATCTACGGAAGAGCAAAGCAATCAACATGATACTGAGAATGAGTACCATTGAGAGGGCATTGATCACCGGAGAGACCCCATAGCGGATCATCGAATAGACGTAGAGCGGGAGTGTGGTTGAACCGGGTCCCGATACGAAGAAGGTTATGACGAAATCCTCAAGACTCATGGTGATGGCCATGAGAAATCCTGAGAGCACGCCAGGGGTGATCGAGGGTACGATGACCTTGATCAGTGTCTGTCGCTCTGTGGCTCCCAGATCTCGAGCTGCCTCTATCACGGAGAAGTCGAACTCGTCCAATCTGGCCGAAACCAACAGAAACACGAAGGGGAGGTTGAATGTGGTGTGAGCAATGAAGATGGTGACCATTCCCAAGGGAAACTGTATGGCTGAGAAGAAGATAAGCATGGAAATACCAATGATCACCTCCGGTAGAATCATGGGAAGAAAACTGAGGGTTTGGATGAATGCTCTGGATTTGAAGCGATACCACCGTATGCCGACTGCTGCGAGGGACCCGATCACTGTAGCGACGAATGCACTGGACAGAGCAATGATGAAACTGTTTCCGAATGCACGCCACAACTCGCGCGAACCGGTGAACAGTTGGTGGTACCACTGGAGAGAGAACCCTGTCCACCGCATACCTCGCGAAGCGTTGAACGAATAGGTGATCACCACGAACAATGGCATGAACAGAAAGAGTATCACCACGACCAGCATGATTTGAGAGAATCCGAACCAATGGTGGTCTCTGAACACATGGGATCTGGGAACTCGGTAGGGCCCTATGGGTCCTTTCGGAGGATCAACCAGCTTCGTCGGCTCAAATATCTGTCGCTTTGCGGGTTGCTGGGTTCTCATGAGTTCACCTCAGCGGTACCTCTGCCGTTTCCAGAAGTTTTCAGGCGAGCTCGTTCGCCTGCACTGGAGACAAGCATCCATACGACTCCAACGGTACTCACCAGCGTTATCAGGAGGCTGAACGCTGAAGCTAGAGGCCAGTTTCGGGTCTTGGTCACCTGATCCACGATAATGTTTCCAACCATATATGAATCCTTCCCTCCGACGAGAAGTGGCACGGTGTAGGCACCGAAAATAGGGATGAATGTGAAGATCACGGCGGTCACCACACCACTTCTAATGTTGGGAATCAGTACCTTGAAGATCGACTGTGCCTTTGTGGCTCCGATATCACGGGCAGCTTCGAGTAGCTGAAAATCGAACTTGTCGATCGTGGTGAATAGAGGAAGAATGGCGAAAGGAATATACATGTATATGAGAACAGTGATTACCGTTCCTTGGTGATACATGAGTTGAAGGCTGTCCCGGATGATTCCGACCGAGCGCAGTGCTTCGTTCACAAATCCTTCATTGGAGAGAATGGCAATCCACGCGTAGATACGGATAAGAGAGTTGGTCCAGAATGGGATAATCACCAGAGCCAACCAGAATACCTGGTTCCGGCTTCGCGCTATGGCATAGCCGCAGGGGAGGGCGAGGATGATGGTGATAGCGGTAGCCACTACCGATATCCAGAGTGTTCTAAACAGTACACGGAGAAAGTTCGGATTGAACATCTGTTCATATGCAGCGAGTGACCAGTGTGGTTCCACCCCGCCATAGAGCCCTTTTCTGAGGAAACTGTAGAGGATGATGATAGCCAATGGGATAAGAAAGAACAGCACCAACCAAAGGCCCATCGGTGCCGAATAGGTGACTCCCAGCCTCCGATTTCGTCTCTCCTGCTCGTGACTTTTCATGCGTCTACCACCTCGACGATATAACCATCCTCGGCACTCCACGAGACATAGACCTGGTCCTTCCATGCAATGGCCGGTCCTTCATCCATGTAGTTCGCATGCTGCTGCATGACCTTCACGACAGCTCCTTGTTCAAGACTCACATAGTACTTGGATTGAAAGCCACTGTAGATCGGTTCTTCCACCACACCTTTGAAGAGGTTGATATCTTTACCCACCCTTGTCGGTGTATCCCCGGTGATTTTCAGCTTCTCTGGCCGTACGGTAAACGAAACGCGCTGTCCTGGAGGCAGATTATCGTAGTCGGTCACCTTCACCAGAGCACCAAGTGCCGGTATGTCGAGTGTGGTCATATAGTAGTCGCCGAACGGGACGCACGAGGTGACCTCGGCAGGGAAGAGGTTCGTCTCACCTATGAATCGGGCGACGAAGTCGGTCGCGGGACTTTCGTAGATCTCATAGGGACTTCCTACCTGTAACACCTTCCCCTGATTCATGACGGCAATCCGGTCACTTACCGAGAGAGCTTCGCTCTGGTCATGCGTGACATAGATGAAGGTGATACCGATCTGATCGTGCAGATGGTCGAGCTCGACCAGCAAGTTCTGGCGTAGTTTCGCATCGAGAGCGGACAGAGGTTCATCGAGAAGAAGCACGCTGGGCTCGTTGATGAGAGCACGTGCAATGGCCACCCGTTGTTTCTGTCCCCCACTGAGCATATTCGGTCTTTTGTCCTTGTGCATATCGAGCTGCACAAGATGCAGGTAGTCGTTCACTTTCGCATTGAGCTGTGCCTGTGGAACCTTTCTCAGACGGAGAGGAAAGGCCACATTCTCATAGACAGTGAGGTGTGGAAACAGTGCATAGCTTTGAAAGACCGTGTTCACCTGCCGCTTCTCGGGCGGTAGTGGAAGTATGTCCTTGCCATCGAGCAGCACGGAACCTGTATCGGGAGAATCGAATCCGGCGATGATGCGAAGGAGGGTGGTCTTTCCGCATCCAGAAGGTCCGAGAAGGGAGAAGAACTCTCCTTTCTTGATATCCAAACTCACGTTGTCGAGGGCTTTGAAGTTCCCATATGCCCTAGATACGTCCCTGACAGCGACGTCGAATCCTTTCAATCTCTTTCCCTTTCCTCCCTGTCGCAATGTTGCCTGTACCTCTCTTGGAGGCCGGGAAACTACTGCAATCACGCGATAGTGATAGGGTATTTCAATAAGTGTGTCAATATGGTGGATGAACAATTTTAAGATCATTTATAAATCTATTTCTACAAATAAGATATGAAAGATCTTTTGCGTAGTCTCAGAGACAGAAAAAATGGGGGCCGAAGCCCCCTTTGTCAGGTCATAGTGGAATCACACCTGGTAGGTGGAAGAGGAGACGTTTCCTCCAGTTCCCGTCCAGTTGGTGTGGAAGAACTCACCTTCACGCTTGTCTACGCGCTCATAGGTGTGTGCACCGAAATAGTCACGTTGAGCCTGCAGCAGGTTCGCGGGGAGTCGGGCACTCCTGTAGCTGTCGAAGAACGAAAGAGCACTGGTCATGGCAGGCATGGGAATGCCCGCTGAGACGGCGCGTGCGATGGTGCGTCTCCAAGCATCCTGACAACGAGACATCACCTCTACGAAATAGGGGTCGATAAGGAGATTGTTCAGATCAGGATTCGTGTCGAACGCCTCTTTGATCTTGCCCAAGAATACACTTCGGATAATGCAGCCACCTCTCCACATAAGCGCGATACCGCCGTAGTTGAGATCCCAGCCATACTCTCGTGCCGCCTCTCGCATGAGCATATACCCCTGTGCATAGCTTACGATCTTGGAAGCCAACAGTGCTTTACGCAAGTCTTCGACGATCTCTTTGGTGTTTCCCTCGATCTTTTTCTCGGGACCACCGATAATCTTCGAAGCGGCAACACGCTCCGACTTCAGTGCAGAGACACACCGAGCATAGACTGCCTCCACGATCAGGGTGACCGGTACGCCCAATTCAAGGGAGCTCACTCCGGTCCATTTCCCGGTACCCTTCTGACCGGCCTTGTCGAGAATCTTGGTCACCAACGGTTTGCCGTCATCGTCGAGCGTTTTCATGATATCCCGGGTGATCTCGATCAGGTAGCTGTCCAGTTCTCCCTCGTTCCACTCTGCAAAGATATCGTGCATCTGCTCATGAGTGAGGTTCAGACCGTGGTACATGATGTCGTATGCCTCGCAGATCATCTGCATATCACCATATTCGATACCGTTATGGACCATCTTCACATAGTGACCGGCTCCATCCTGTCCGACCCAGTCGCAACAGGGACTGCCGTCCTCTACTTTTGCGGAGATGTCCTGAAGGATGTTCTTCACCAAGGGCCAGGCTTCAACATTTCCGCCAGGCATGATGGACGGGCCACGTCTGGCACCCTCTTCTCCACCACTGACACCGGTTCCGATATAGAGTATTCCCTTCTTCTTCAACTCCTCCGTTCTCCGGTTGGTGTCGGGGTAGTGGGAGTTCCCTCCATCTATGATGACATCGCCCTCATCGAGCAGTGGAACGAGTTGATCGATGAATGCATCGACCACAGCTCCAGCCTTGACCATCAGCATAACCTTTCTCGGCTTTGCAAGAGTCGAAACCAACTCTTCCATCGAGTGTGTTCCCAAGATGGTGTCGCGACCCTTTGCCGCATCGTTTAGAAAATCATCTACCTTGGATACCGTTCTGTTGTATACCGCCACAGTGTACCCGTGGTCGTTCATGTTCAACACCAGATTCTGGCCCATTACAGCCAATCCGATCAGACCTATGTCAGCCTGCTTTCCCATACGTTCATTCTCCTTATCGTTGACATACAGATTTCTCTTGTATCAATTATCCTTGAACCGGTCCGGGTGTGCCCACAGGCCAACGGCCGGATTCCCTACGAAGTAGTACGATTCACCATCGTCGGTGGTGTTCCATCCCTCTTTGGTCTGTGTTCCCATATATCTCGCAGTGAGTGCATCGAGCTCTCCATACTCGTACCCTATTGCCTCGATCTCCTCTCGGGTCAATGCTCCCGGACAGTAACGGATCGAGAAACGCCCATCTGAAGAGCCATGGATCAGGTGTGCAGCAGCACTGAGATTCTCTTTCAGTTCATCGTTATGGGCAACAGCTTCAAGGGTCTTGTCGGTTCCCCGATACCCATACTTGCGGATGAGTCGATCAATCTCCTTGTCTTCACCGAACGTGTGTACTCCAGGTGCAAGAACGATCAACTCCCCACCATCAGCTACAGCCATGCGCGTCCGGTATACACTCTTGTTTCCCAACCAGGTG
>Ga0334893_1002072_pt1 | contig 16181 bp, 21 predicted proteins | sample GraSluR3_MG_5_FD_207218 | JGI IMG/M metagenome (GOLD analysis project Ga0334893, IMG submission 207218) | Sludge microbial communities from methane-producing bioreactor in Wageningen University, Netherlands - Granular Sludge_09_05-R3 | ecosystem: Engineered > Bioreactor > Anaerobic >...
ACATTCAATGGAAAGAAAAAAATAAGGATGGAATTCAGGGAATTAACGAAGAGAACTCTAAAATTATATTAAATTATGTTTCTGATATGGAGTATGGATTAAATATTGGAAAGAGTAGTAAAAAAGGCGGTAGAAGTTGTAATAGACTTTAGAATTTACAACAAAGGATGGTTTTTATTACAAAAAAATTAGAAGAGTTATATAATATTAAAGATTTATGGGATGTATTTAGAAACTTTTATTATTATGATCCTGAGCAAAAAGGCTCTTGCTCTATAAAATATGTTTTGCCTGTTATGAGTGATTTGGACTATAAAGATTTGAAAGAAGTTTGAGAGCCAACAACCCAATAGTCATTTTTCTTTGCTATTCTTCCTCTCTCAAAGATTAACTTTCCTCTCTGTTCTCTTGTAAGTTTTCTTATATCATTTGTTTGTGTTTTTACTTCTATCATCTTACTTATATAAGTAATAACTACTATATAAACTTTTCGGTTTCTTACTTTTAAAAGTAATTCTTATAGAATACCGACGGAGAAAAGTATAATTTATAAAAACTACTTAAATGAAATATGTTTATATTAACTATTTTTATATTAGAAAGGTTTATAAGTTTAAAAGATTTAAATTATTCATGACAGAGAAGTATATATTGAAAATAGAGGTTAATGCTTTTGAGTGTCAGAGGTGTGGGCATATTTGGATACCAAGAGTTAGTATGGACGAATTAAAGAAAAAAGTTAAAGAAGAACCTATGATTTGCCCTAATTGTAAAACTCCATATTGGAGAACAAAAAGAAAAAATAAGGAGAGTAAAAAATGATTAATCAAAAACCGAGAATTGTAAAAAGAATAAAAAAGAATTTTAAGATTAATGAAATTTATAATACAATAATAAATTCGGATGCATTAGAGACAATGAAAAAAATACCTTCTAATTCTGTTAATTTAATTTTGACAAGTCCTTCATATGAAGTAGGAAAAGAATACGAAAAAGGTCATTCTTTTGAGGAATATTTAAATTTCCACGAAAAGATAATTATTGAAGCAAAAAGAATTTTAAAAGACAACGGGGCGATTTATTGGAATGTTGCCCAAACCCCAAAAAATGGGGAGATAATACCCTTAGGAGCGGTATTTTATAATATATTTAAGAAACATGATTTTCATTTAAAGAATTGGATTATTTGGAGATTTGACGGCGGATTAAATTGTAAAAAAAGATTGAGTGGAAGATACGAAAATGTTTTGTGGTTTGTTAAAGATACAAACAATTTTATCTTTAATGTTGATGATGTTCGTATTGCTCCAAAATGGAAAAATGATAAAAGAAATAATCCAAAAGGAAAAAATCCAACTGACTTCTGGGAATTTTCTGAAAATAATTGTATTTGGGAAATTAACAGAGTTGTGAATGTAAGTAAAGAAAAAACTAAACACCCCTGTCAATTTCCAGAAAAATTGGTTGAGAGAGTTATTAAAGGGAGTTCAAACGAAGGCGATGTTGTTCTTGATATGTTCAACGGGAGCGGAACAACTTGTAAAGTAGCATATGAACTTAAAAGAAACTTTATTGGGATTGATAAAGAAATGAAATATTGTAAAATTGCTTTGGATAGAGTTAAAAAAAGTGTTAATCATAATGGTTTATCAAACAATAATCACAGACAAAAAAAAGATTAATTGGAAAGAACTAATTAATCAACTTGATGATAAAGGAATTCTTTGGGTAATTACAAATGACGAATACCAAAATAATTTATGCAATCCAAAAACATTTCATTTAATTGAAGAAGGATTAAATGAAGGTTTAATTTTGAAGAATGTTATTTTATGGATAAACAAATTTGAAAGGATAAATGATATTTTGATTAATAATTATAAAAATATTTTATTCTTTGTAAAATCCGAAAATTATTTTTTTAATAAAGACCCAATAAGAGAAAAGCATATTTGGAAAAATGTTGAATGGGGTCAAAGGGAAAAAAACTATAATTCAAAAGGTAAAGACCCGAGTAATGTTTGGATTTTAACCGAAGATGACGGAAAAGGAAAAATAACAAAATTCAAACCCCTTTCAATTAAGGAAGTTATAAAACGATGTATTGATTGTTCAACAAAAAAAGGAGATAATTATCTTATAGATATTAAAGAAGAAAAATGAATACTTACGAAGTTTTTTTTAAAACATCTGAAAATATGAAAGAAGTTAAGAATGAAACAATTAAAACAATTATAACTTCTCCGCCATATTGGGATTTGAAAAACTATTTAACAAAAAATCAGATAGGTTATAATGAAACATATGAAGAATATCTTACAAGATTAAACAAAGTTTGGAAAGAATGTTTTAGAATTCTCAAATCTGATGGCTCAATTTGGATAAACATAAATTCAAGAACCTATAAAAAAAAGATTTATCTTATTCCATTTGATATAATCAAAGAAATGCTAAAAATAGGTTTTTCATATAAAGGAACTTTTATTTGGCATAAACCGAGCGGAATTCCCGCATCCCCAAAAAATTTAAGTGACCATTTTGAATATGTTTTATTTTTTGTAAAAGATAATTCAAGATTTAATTTTAATAAGAATAATCTTTGGAAAGATGATTATAGATTATTGGAAAGTGGAAAAATAGGAACATCTTGGAGAATTGTAAAAAAGGCGGGAAGTGTCGGGAAAGATATGCCCCACCCCGCAATTTATCCAGACGAATTAGTTGAGAGAATTATTAAATTGACTTCAAATGAAAATGAGTTTATCTTAGACCCGTTTTTGGGTTCTGGGACAACTTTGGCGGTATCAAAAAAATTAAATCGCTCTTGTATTGGGTATGAATTGAATGATAAAGAATACAAAGAATTGATTAAAAAAAGAACAAATTTACTTTAAGTATTCAAACCAATTACCTTCTGTTCCTTCACGAACTCCCTCAATAATTTTATTTTCTCTTTCAAATATTTGATAAATTGCATTTGGATTTTTTGAGATTAATTCAATATCCTCATTATCAAAAAGATAAACATTAATTCCCGTTGAAAGAATTGATTTATTAACATAAGGTCGCATATTAGAAACAAAACCAGAAGTTGAAAAAATTATTAAGTGATTATATTTTTCAACACTCGCTATCCCTAACTCTTTAACCAAAACTGGAACCCCTATTGAATTTTTATGATTTTTACATTGTATTAGAAACTTTGTAAAGAAAGGATATAATTTATTTGCCGTCACATCAAGTTCAACACCTTCCTCTAAAACTCTATTTTTTATATTTCTTAATCCCAAAACCCAACAAATTTTAGAAGCAAATTGTTCCAAAGCAACTCCTTTTTTGTATTTATCTTCAACTTTCATTTCTTCAAGAATTTTCTTAAAAGATTTATCTATGACCTCGCCTAAATCCCAATCCACATTTAACAAAAAGAATTTCTCTAATAAACCAAAAGTAAATTTCTTCAATTCAGAATTTTCTTTATTTAATCTCCACTGACCAACGCTTCCTCTTTTTTTATTTTCCCCTTTTCCTTTATGACTATAACTAATAAATTTTATTTTCCTTAATTCTTCTGCATAATGTTGCATATGGTGAGTATTCAATTTTTCACCATATAAAGTTCTTACAGCATTTCTAACTTCCTTAACATCATAATCTTTTTCTTCCATAGAATTTAATCTAATTAGGGCTAAAAGACACAATTTACTTTCGGGTTTTAAATTTCTGTCAATTAATTCTATGTCTCTAAATTTTATTCCCATTAATTTTTCAAATTTCTCCTGAACAAAAACATAACTTGAACCAGTCTTTTTGGCTATTCCTAACCATTCAAGAAAAATATTATATTTTGAAATGTCTGTATATTCTTCTTGCATTTCTGGGTCAAATAGTTCTTGATATAAATCTGCAAGTTCTTCTCTGCTTTTACCTGATAGAATTGAAAGAACATTACAATAAGCCCAACCTTCTTTTTCCTTTATCATTTTATCCGCCAAAAGTTGTTTTAATTTTTCTTCATTCTTCTTTATTTCATATGCTTTTTTCCCAAATTCTGTAATTTCTGAATTTTGAATAATATCTAACATTCTAATCGTGCTTTTTATATCTCCAAAGTCAAATTTCTCCTTTACTTTCCTTTTATCCAATTCTTTCCTTAATTTTAACCATTCTTCATCTTTTGAAGATAAATGTTCATAACCCCCATTATAAAAGAATTCAATAAATAAATCTAAATTATTGTAAAAAGCAGAACTACATCTTAACCTTTGTAATTTTATTATTGGCTTTTCTGTCATCAGTTTTCAAAGGAATTATAACTTAAAAACTTTGACTTTTTAAACAGGAACTACTTATTAAACAAAGCCGGTTAGGGTGATTGCATTTTTTAAGGGTGTATGGTTAAAAAACTGCAGTATTTTTCTAAAAACATTCAAAATTTAATTTTTCTGTCACCGTTGGGTGGACCGACAAAATTTAAATATTTCGCCCATCGCACACACACTGATGAGACGAGGCGAAGAAATAATTAACCAAAGATACATTCAATGGAAAGAAAAAAATAAGGATGGAATTCAGGGAATTAACGAAGAGAACTCTAAAATTATATTAAATTATGTTTCTGATATGGAGTATGGATTAAATATTGGAAAGAGTAGTAAAAAAGGTGGTAGAAGTTGTAATAGACTTTATAATTTACAACAAAGAATGGTTTTTATTACAAAAAAATTAGAAGAGTTATATAATATTAAAGATTTAACTCAATTAGAAGAAAGAACTTTACATCATTTCTTTACTGGAATGAAAAATGGAGAGATTAAAAGATTGGATGGTAATACTTATCAAGATCCTGCAAATTTTGTTAAAGTAATAAAAGCATTTTGGCATTGGTGGCAAAAAGTTAATCGTAAAAAGGGAATTGAGATATATGATATTACCCAAGATCTAGATACTAGTGTAGAAAAACCAAAATGGGTTTATCTAACTGATGAAGAAATTAAATTAATGTATGATGAAGCAATTGATTACTATAAAACATTAATACTTTTTTTATATGATACTGGAGTTCGAGCTCCCAGTGAATTGAGAAATATTAAAGTTTCAGATTTACAAAAAAATGGGAAAGAGTTAAACATTCGAGATGAAATAAGTAAAACTTTTGGAAGGAGAATCAAGCTTATGATGTCCTCAGAAATAATTAAAGCTCATATTCAAAGAGAAGGATTAGCAAAAGATGATTATTTATTCAATAGAGAACCTCAGACAATGAATAAGTATTTACAACGACTAGCTAAAAAAGTTTTTAAAAAAGGTGTAAGTCCTGCAGGTGAAGAATACTATAAAATTACAATGTATGACTTTCGACATTGTTCATGTTGTTATTGGTTACCTCGTTATAAATCTGAATCTGCACTAAAATATAGGTTTGGATGGAAAAAGTCAGACAAGATTCACTACTATTCGGAATTATTAGGAATGCGTGATACTATTAGGGAAGAAGATATGTTAATAGATATTACAAAAACAGAAATTGAAAAACAATTAACTAAATCTGAAAATAAAAATGAGATTTTACAAGAAAGAGTTGATATATTAGAAAAACAAATGAAAATATTAGCAGAAGCAACACAAAGAATTTTATTAAAAAGTCAAGGATATTTATGTTAAAAAAACCACAAACTTAAATAATTCTCATTCTTTTAAAATAATATGAAAAACAAATATATTTTAGTTTTATTATTAATTATTTTTTTAATCTCCTTAGCATATTCTGCATCTTATCCTACACCTTTTGTACCTTTAAAAAATACTTCAAAGAATCATGATAATGTCAACAATTATGCTACACCAACTGCTGCTGTTTCTATAGCAACAAATTTAGGAATGAAAGCTGCAAGCTCTAGTGCTACAACTGTTGTTGGTGGTGATAGTGTTGATTTAGGTGAAGTAAAGGCCACCTATGTTGGTGAAGGTATAGACCCATATATTTTAAATAAAATAGAGAAGATAAAATCTACTTTCAAAAATTGGAGTGAAGAAGATATGTGTAATTTTATTAAAGGATGTCTTGTTTATGATGATAATTATAAAGGTTCTTGTTATTCATTAGGTCATAGAATAAATTACACTTATTGTTCAGAAGTTATAAAATCTGAAACACCGGGAGGATTTAAAAAATATGAGAATAAATTTTTAAATCAATCAAATACAAATGAAGAATGTATATACCATTATGAATGTAAAAGTAATTTTTGTTTTAATAATAAATGTGTGAATAATATTGAAAGTGAAATGACTAAATTAAATGAAGAAATAGAAACTCTTAAACTTTTAATAAGTAAATTGGAGAAGAATATAGAATTAATGAATGAACCAGAATCTATAAATAATTCAACTAAAGAAAAAGAAAAAAATACCCCTGAACAAAAGAATTATTTAGGCTTATTTAGAAAACTTCTTAATTTTAAATAAATCAATTTAAATTAATATTTATAAACTTCAAAAACCTATAAAAAATATGAGTCGAACCCATTTATTCTCAAGATTATATTTTAATATTAAAAAACATTATAAAACAAGTTTAGTATTAATTTTTTGTAGTGTTTTATATACAACTATTAAAGGGATTATATCAATTTATAGTGGGTACCATAATTTAGATTTAAGTTTTAATTTCTTAAATTTAGGTTATATGGCAGATATAAGTACAAAATTTCAATTTATGAGTTTAGAAGAAGTTTATACAATGGGACTAAACCAAGTTTTAAGTGGTACGGGGTGGTTATGTTTAAGCATTATATTATCTTTAATACTAGGTTATATTATAGGATTAATTAAACTAAATAAATCTAAAAAATTATAATAAAATAAGATACTTTTGAATTTAGAATAGGATTATACCCTTAGATTATCCAAAATGTTTGATAAAAACTATAAAAGGAAAATCCGATAGAACATTTAATGAAAAAAACATTAATCTATTTTAGTTGGTGGTTGCATTGTAATAACATTATAGGTTTTAATACTCATAAAAGAATATACTTTTTAATTTCTAAATTTATTTAAAGTCTTTATTTCTTAAATTAGTATGAAAGAGTGTATCTCTTTCTAAACTTTAAGGGATATATATAAATGATAACTAATAGTTCAAAAGACCATATTTATATTGGAAGGGGTGCAGGAAAAGAACTGAAAGAAGAATTAAATAAAGCTAAAAAAAATATTAAAATTGTTTCTCCTTACTTAACACCATCATATATTGAAGAATTAATTGCATTATCTAATAAGGGGATTAAAATTACTTTAATAACATCAAACGAAATTAAACAAGGAAATGGGAATCATTCTTCTTTCACACATACAGATTTAATTAAACAAGAGATACATATAAATGAGGAAGAAAGAGATTTAAGAAAGAAAGGAATGAAATATTCTTTTTTTACTTTTATTTTTACTTTAATTTTCTTTTTTTTAAGGTCTCTTTTTTTATTTTGGGTTTCGTTTATAATCACAGGGATTATTTTTTATCATTTTTACAATAAAAAAATTTATACTTATTCTTATTATTCCCCAATTAATTTAAAAGTTGTTCCAGATGAATATCATGATAAGGAAAATGGAAAATATTTTATTCATTCAAAAATTTATGTAATTGACGAAAAAATTGCTTATTTAGGTTCTGTGAATTATACTTATAAAGCATTCAAATCAAATTATGAAACAAGAATAAAAGTTAGTTCTCAAAAAGCAGTTTTAGATATTTCAAAAGAAGTTGATACATTATTTAATAATAAAGAAATAGGTTCAATAGATATTAATGAATGGGGGAAAGAATTATATTCTGAACCAAGACATTAAAATTACTTTAATTTTTAATTAATCATCATTGCAACAACCATCATCATATCCATCTGCGTAAATGTCTTCTAATAAATTATCTATTTCTTCATCAGTTTTAGATTTCTTTAAACTTTTTCTTTTTTCTTCAATATTATAATTCATATTTTACCTCCATCAAATTTAATTGTATCTATCCATCTTTCATCCAACTCAATCCCAATCCATTTCCTATTAAGTTCATTACAAGCCTTACAAGTAGAACCAGAACCTGCAAAAGGGTCTAAGATTAAATCTCCTTCTTTAGAACTATGTAAAATAATTTTTTTCAATAAATCTAATGGTTTTTGATGAGGATGATTTAATTTATTATGATTAATATGTGAAGATGTCTGTACATCAGAAAAATCAGTTAGATTGTATTTTGGTTTTCCTTTTTCTAAAACTAAAATTAATTCATATTGATGCCTAAATGCCCAACCTAATCCAAAATTATGTTTTTTCCATACAATTAAATGTCTAATATTAAATTTAGTATACCTAATAATAAATTCTGTTAAAAAAGGATAATGCTTCCAGTTTGTAAATATATAAAGAGAACGATTTTGTTTTAAAATACGATACATCTCAATTAAAGCATTACAATTAATCAAAGGATTTTCATTATTTTTTATTATTTTATTATTCCAACCATAAGCGACATTATCTCCATAAGGAGGATCTGTTAAAATTAAGTCTATACAATTATTGGGATAAGTTTTCATTATTTGAAGGCAATCTCCTTGAATTATTTTATTTAGTTCCATTAATCAATTCATCAAGTAAAGCATTTATTTCTCTTAAATTAGAAATAATCTGATCAAATAAATCTTCAAAATTATTTTCTTCCATGATTAATCAATATAAAAAAGAATATATAATAAATCGGAAACAAAAAAAGGATAATTTTTTGGATAAAAAAAGTCTCCGATTTCATTTATAAGGATATAATCTCATCACATCATGACAAAAAAATGTTATGTTTGTGGAGATTTTATTATTGAAGGAGAAATCTGTACTACTTGTTTAAATGTCTTAAAATTAAAATACCCAAACAAAAAAGATTTAGAATCAATTTTACAATGGCACAAAATAAATGCCGAATTAAATCAAGAAAGTTGACTATAACTCCAATATTGTTATTGTTGTTTTTGGTTTTACAATTAAGTTTGGTTTTAGCATCAAGTGAATCAGACTTTGAAGAGATTTTACAACCATTAATGACAATTTATAATTTGGTGAAATATGCAGCAACAATAATAGCAGGACTAGTAATGTTATTTGCTGGAATAACTTATATTTCTAGTGGATCAGATCCTGGGAAACGAGAAAAAGCAAAAAATATGGTTATGTATGTTATTATTGGTTTAGCAGTGATTTGGGCTGCACCTTTTATAGTTGACTTGATATTGAAATGAAGAAATTTCTTTTTTGGGTGGTTGTTTTTTTATTACCACTAACAACTGCCCTTAATTGTCAAGAATTAAATAAAGATTATCAAGAACTTTGTTTTAAAATTAAAAGTCTTAATTTATCTCAAGAATATGAGACTAGTTTAATTTTAGATATGATTAATAATTGGAGATTAAAACCAAATCATGAATTTGTTAATAATTGGAATTCAGGTTTAAAATTAAATAATTCTCCATATAATCGAGGAGTTGGAGCAGAATATATTCAAGATGCTTGGTTTAATATTCTAACAATAAGCCCTTCTGTTAAAGAAGATAATATTCTATATGTTCCTAATAAAGCAAAAATTTTCTCTGCATATAATTATCAAATATCACATCCAACTAAACTTTATCCAGGAGATTGTAAAACCAAATATAAATTAGTTGAAAATACATCAACATTAGAAATTTATGCTAATAATGAATTAATTGGAAATGATAAGATTACATCTTTTGAAATAATAGATGAATTAGATAATATCACTTTTGTAGGAATACTTTCTATAAGAGTAAGATATCAAGTAATTAGATATAGATTAGCGAATGGTGTTTGTACATTTTATCGTGATACAGATTATACAGGTGAATCTACTGTTAGAAATGATGTTTTAATTGTAAGATTGTATAATAATAATTTAAATTTTGATTTGAATCTTACCCCACAATATAATCAAACGATTCAAGGGGAATTAATCTCAAATAATTATACAGCTATTAATTTATTCTTTGGAGATTCATATTATCAAAAAACAAAGTACCAATATTATTATGAATTTGGACCAGGAAATATTTTATCAATTAAAGCAAAAAAAGACGAAAAGATTAATTATTCAGAAATTATTGTGAATTCATTTCTAAATAAAATTTTTTTTAAAGTTAGTCAACCTTCAGAATGTGAAATAAGAATTTATGATCACTTTAATTCTAATTTTAAACATTGTGAACTTAATTTTTTAGAAGAAGAGATTAATATAATAATAGATAATAAAACTCATTTTAAAGAAAATGAAACAATAAAAATAGAGATTATTCCTAGAAATGTTTATGTTAATGTTACTTATGGAAATAAGAGATTTATAGTTAAAGATAAAATTTATTTGAATGCAATTCCAGGTCAAAATGAGATTATAATAGAATTTGATAATAAAACCATAAGGAAAATAATAACTGTCTTTGATTCATCCAAACTAAAAACTATAAGAAATATATTCCTTATTTTAGGTTTGACTTTTGTTATTTATATTATCCTAAAGAAATTTTATATTTCATTAAATTCAAATGAGCGAATGTAGTATTTCAAACTTAGGCTCTTGTATTATGGAAAGTTTTTCTAATTTTCTTATTGATCTATTAAATTTACCTATAAAACCTTTATTAGAAGGAATTAAAAATTTACTTATTCAACCTGTTAATATTAATCTTTTTCTAGAAATTTGGTCTATAATAATTTATATTTTATCTTTATTTTATGGTCTTTTATTATTATTCATTGGATTTCAATTTATTGTTTCAGGCTCATCGCCAGAGAAAAGAGAAAATAGTAAGACAAATCTTGCTAATATTGTCATAATGATGGTTCTTATTCAAGCTAGTTTTTTATTGTATGAATTAGTTCTAGAAATTGTCTCATCCCTTACACTTACAATTTTTAGTTTAATCCCTTCTGATTTCTTTTTAATGATAAATAATAACTTAATTGGTTTAGAATTACAAATAGTATTATTAATCCCTTATATTATGACTTTAGTATTAACATTAATCTTATTATCTTTAAGATATATTTTGGCAGGGATGGGGGTTATTTTATTAGCTATTGGAATTTTTTTATATTTCTTAGAACCATTAAAGAATTATGGTAAATTAATATTAAATTTCTTAGGAGTTCTAATTGTCTTACCCTTCTTTTATTCAATTATTTTATTAGCATCATCTAAATTTTTAGAAGTTAATATATTTTCTAATCTAAAAATTTTAGTTATGATTGGTGGTTTTAGTTTACTAAATGTTTTCAGTCTTACTTTAATTTTATTTGTTATAATCAAATCAGCTCTTGCTGTTAAAACACCAATTAAAGAAATAAAAAGCACATTTTCTAATTAAAATGTACGAAATACCTCAACAATTAGAATATAAAGAAAGAATTATTTTTGGTCTTACCTTTCCTCAATTAATCTATGCTTTTTTATTTTCGTTTATTATTCTTTTAATTTTTAAAACAAATTTAACTCTTTTTATTAAAATTTTATTATTTTGTTTTATTGTAATAATTGCTTCGGGTTTTATGTTTTTTAATTTATCAATATATCTTAAAAATTGGTATACTTGGTATAGATCACAATATCTTGAGGGTTTTAAACTAAAAAATGAATTAGAAATTGGAGAAATAAAAGATAATTTAATTTATCATAAAAATAAAAAAATTGCTATTTTAAATGTAGAATCAATTAATTTTTCTATTAAATCACAAAAAGAACAAGAAGCTATAATGTTATCTTTTCAAAAATTATTAAATTCTATTGATTTTCCAATTCAAATTTTAATGACTACTGAAACTTTAGATTTAAGTGATTATTTAGATGGTTTAAAAAATAAAATGTCTAAACACGAAAAAATCTTTGAATCATATCAAAATCATATCAAAGATATTATATCTAAAAATTCTGCAATGAATCGTAATTTTTATTTAATTATTCCTGAAATATTAGATATTAATGTTCAATTAAAATTATGTGAAGAAAGGTTACATAGTTTAAATTTGAGAACTTATAGATTAAAAGATAATCAATTAAAACAAGTTTTTTCTAAAATTTTTGATAGTAATGAAGAATTACCAAATAAAATATTAAACAATCCTGAATATCTTAAGATTGATAATAAATATCATAAAATTATTTATGCACATGGTTATCCCAGGTCTGTAGAAAAAGGATTTTTAGATAAATTAATAAGTTGTTCTGGTAATTTTAATTTCTCTTTACATATTAATCCTCAAACAATTGAATATACATTATTAACTTTAAATAGAGAATTACAAAAACAAAGAGCTGATTTATACTCAGCTCAAATAAAAAACCAATTTAATCCTAGTTTAGAAATTAAATATAAAGATACTAGGTCTGTACTTGAAAATTTACAAAAAGGTTCAGAAAAATTGTTTAATCTTGGATTTTATATTGATTGTAAAGCTAATAGTTTAGGAGAATTAAAATTATTATCAAGAAAAATAGAATCTGAATTAAACTCTTTATTAATAATTCCTAAAGATTCAAGATATAGAATGATATCAGGATTAAAATCTTGTTTACCTTTTGGTAAAGACTTTTTAAATATTAATAGAAATATTACAACATCAGCATTATCAGCTTTTTTTCCTTTCACTTCTTCATTTTTTAAATTTGATAAAACTGGAATTTGGCTCGGTTTAAATAAGAACAACATTCCTTTAATTCGAGATATTTTCAAGTTATCTAATTCTAATGGAATGTGTTTAGCAAGTTCAGGTGCTGGTAAAAGTTATATGACTAAATTGTTTATTACTAGACACTTATTGAATGGTACAAAAGTGATTGTAATAGACCCACAAGGTGAATATAAGAATTTAATTAATAAATTTCAAGGACAAAGAATTGATCTTTCAAGAGAATCTAAAACAATAATAAATCCTTTAGACTTAATGGGCCATGATTATACTGAAAAAAGATTAGCTTTAGTTGATTTAATGCCTGTAATGTTAGGACAATTAACAGAACCACAAAAATCTTTTATTGATCAAGCCTTAACAGAAGCTTACGAAAAAAAAGGAATTTATATGAATGATAATAAAAGTTGGAATAATGAACCTCCGATTTTAGGCGATGTATTAAATGTTTTAGAAAGAATGGAGAAAAAGGCCAGTAGTCTAGAGAAAAACACCTTACGAAGCCTTACAAACCGTTTAAAATTATATGTTACAGGGGTATTCTCTTTTCTAAATAAACATACAAATATTAATTTTAATAATGATTTTGTTTGTTTTGATATTGGTAATATGCCTAAACAAGTTAAACCAACTATAATGTTTCTTGTTTTAGATTATGTTTATATGAAAATGAAAAAAGACATTCAAAGAAAATTGTTGGTTATTGATGAATCTTGGTCTTTATTATCTAGAACTGAAGAGTCTTCTTATATTTTTGAAATTGTTAAAACTTGTCGTAAGTTTAACATGGGTTTATTTTTAATTAATCAAGAAGTAGAAGGAATGTTAAATTCTGAGGCTGGTAGATCTGCTCTTGCTAATTCTTCTTATACTATTTTGTTAAGACAAAAACCAGCAGTAATCGAGAGTATACAAAGAATTTTTAATTTGAGTAATGTTGAAAGAGTAACCCTTTTAACTGCAGGAGTTGGAGAAGGTATACTTCTAATAGAAGATGAACATTCAGAGATTAAAATTATTGCATCAAGTGAAGAACATAAACAAATAACAACAAATGCTGATGAATTATTAGAAGAAAAAATCACTGAAGAAATAATAATTTCAAAAGATATTAATATTAATGTTGATTGTGATGTTTTAGTCCATAAGAAGAGTAAGTTATCTATTGAAGAACAAGAATATCTTATTAAAAAAGGATTTAAAGAAGAAGTATTAAAGAGTATTTCTTCTGAAACAAAAGAAAGATTCTTTGTTAAACCTAGATTTAATGAGAGTATTAATCATTTATTTGCAATATATGATATTAAAGATTATTTAGAAGAAAAAGGAATTAAAGTTGAAATCTTTGCAACTAAAAAACCTGATATTGTTTTTGAATTTAAAGGTAAAAAGCATGCAATAGAGGTTGAAACTGGTTCAATGTTAAAAGTAAAAAAAGTTTTTAATGAAAAAGTAGAAAATCTTAACAAAAATTATGATAAATGGTTCTTTGTAGTGACTAATTGGAACAAAATCCCAAAATATAAAAATTATGGGAAAACATGGGATTATCGTTTTGCTCGAGGACAATTAGACAAACTCTTAAAAAGTTGACTTAGTCACTCTATATAATAAACTATTATTATCATAGTGACGATTATTAATAATTAGTTTTATCTTTTTTTTGTTCCCAAATTTTAAATGGAACTAAAGCATCTCCTCTATTTAACCACTTAATCTTAACTTGTTTCTTCTTAGCCTTTCCACTTAAAACATCATAAATAAAATTATCATCAAAACCAATTTTTTCAGCATCTTTTCTAGTACATCCATAATATACTTTTTTCATTTTAGCCCAATGAATTGCAGAAAAACACATTGGACAAGACTCACCAGAAGAATAAATTTCACAATCAGATAAATCAAATCTACCTAATTTTTTACAAGCTTTTCTAATTGCAATCATCTCAGCATGATTTGTAGGATCATTTGTCTTTAGAACCATATTATGAGCTTTCGATATTACTTTTCCATCTTTCACAATAACTGCACCAAAAGGTCCACCATCTTTATTTTGAATCCCTTTCTTTGCTTCTTCTATTGCTAATTGCATAAATTTATTTTTCATCTTAACTCACCATATTATCAACTTCAATTTTATGATTTTCCAAAATTGCCTTACCCAATGTTTGTTCAATCTTTTCATTGATTTCTTTTAATTCTTCTCTATTTTTTACTAAAAAAGCATAATATAAATTAACATAACCTACAGCTTTTATACAAATAATAAATCTTGGGTCTTGTTCAATAAGTTTCATAAAATTTTCTAATTCTTTTACATAAGAAGGATCTATTCTAGATATATAAGTATACTCTGTAAATCCTACTTTTTTCAAATCAATGATTGGGTAACATCTCTCAATAATATCTCTTTTTTTAAGAGAGTTTATTCTCCTCATAATTGAACTAGCAGTTGTATTTAATTTATTTGCTAATTCAACTGTAGAAAGTTTAGAATTATTTTTTAATAATTTTATTAAATTTAAATCTTCCTTTTTTAATTCAACACTTTCGGGACTACCTTTAATATCAATTTTTGCTTTTTTCTTAGGGTTTAAGATTCTAGCAAAATAAGTTTTTGAGTTAACACTTTGAAAAGATAAATAATTCTTTATTTTATCCTTAAAATTAATTAAAATTTTTGTTTGTATTTCATCATATCTTTCAATTGTTTTGGTCCATACAGAGATATACAGTTTCCATTGACTTACTTCATGGAGCATATAACAACAACTAACTTCTTCAATAGATGTTATTTTTTTCAAATATTCATTAACATCAATAAAAGAAACTCCTTGTATGTCTAAATAAATAGAATGTCTACTAAAACTTAATTTTGGATAATTGATATTAACTGTATATTTTTTAATAATTTTTCCTTCTTCCATTTTTTTAATACGATAATTAACTGTTTGTTGTGGAAGTTGTACTGATTTTGATATCTTAGAAATGGGTTGACGGCAATCTTGTAATAGTTCAAATAAAATTAATTTATCTTTTTCATCCATTTTTCTTATATATTAGTAGATTTTGCACTTTTTAAAATTTATTTGTATTTTTGAACAAGATTTTATTACAAGAGTTTTAATAAAAAGGTGAATTAACTATCATATCCCAAGGGAAAAAGTGGTTAAAAATAAAAATGTTAAAACCACTAATACCACGAACAATAATAGATAGCGAAGGAAAAATATATTACTCTGAAAGCTTTCAAGCATGGAATACTATCAAGTTAAAAAAAGAATTATTCTCTGAATTTCCACAATTAAAAGAGAAAAGATCAAAATTCTTATATAAATTAAATTATTTTAGGAAAGTTGAAGAATTACAACTACAACTAAAAGAAATTATTAAAGAAAATGGAATTCCTTTATTACTTTGGTTTTACAAAGATGAAT
>Ga0334893_1002073_pt1 | contig 16170 bp, 9 predicted proteins | sample GraSluR3_MG_5_FD_207218 | JGI IMG/M metagenome (GOLD analysis project Ga0334893, IMG submission 207218) | Sludge microbial communities from methane-producing bioreactor in Wageningen University, Netherlands - Granular Sludge_09_05-R3 | ecosystem: Engineered > Bioreactor > Anaerobic > Unclassified...
TAATTTTATAATAGCCTCTGTTATTGCATCAATATCAAAATGATATTGGTCTACATGAATCCAGTGCACATTGTTTTCACGGCGAAACCAGGTTAATTGTCGTTTGGCAAAATGTCGTGTATCCCGCTTAATCTTGTAAATTGCTTCATCTAAAGAGCACTCTCCATTTAGGTAATCAAACATTTCCTTATATCCTAACCCTTGCATGGATGTCATTTCTTTTGTATAACCTTTTTGCATTAATGCGTTTACTTCATCAAGGAGTCCCTCGTCAATCATTTGGTCCACACGCCGATTAATCCGTTCATATAAGGATTTGCGTTCCATGGTCAAAACGACAAAGGTTAACTCATAGGGTGACGTTTTGGACTTTTCACGTGCATTATGCACACTCATTTTTTCTCCGGTCAACAAATAATACTCCAATGCCCGTTGTACCCGCTTGATATTGTTGGGGTGAATCGTTTCGGAACTTTCCGGATCAATTTCTTTTAGCCATTGAAAAAGTGCTTCTTCTCCGTGTACCGATGAATAGTCCATAACTTTTTGACGAACCTGTTCTTCTTCATCCGTGCTGGAAAAATCAATGTCGTAGACAACCGATTGAATATAAAAGCCTGTGCCACCGGCGATAATTGGAACTGCATTTTTCGAATTAATTTCAATCATAGCTTCTTTAGCCATTGTCTGAAATCGATGAACACTAAAGTCTTCATCCGGTTCGAGTAGGTCAACAAGATGATGAGCTACTCCCTTCATTTGTTCTTGTGTCACTTTTGCCGAACCAATATCCATATATTTATAAACTTGCATCGAGTCCGCGGAGATGATTTCTCCATTAATTTTCTTAGCGAGTGCAATCGAAACCGCCGTTTTTCCACTTGCCGTCGGTCCGGCTACAATAATTAACTTCTTTTTATTTTCCATAAGTACACACTTTCATAGTTATACAATGCGTTTAAATTTCTTTTCAAGTTCTTGTAAGCTCATTCGAATCATGGTCGGTCGTCCATGAGGACAATGATAGGGATCATCAAGTTGCAAGAGTTGATGAATTAAACTTTGATATTCAACAAGGGAGAGTTGATCATTTCCTTTAATCGCCGCTTTACATGCAATCGTTGCTAAGTCATGTAAATAACGTTCTTGCTTATTGTATTTTATCCCTTGGGCAAGTTGATCAAAAAAATGAATAAAGTCCATATTTGTAAGTGGTTCATTGAGCAAATAGGGAACACTCTTAAGTACAATAGAATTCCCACCAAATTCTTCCACGTCAAATCCTAAATCTGCAATAGCTTGTTGGTGTTCTTGGAACATTTCGAATTCACGGTCTGAAAGCGTATATACTTTCGACTCAAGTAGCATCTGTGATGAAATCGTATGTTTTTCGATTTTAGAAACCCATGATTCATAGAGCACTTTTTCGTGAGCTGCATGTTGATCGATAATATAAAGTTCTTTATGATATTCTACAAGCCAATAGGTCTTAAACACTTGTCCAATGACACGATGTTTTTGAATTTTTTGCTCATCCAAAAACAAATCCATAGTTATCGGTTCAGACGTTTTGACCGGTTCAGGCTTTTTCATCGGCTCAGACTTTACTACTGGCTCAGATTGGACTATCGCTTTGTCGGGTAGATTTTTTTCTTGAAGTGTTGAAAATGTTTGTCGACGTTTCGTCTCAAAAGGCTCCGGAACTTCTTTTATCAATTTTTCATATTCCTTTTTTTCAATACGCTCTTTTTCTGTTTTTTTTGTTTTTTCTTGCAACTCAATATCGACAATCGGCTCTTTTTGACGAAGGGTTTGGATAACGGCATCTTTAAAAATCTCACGGATAATCATCTCATCATTAAAGCGTGCCTGCATTTTTGTCGGATGTACGTTGATATCAAGTAACTCGGTTGGACATTTTAAAAATAATACGGCGAAAGGAAATTGATTAATCATCATCGCTTCTTTAAATCCCTCTTCAATCCCGTCTTGAATCCATTTGGACTTAATATACCGATTATTGACATAATAGATTTCGTACTGACGATTCCCCCGACTCAATTCCGGTTCCCCGATATAGCCGGTCACACTATAGTCGCCATAGCTATAATCGACTTCTTTACTTTGCTTTGCATGCTCTTTACCAAAAACTTGATAAATACAATCCAACAATGAATAATTCCCGGATGTATGTAACTTTACATTTTTATTAACGATATATTTAAATGAAATTCCCGGATGACTAAGTGCCAGCCGATGTATTAGGTCTGTAATATATCCGGCTTCTGTCCGTGGCGTTTTCAAAAACTTTTTACGCGCAGGAACGTTATAGAAAAGCTCACGAATAACAAAGGTTGTGCCACTTGGGCAACCAATATCTTGAACTTCCTTTTCTAGGCCACCTTCAATGACATAGCGAACACCGGTTAGTTCTTCTTCTTGCTTCGTTATACATTCAACCATGGACACTGCCGCAATACTGGCTAAGGCTTCACCACGAAACCCTAGTGACCGTATATGATCCAAGTCATCTGCATCGATAATTTTACTTGTCGCATGGCGTAAAAATGCCGCCTCCACATCCTCACCCGACATACCGACGCCATTATCTGTAATCCGAATGTTTTTTAAACCACCATCTTCAATCTCAACGGTAATAGCATTGGCTTTTGCATCGATTGCATTTTCAACACATTCTTTCACAACGGAAAGCGGTCTTTCAACAACTTCTCCTGCCGCAATTTTATTGATTGTATCTTGGTCTAATAGATGTATCGTAGTCATAGGCACCTCTATTTCTGCGTTAATATCACTAATTCATTGAGAATATTTAAGGCTTCGATTGGTGTTAGCTGGTTAATATTGATCTGCTCAATACGTTCTTTAAGTTCATTTTTTGGTTCTTCAAAAAAGTTTAATTGAAGCGGTTCTTTTGGCATCTGAACTTTTTTGGCTTTTTTGGTAATGTCTGCATCGGACAAATCATCTAAAATTTCTTTTGCACGTTCAATGACATATTGCGGGACACCTGCGATTTTAGCCACTTGTATACCATAACTTTTGTCCGCTCCGCCTTTTGCGATTTTCCGTAAAAAGATAATATCATCACCCTTTTCCTTTACGGTAATACAATAGTTTTGAACGCCATCGATTTTTCCCTCTAGTTCAGTAAGTTCATGATAATGGGTAGCAAAAAGACTTTTGGCACCCACTGTTTTTTTCTGAACCAGGTATTCAACAACCGCCCATGCAATGCTAAGTCCATCAAATGTTGATGTTCCACGGCCAATCTCGTCAAGAATAACTAGGCTATTCACGGTTGCATTACGTAAAATATTGGCAACTTCGCTCATCTCAACCATAAAGGTACTTTTTCCGGAGGATAAATCATCAGAGGCACCAACACGGGTAAATATTCGGTCAACCGGACAAAGATCTGCTGAAGTAGCCGGTACAAAGGTTCCGATTTGGGCCATTAATGTAATGAGTGCAACTTGACGCATATAAGTCGATTTACCTGCCATGTTGGGCCCGGTGATAATTGAAAAGCGATGTTCTTGTGTATTCATCAATGTATCATTTGTAATGAACTGTTCGCGTCCCATGATTTTTTCAATAACCGGATGTCGTCCTTCTGTAATCTGTATGGTGCCTTGATCATTAAAGGTCGGACGAACATAGTGATTCGTTACCGCGACATGGGCAAGTGATTGTAGAGCATCGAGTTCAGCTACTTTTCTTGCTGTTTCTTTGATTCGAAGGACATGGTCTGCTAACTTGTTTCGAATCTGAACATACAGAGAATATTCTAATTCTATGAGCTTATCTTCAGCGCCTAGGACGGTATCTTCTATTTCTTTGAGTTCCGGTGTAATATAACGTTCAGCATTGGCGAGGGTTTGTTTGCGTTGATAACGCTCAGGCACCATATCAAGATTTGATTTTGTCACTTCAATATAGTATCCAAATACTTTGTTATATTTAATCTTTAAATTTTTAATACCTGTTTGTTCTCGTTCTTTTGCTTCTAGTGAAGTTAGCCATAACTTTCCGTCTTTTGATGCTTCACGCAAACGATCAACCTTATCATTATAGCCATCTTTGATGATTTTCCCCTCTTTTAATGCAATTGGAGGTTCTTCGCTTATACTATCACCAATCAATTTATCAAGATCAAGCAGCATATCCAAAGAATCTCCCATGCCTTTAAGCAAGGTACTCTTCATGTTTTTTAGGAGCATCTTAATATCCGGAAGCACATGAATCGATTGACGAAACGCTAATAGGTCTCTCGGGTTAGCTGTCTGCAAGGTCATCTTTGTCATCAAACGTTCCATATCATATACCGGCGTCAAAAGTTCTCGAATTTCTTCTCGTCCCATTAAGTCGCCGACAAGTTCCTCTATGCTATCCAAGCGTTCATCAATTTGATAGACAGACGTTAATGGTTGTTCAATAAAATGACGGAGTTTTCTGGCTCCCATTGCTGTTTTTGTATGATCAAGGACCCAAAGAAGAGAGCCTTTTTTTTCTTTTTCACGCATGGTCTCTAATAGTTCAAGATTACGTCTTGTCGATACATCTAATAACATATATTTTCCGGTCTCATAGTATCGGATATGATCGATATGTGATAAGCCTGATTTTTGGGTTTCATACAGATAATCCAACAAGGCTCCGGATGCAATAATACTTTCATCCTGCTCAGCTATACCTAATCCATCTAGGCTTACGACTTCAAAGTGCTTTAATAGAGTATCTCTGGTACGTTTTGCATCAAAAAACCAATCGTCATAAGTATTGATGTAAGTATGTAAATTTTGATCCATCCACTGAATAAATTCACTATTTTCATGGATGGTGGTATTCAAAATGCATTCGGCCGGTTGGACCTTAGCTATTTCATCTAATAATGCAGCATAGGTGTGTAAAGTTGTTGTCTGAAATTCTCCTGTTGTTACATCGACATAACTCATCCCATACCTGGAAATATCAGAATAAATACACATAAGATAATTGTTTTTTGTCTCATCAAGTGCCTGCATATTCAGATTAGCTCCCGGTGTTACAACACGAATCACATCCCGTTCTACAATTCCTTTGGCTGTAGCCGGATCTTCAATCTGCTCTGCTATGGCAACTTTATAGCCTTTTTCAATAAGACGATTGATATAATTTTCTGCAGAATGATAAGGAACGCCACACATTGGTGCACGTTCCTCTAGTCCACAATTTTTTCCCGTCAAAGTGATCTCTAGTTCTCTAGATGCCTTGACTGCATCATCAAAAAACATTTCGTAAAAATCTCCCAGACGATAAAAAAGAATACAATCCTTATATTTATCTTTGATTTTAACATATTGTTGCATCATTGGAGTTAAGGTGTTACTCATGAATAATCTCTCCTACTAAGTAAAATGTCATTGCATCAATAATTTTTACACGACGTATGGAGCCCACTAAGCTAGAATCGCCTTCTACATGGACAAGATGCCCATTGTCTAGCCGTCCTGACATATATCCTTTTCTACTTGTGTTTTCTTCTTCAAACATGGCCAGATATTCCTTGCCGATATGTTCCCTGCTTTTCTTGTTTGCTAGGGAATTCACTTCATCTAACAAACGATTAAAACGCTCTTTGACAACAGGTTCTTCTATCTGATCTTCATATTGTGCCGCCGGTGTTCCTGTGCGCTTTGAATATATGAAAGTAAAAGCACTATCATACTCCACTTCCTTGACCACATCCATTGTGTCCATGAAGTCATCTTCTGTTTCACCTGGGAATCCAACAATAATATCTGTTGTTAAAGCAATATCCGGCATCGCCTTTTTGATTTTATGAACTAAACTTAAATAGCTTTCTTTCGTATAGCCACGATTCATTTTTTCTAATAAACGACTACTTCCTGATTGAAAGGGTAAATGTAGTGACTTACAAACTTTTGTTGATTTTGCCATAACATGAATAAGTTCATCCGATAAATCTTTAGGATGAGATGTCATAAAACGTATACGTTCTAATCCATCAACCTTTTCAACTTCTTCTAAAAGCTGCGCAAAGGTCATCGGATGTTGAAGGTTTTTCCCATAAGAGTTTACATTTTGACCTAAAAAAGTAATCTCAACAACACCGTCAGCAACAAGTGCTCTGACTTCTTCAATAATATCTTCCGGTTCGCGACTACGTTCCCGCCCTCTTACATAAGGCACAATACAATAACTGCAAAAGTTATTGCAACCAAAAATAATATTTACACTAGATTTATATTTATATTTTCGAACTGTGGGCAGATCTTCCACAATATCTTGATACGAATCCCATATATCATAAACCGATTCACCTGTTTCCATATGTGTTTCTAGTAATTCGGCTAGTTTATATATGTTATGTGTTCCGAAAACGATATTCACGTGAGGATAGGATTTTTTTAATTTATCGATAACTGTATCTTGCTGCATCATACATCCGCATAGTGCAATAATCATATTCGAATTCTTTTCTTTTAATGACTTCAAGTGACCAATGCGTCCAAAGACACGTGTTTCAGCATTTTCACGCACTGCACACGTATTATACACCACAAAATCTGCTTGGGCTTCTGAGTCACATTCTTCATAACCGATTTGCTCTAAGACACCTTTTAATTTTTCTGAATCGTGAAAATTCATTTGGCATCCAAATGTGGCAATATGCATCTTTTTCTTTCGTCCGTGTTTCTGCTCAAACTTATCATTTATTGCTCTTAATCTCTCTATAATTTTCTTTTGACGGAGTCCCTCATCCGTATCATGATTTAAAACTATGGGCTCTCTTTTCATTTGGTCCTCCTAATAGACATAACAAAATAGCTATCAACACACTTTGACAGCTATTTTATTATAACGGACTTTCTATAAAAATTCAATAATAGCTTTTGTCTTTATCGGTATTAATCGTCTACAAATTGTGCAGCATAATCAGGCACAAAGGTTTGCTCCTCTAATGGTGGCCGAATATAAAAGTCGTTTTCTTGTCGCTCGGGCAGTTCTAACTTTTCAGTGTGAACATCTTCATACTCAATTTGTGTAAGAAAATGATGAATACAATTAAGCCTTGCATGCTTCTTGTTATCCGAAGGAACAACAAACCATGGCGCTTGTTTAATATCGGTATAATCCATCATCATATCTTTTGCAATTGAATATTCCACCCAGTACTTTCGAGATTCTAAGTCCATGGGACTGATTTTCCACCGTTTTGTCGGATCATTAATCCGCGCTTGAAAACGTCGTTCTTGTTCATCATCACTTACTGAAAACCAATATTTGACTAGAATAATGCCGGCTCGAACCAACATTTTTTCAAATTCAGGACAACTTCGTAAAAAATCATCATATTCGTCTTGAGTACAAAATCCCATGACTTTTTCTACACCGGCTCGATTATACCAACTTCGATCAAACAAAACAATCTCACCGGCTGCAGGTAAATGGGCAACATATCGTTGAAAATACCACTGAGATTTTTCTTTTTCCGTCGGAACACCAAGAGCAACAACACGACAGACTCTAGGATTTAACTTTTCAGTAATTCGTTTAATGACACCACCTTTTCCGGCTGCATCTCTTCCTTCAAAAATAACAACAACTTTTAAGCCTTCCTTTTTGACCCATTCTTGCAATTTGACGAGTTCAATTTGTAAGTTATGCAATTCCTTTTCATATGCCTTTTTCTTAATACCTTTTTTATCTTTTCCCAAAAAATCACCACCTCACTAAAGTATACTTTATTATACCATAGGGAAGGTGGAAGGACAATTATGGTAAAGATAATCCAATCTTACTATTGATATTTTATTGAATCGTGATACAATATATAGTGTGCCAAAACAGAATTCAAGCACAATATATTGTATAGGAGAGATTATATGAATGTCATTAAACGTAATAGCTCAGTCGTTGAGTATAGTAATGATAAAATTAGAAATGCTATAATTTTAGCGATGTCTGAAACAAAAGACGGTATTGATGAAGCATTGGCTACGAATATTGCAGAAAGTGTTGAAGAGGCACTAAAAAATTACTCTTCTCCATTTTCGGTGAATATTATTCAAGATACTGTTGAAGAAAAACTCATGGAATCATCCCGTAAAGATGTGGCAAAAAAATATATCTTATATCGCTATGAACGCGACAAATCAAGAGAAAAGCGCCATAAAAGTACGTCTAATCGAATATTAAGTGATGCATTTATCAGTAAATATAAGCACATGACAAATCCAATGAAACAACTTGGAAGCTTTGTCTATTATCGGACATACTCACGTTGGCTTCCCGAAGAGAACCGTCGTGAATACTGGTGGGAAACAGTCCGTCGTGCTGTTGAGTATAACTGTAGTTTAGTTCCTACAACACGGGAAGAAGCGGAAAAACTCTTTGATAATATTTTCCATTTACGGCAGTTTCTTTCCGGCCGAACATTTTGGGTTGGCGGAACAAGCGTTTCTAAAAATTACCCTATGAGTAACTATAACTGTGCTTTTCAAGTGATTGATAACTTCGGCGCTTTTAAGGATTTATTTTATTTACTTATGGTTGGATCCGGTGTTGGTGTACGTGTTCTCAAAGAAGATGTTAAGAAGCTTCCAAAAGTTCGCGCCGACTTTGAGGTCATACACGAAGATTATACGCCAATACCTATGAGTCAACGCGAAGATTCAACAAGCCTTGTTTTTTCTCACAATAATGTATGTAAGATTGTGATTGGTGACTCGAAAGAAGGCTGGACACAAGCCCTAGATAATTTCTTGAAAATTGTATATAGCGCAGAATATCGAAACGTTAATACCATTGTTATCAATTACAACAATGTACGTCCAAAAGGCGAACGTTTAAAATCCTTTGGCGGAACGGCAAGCGGACATCAATCTATCAAAAATATGTTCATCAAGATTGTAAAGGTTATTAAAAAACGTGCAATCTATGACGAACATCAATTTGTTAAACTACGTCCAATCGACTGTTTGGATATCGCAAATATCATTGGCGAAAATGTCGTTGTTGGCGGCGTCCGTCGAACTGCAGAAATTGTTCTTGTTGATGCAGATGATAAAGAATGTATTGAAGCGAAAAATAATCTATATAAGCAAATTGACGGTCAGTGGATTGTTGATCAAGAAATCATCCACCGTCAAATGAGTAACAATTCCATTTATTATACAAGCAAGCCTGAACGAGAGATGCTCCATTGGCAAATTGAACAAATGCGTTATTCCGGAGAACCCGGCTGGGTTAATGAAGTGGCTGGTGCTAAACGTCGTCCTAACATGAACGGTGTAAACCCATGTGGCGAAATTCTTCTCGATTCTCAAGGCTTATGTAATTTAACAACCATTAATGTTTATGCATTTGTCAATGACGATGGTACCGTTGATTATGATGGATTATTAGAAGCTCAACGCTTATCCGCTCGTTCCGGATATCGAATGACTTGTGTCGATCTTGAGATTCCTGAGTGGAATAATGTTCAACAACGTGATAAATTGACCGGCTGTTCATTGACCGGCTGGCAAGATATGGTCAATAAAGCTGAACTCTCTCGCGAAGATCAAGCAAAGGTATTACGCCAACTTCGTAGTGCCGCTCAAGATGCCATTAAAGAGTATTCTACAGAAATCGGTCAAAATGAATCCCTTCTTGTTACCACCGTAAAACCAGAGGGTACATTAAGCCAACTTCCGACTGTTTCATCCGGTGTTCATTACTCCCACTCACCCTATTACATTCGACGAGTACGCATTAGCGCATCAGATCCATTAGTCAAAGTATGTGAAGAGCTGAACTATCCAATTCATCCTGAAGTTGGACAAACAATGGAAAATTGTACAACAAAAGTAATTGAATTTCCGGTAAAAGCTCCTGATGGCATTACCAAATATGATGTATCTGCTATCGAACAGCTTGAAAACTACCAATTGTTTATGGAGAATTATGTTGATCATAACTGCTCAATAACTGTACATGTTCGCGATCATGAATGGGATGCTGTTGAAGAATGGGTCTACAAAGAATGGGATGATATTGTTGCTGTTTCCTTCTTATCTCTTGACGATAATTTTTATCAACTTTTACCTTATGAGGCCATTAGCGAAGACGAATATAATAAACGCGTTGAAGAAATGCGCCCTTTTGTTCCGGCTCTTCTTTCAAAGTATGAGTCGAATGAACAAGAACTTGATGTTGGTGATGAAAGTTGTGATTCAGGCGTTTGCCCAATCCGATAAACCTTGGTTATTAAAACCCAATATATATAGAAAAAGCCGCAATTACATGTCATCTGTAATTGCGGCTTTTTTTTATGATATGCGATAGTCCTATTAGCTTTTTGCGACTTTACGCTGCATCATCCATAGGAACTTCTTCTGCATCTTCAGAAACGTCTTGAATACGTCCTGTAACTTCCGATGCATCAAATCCGTTTTCTGCTATGAAGTCTATAAGAACTTCGTCCATCGCACCAAATTCTGCGATAACATTCGCACCAACGAACATTGTATAATCATCTCCACCAGCTACGAGGAAATCATTTGTTGCTAATGAATAAGTTGCTTCTTCATCAATGGCTTCATCGCCAATCATAACCGAAGTTACTCGACTTCCTGCTTCTAAGGAAGAATCAAACTCAACCATCATTCCTGCAATATGCGGGAATGCACCAAGAGCTTCCGGATATGTTGCTAAACCATTTTCTAATGCAGCAATAAGATCCGCACCGGTTATTTCAATGACACGTACGGTATTTCCAAAAGGAAGTACTGTTAATATGTCACCTTTAGTAACTTCTCCCATAGCAACAGATGCTCGAATACCACCACCATTAGTTAATGCAACGTCAGCACCACTAATATCTAACAATGCTTCTGTGATCATATTACCAAGATTAGTTTCTCCTGTACGAACAAATTCTCTTTCTCCGTTTAAATCATATGGTGCTGTTGCAACAACTTCATTTTCAATCACTGCATTTTCTTCTTCTATAATAGCAACAAGATTTGCAACTTCTTCATTGTCAATAAGCTCAAGAGATTGATCTTTTGTAAATAGACTTGCAACCGTTGATGTTATTTCACCTTCAACAAGCGTTATGTCTACACGGCCAACATTTTTCGTTTTTTCACCGGCACTTACAATAAGTGTCTCATTAACAACATTGCCGTTTTCATATGCTGAATGGCTATGTCCGTCGATTATAAGATCTATACCTTCAACCATCTCAGCTAATGCCACAGACGTCATCGTTCCCTCATCACCTAAATGAACTAATCCGATAACCACATCCGCTTGGTCCCGTAACATGGGTACAAGTGTCTGAGCAACTTCAATCGGATCATCGAACGTTAATCCAATTGTGTTATCAGGATGTGATTTATATGTTGTCTCAGGTGTTGCCAAACCAAAAATAGCAACCATAAGACCATCCACTTCTTTCATAATATAGGGTGTCAAGAAATCATTGCCATCTTCATCTTTAATATTGGCAGCTAATACCGGAAAATCGGCTAAAGCGATATTGTCTAGCAACTGATCTTGTCCATAATCAAATTCATGATTACCTGCAGTCATTGCATCGTATCCTAAGGCATTTAATATTGGCATTGCATTTTCACCTTTTGACAAGGTAACAAGATTATGACCTTGTGTAGCATCGCCTGCATCTAGAATTAATGTGTTAGGATTACTTGCTTTAACGCTTTCAAAATACGTTGCTAATTTTGCAGCGCCCATACCATCGTAAGCACCTTCAATAAAGAATCCATGCATATCATTTGTGTGAAGAATCGTAAGTTGTGTACTATCAACAACCGGTTCTTCTTCGACCACCGGCTCCTCTTCAACAACCGGCTCTTCTTCTGTTACCTCTTCTTCTGTCATTTCTTCTACGGCTTCCTCACTTGGAATACGTATCATTTGTCCCGGAAAAATCAAATGTGGATTTTCCAAGGCGTTATACTCAGCTAGCTCTTCCCATTCTAACCCGTATTCACGCGCAATTCTCCATAATACATCCCCAGACTGAACCGAATATGTAGATTCAGCAAGAACTGTACTAGAAAATACAACAGAAAACAACATCATTAGTGATAGAATAATACTTAATGACTTTTTCAAAAAAAACTCCTCCTTTGTATATAACTATATTTATATCGACTATTATATTATATCACAGTCTTTAAATTATTCTACACTTATCAGAGAAATTTTACTCAAATCACACATCTTAATACACTACTTTTACATCATATCCTTTATTCTTTAAGGCACGTTTTATTTGTGCCACATGAGATTTTCCATTCGTTTCGCATGTCACCTCAAGATGTACACGCTTAAATCGATCCACCGTTTTAAATTGATTATGATCTAGCTGGATGATATTGGCACCTACCTCCGATAAAATACTTGCAATCATCTGCAATTCCCCCGGCGTATCTGATAATTCCACAGAAAAACAAAAAACTCGACCTCGAACAACAAGACCACGGCTAATTAATTCTGAAATTGTTACAACATCAATATTACCACCACTAATCAGGGAAACAATTTTTTTTCCTTTGACATCTACTTTTCTTAAGGCTGCAAGGGATAAGACACCTGCATTTTCTGCAATAATTTTTTCTTTTTCTGCCACAAGCAAAAACGCTTCCATTATATTTACATCATTAACGGTAACTATGCGGTCCACATATTTTTTTACATATTCAAACGTCTTGATACCACTTCTTTTAACTGCAACGCCTTCAGCAATCGTATCTACTTTTTTTAGTTCAACAATATGATTACTCTTTATAGAACTGCGCAAAGTTTGGGCGCCTTGAGGTTCAACTCCAATGATTTCAATACCCGGTTTAATAAACTTTGCAGCCATGGCAACACCACTGATGAGTCCACCGCCCCCTATTGGAACGATAATTATATCCACATCCGGAAGTTCATCAAGTATTTCTAAGCCTATTGTTCCCTGACCTAATATAATATCATCATCATCAAAAGGATGAATAAATGTATAGTCATAGATGTCTTGTAATCGTTTAGCTTCGTTAAAAGCATCATCATAGCAATCACCGGATAAAACAACATCTGCACCATACTTTTTTGTCGCTTCAACCTTAATTAAGGGGGTATTTGAAGGCATGACAATGACAGCTTTCACTCCGCATGCCTTCGCCGCTAATGCAACGCCTTGCGCATGATTTCCGGCACTAGATGCTATAAGACCTTTTGCTTTTTCTTGGTCACTAAGCTTTATTATTTTATTGTATGCACCTCTAATTTTAAAGGCACCTGTACGTTGTAGATTTTCAGGTTTAAGAAATACATCCGCGTCATACTCTTGACTATAAAAATCCGAATATATTAAAGGTGTTTTTTTAATAATGTTGTTAACGGTTTCTTTTGCTTTATAAAAATCATCAATCGTTATATTCTTCATATTCACTCCATTAATTATGCGCTTCATTTATCTTTTGTATGACTTTATAGTACTCTTTATGGGCTTGGTATCCACTATCTGTCAACCCATATACTCCGCGTTTGATGCGTTTAAACCATCCATAAAAATTTTTTTGGAGAATTGATCCGGCTTTTTTTATTTGCGTTTCCATCACAACGTCTGATAAACAAACTTCCTCGCTTCGATGTATACAGTCTAAAATAATTAACACATCTTCTTTGTAGGATGTCATTATTTTTTTACGATAGCTTCCACCTACATTTACATGCGTCCTTCGTTCTCTAAGTTCTTCAATGGCTTTCTTTTTTTTTATTCGATTACGTCGCTGATATTCTTCTATGGGATGCATGATTGGATCATGATAAACTTCCACATCCAAGGTCTTTAATGAAACAACAATAAGACCAAGACCAAGACGTTTCAAAAGATAGAGTTTATCTTTAAATTCATGTTGTCGCAAATTTTTAGGTGTCCATATAGCGACATAAACCAAATCAAACATTTTCTGCCTTAATGCCCCTTGGGTAATAAGTTTTAAGTTTAATTGATTTTTTAACTCGATAGCTATGCTTTCATCTTCTCGAACACAAAGTATGTCAATGCCTTTCACTTCAGCATCAATCGTATAACCTAATCGAGAAAAAAAATCTCGAACAGGTTCATACAAGTCCGTTTCTTTCATTATTGTAGCACCTCATATAAGTCCTTTAATGCTGCACCCTCTTTAATACCTTTTAGGAGAAACTTTGCTTTACGTTGGTCATTTACTAGAATTCCACCGATAAGTACATCATCCTTAAAATTCATACGTTTATAAACACCTGCTTTTTTATTCTCGTAATTCAATATTGAAATGCCCTCTTCATCTTCATCAACTTCCATCTCACCTATGGAGAAAATATTCAGACCCATTGCGTGAAGAATTGTTGATGGAACAAAGTGTTCATATATTTCATTCTTTCCTACAACATTTTGTCCGGTGACTTGTCCTTGTGAAAGTGCTTCCGGCCAAATCGCAAAATTATGTCCTTCAAAACATACACAGTCTCCACAAGCATAGATATGTTCTTTACTGGTTTGCATATGTTTATTAACGATAATTGCCTTATCAAAATCAATATCTAGCATTTTTGCAATTTTGGGATCGATTCTCACGCCCGCTGATATCATCACAAGATCCGATTCTATCGTATGGCCATCCATCGTCTCAACGCCGGTAACTTTTTTGTCACCTAAGAAACGCTTTACTCCTGTTCCTTTAAGAACATTCATACGTTCAACATCAAATCCGTTTTCCAAAATTTCTGCACCTTTTTGGTCAAGTTGTATGGGAAGTAAGCGTTCCATAATTTCAACAACCGTCACTTCCATTCCTGCTTGATGAAGTTGTGCTGCTAACTCTAGGCCGAGTAATCCACCTCCGATCACTGTCGCTTTATGGTGTTCTTTCATGACTTGTTTAATTCTTAACGCATCATCGTATGTACGTAGTGTGAACACATTTTCTAGGTGATTATTCTCAATAGGTGGAACAAAGCAATAACTTCCTGATGCTACAATCAATTTATCATAGTGTAAACTTATGTCATCATGGCCATTTGTAATATATACTTGTCGCTTGGCGTCATCAATATCTGTCACTTCATATTCTGACATAAGTCGAATGCTTTTTTCCTCATACCATGTTTCTTTCCTTACAAAAAACGTACTTGGAAGTTTATCTTGACCGATAAATTTAGATAACATGGGTTTATAGTAGACCGGATATTTTTCCCGGTCAATAATTGTAATATTGACCTGTGTATCCTCTTTTCGTATTGTCTCAGCTGCAGTAACACCTGCAATACCATTTCCTATAATAACAACATCTTTCATCGCTTCATTTCCCATAATATGCTCTCCTTTATTCTCTCTCTTAAACGTTACCTTTGGTATCTGAAATTTTATCTGTCGGAATTTTGTCAATCGACATTCTTCCGAATCGCCCGGCACGAAAATCATCTAAAATATTTTTTCCCATGCGATTCGTATCGGGAGTGTTTTTTTCTTGTAAGTAATGACGTTCTATGGCAAAGGCTTCCAATAATTTATATGCAGGCTTTAGCTCATCACCTTCAATAAATTCGACATTTGGAAAAGCCTCTTTCAATGCTTTCGGATATATGTCCATCAAATGGCTAATTAGCTCATAAGCCAATGTGGTTGTATCTAAAATATCATCTTTAATACTGCCAACAAATGCTAAGTGTTCACCAACTGTTTGATCTTCAAATTTTGGCCATAAGATTCCCGGTGTGTCTAATAACTCGAGACCTTTTTTTATTTTAATCCATTGTTTTCCTTTTGTTACACCTGGTTTATTTCCCGTCTTTGTACTTGATTTTCCGACAAGTTTATTAATAAATGTTGACTTGCCAACATTCGGAATTCCGGCAACCATAATTCGCAAGGGTTTATTTATTAAGCCTCTTTTTTTATTTCTTTCAATACGTTCTTTACATACTTCATGAATTTGAGGTACAACTTTGTTCATGTTTTGTCCGTCACGAGCATTCACCGGCATTGCAACAATACCTTGTTTTTTAAAATACTCAATCCATTGATTTGTTTTGTTGGGATCAGCTAGATCCATTTTTGTTAATAAAATCAATCTCGGTTTACCATTGGCTATCTTTGGTAAG
>Ga0334893_1002076_pt1 | contig 16161 bp, 20 predicted proteins | sample GraSluR3_MG_5_FD_207218 | JGI IMG/M metagenome (GOLD analysis project Ga0334893, IMG submission 207218) | Sludge microbial communities from methane-producing bioreactor in Wageningen University, Netherlands - Granular Sludge_09_05-R3 | ecosystem: Engineered > Bioreactor > Anaerobic >...
AATGACATGGTTGCTCTTAAAGCAACCATGAGAATTGGTTTCTTGCCAATTAAAGACGAAGCGTTCGCAATCCTAAGACCAGCGGGTTACGTGGCGGAATAATTAATCTTGAGGGGGCTATGCCCTCTCTATTATTTTATGGAGGTGAATTAAATGCCTAAGTATATAAAAAATGACAAGGTAATAGATGCTACAGAGAAAGCTTACAAAGTAGCCTATAAAGCACAGGGGTATGTCCCTTATGAAGAAGTAGAAGAAGAAGTTGAAGAATTAACAGTAGCAGAGCTTAAGGATATGGCAAAGGAAGAGGGTGTTGAGGGTTACAGCTCAATGAGAAAGGCAGAGCTTATTGAAGCCTTAAGGGGTGAGTAGTATGGACCTGATGGATATAAGAGACAAACTTGATGAGGACAACTACCCATACTATACAGACCAATACCTCGCTAGCAGGTTGGAGGATGTTGTTGATGATGACGGTTACAGGGCGCTTATAAGGGAACTGCTCCTTAAAAAGGCGGACATCCCGGCTATAAAGCTTGGAGATGTGGAGATTCCTTCACCTAAAAACCATTTCATGACCCTTGCATTCCAGTATAGGCAAAGCATGACAGGAACGGTGGTGAGAGCTGATGGTAGGGAGTGATTACTACAAGAAATATATAAATGACATGATAGCCCACAATCCAACAACCATCACCATACAGCGCACAGAGGAACAGGACAATGGCTCTGGTGGGACTGTATCGGTTGACCTTCCGCCCTTTGACCTGTCTGTGATGGTCTATAAGAAACGGTCAAACAGGGAAATCATTGACACTTCAGGGATGATTGTAGGCTATGCAGCAGGCGGGGTTTGGAAACTATTAGCCAGTGGAGATGCAGACATCAAGCGTGGAGATTCCTTCACAGCTGATGGGATTAACTTCAAGGTTGCTTTTGTCAACAACTTCTATGACATATGTAAGCAAGTTGAATTGGAGGCTGTTTCATATGTTTAGGCACGATAAGACCAAGTCAACATTCTCAGCTGCTAAGACCTACATGAAGGCACAGGCGGCCCTTGGATTGTTCGCAGACACAGCGGCCAAGAAGATGGAGGCTGATGCCAAGAGAAACGCACCATGGACAGATAGGACATCCAATGCCAGAAACTCAATCCAGGGTAGCTTTGGATGGAAGAACAGAAAGCTTGTAATCACCCTATCGGGCAACATGGATTATTCCGTATGGCTTGAACTGGCCAATGACAAAAGATATGCGATACTCTACCCGACCATACAAAAGAATGCCCCTGAGGTGCTAAGGGCTTACAAGAAGGTGATTTGATATGTGGAAAACCGTATATGACAAATTAAAGGAACATAGCCTAAACCCTTACCCGCCTGGAATCCATACAGGGGAATGCACTACCAGGTATTGTGTGGTAATTGAGGGGAATCAGATTCCATCTGTTGGGAGCAACAGGACGGGCCAGAGGGTCCTTGATGTTATCGCATATATACCAGCCAGCAATTACCCGGCTATGGAGGTCTACAAGAAGGAGATAAAGGCGGCCCTTAAGGAGATACAAGCCCTAAGGTGTACAGGCTTTGAGACACCACCTATACCAGAGGATGAGAAAAAGGCTTTTTCATCGTCCATCGAATACACGATATTAAAGAAATTGGAGGGATAAATTATGACAGTACCTAATGAATTTGCATTGGCAAACATTGCAAGAGTTGATATTGTAACAGAAGAAGATACCCCTGTAACCTATACCCTGACCGATGTGGCAACAGAGGCTGATGTTGTGGCCTTTACATCCGCAGGACAGGAGCAGGAATTGAGGGTTAAAAACGTAATAAAGGCACAGAACAACACAGAGGACATAGTAAAGGGCTATGATATAAGCTTGACACAAGCTACTTTCATACCTGAGATACTGGCCCTTGTTGATGGTGGCACATGGGATGAGGTTACTGAGAAGTATTCAGCGCCTGTTGTTGGAACACCAGTTGCAAGGACAGCATTCACCATGGATGTCTACACTGAGCAGAAGGATGGGGACGGAAGTACCACTGGGTATGTGAAATTCTCATACAAGAATTGCAAGGGTAGACCAGTGAACTACTCAGTGGTAGATGGAGGATTCTTCTCACCACAGATGCAGATCAGGAGTAGAAGCAAGTTTGGAGAATCACCTGTTGAAGTTGCAATGCTAGAGACACTACCTGCTTAATTGCGGGTAGTTTTCTCTTAACCACAAACTAGGAGGATTATATGAGCAAGATTGTAGATAGATTCAAGGATTCGGCAACAGAGATTGACATCCCTGATTTTGACGGGATAGGCAATATCACCATAAAGGTACAAAGGCCACAGCTGACCAGGATGATGAGAGAAGGAAAGATTGACAATCCTCTTATGGCCATGGCAACAAAAGCAGCCCTTGGTAAGGCTGCACAACCTAACAAGGACAAGATGACCGATGAGGAGTTGGCCAAGGACTACCAGAAGTGGATTGATTTCTATTGTGAAATCTGCATGGTGGAGCCTAAGTTTAAGGATGTAAAGGACCATATGACAGATGACCAGTTGTTGTCTGTATATGCGTGGGCATTGGCACCGATCAGCGCATTGCGTTCCTTTCGTCACAAAGAGAAAGATGGCACAGATAATAATGATGGCAAAGGAGTACAGAGAAAAGCCAAGTAGCCTGATGGATATAGAGGACCCCTTCACAGCCTATTGCTTTGATGAGGTCTGCTATATGTACTATGGCAAGGCCCTTGATGACAAGGGAAGGCTTAAATGGAATCTAATATCATGGGAGGACAAGAAAAAGGGCAATAATGAGGATTTAATCAATTTTATTGTTAAGACAAGCAGGAAATAAGGTATAATCCAATTAAAGGGGGTTATACATATGAAAAAGCTTGTACTTTTAACGTTTATGGTATTGGCATTGGTCCTTTCAGGGTGTAGCGCAGCCGAGGTTGATGATCCAGTGGATGTTGCAGGGGCAGAGGATATGCCAGAGGAAATCCCAGAGGAGCCTGAAGAGCTTGAGGAAGGAGAGGAAGAGATTCCCATCCATCCCGACCAGATTCCATGGGACATAAACATATTGGAGCCTAACAGCATAGGGAGTGTATACATGGAGGCGACCTTCACCAATAACACTGACTACCCTATCACAAGATACCATATGAAGGTACACCTAAAGGACAAGAATGACACAACCTATTTAACAAGCCATGACACAGTGATGCCTGGGGAGACTTCGCCCATATTTGATAGTTTCGGACCGGAGACAATGGATCCCAATGACTATGAGGTTTTAACTCTTGCAGTAAGGGCTATACTGGATAATGGAGATGAACTTGACATTGAATATGACTTTAAGCTGGGACAGGCTTACTGGGACATATATGAGAAATAAAACTTAAGACAATTAAGACACCTATAAGGGTGTCTTTTTTAATGCCTAATTAAAGGTAGGTGAGAAAATGGCAATAGATGCAGGTAATGTTTATTCGGAATTGGTACTTGATACCACCAATTTCTACAACAGTCTGAGCAATGCAGAAAATAAGGCCAACAAGTTTGGCGACAACATGATTAGCAAGGGCAAGAAGATGGAAAGTGTGGGCAAGGGCCTTACCATGGGCCTAACAGTGCCTATAATTGGCATTGGCACAGCTGCCGCAACTACAGCCGCAGGCTTTGAAGCCTCCATGTCTGAGGTTGCTGCCATATCAGGAGCCACAGGGGGCGATTTGAAGAGCCTTGAGGATATAGCAAGGGAAATGGGTGCCACAACTAAATTCAGCGCTTCTGAGAGTGCTGAGGCCCTTAAATATATGGCCATGGCAGGATGGGAAACGGAACAGATGATAGGAGCATTGCCCGGAGTATTGGCCCTTGCAGCTGCAGGTAATGAGGATTTGGCAACCACTTCCGACATAGTCACCGATGCAATGACAGCTTTTGGGTTGCAGGCTGAGGAATCAGGGCGATTTGCCGATGTTTTGGCAGCAGCTTCATCAAGTGCTAATACGAATGTCGGGCTTATGGGCGAAACTTTCAAGTATGCCGCACCAGTAGCCGGAGCATTGGGTTACTCAATCGAGGACACAGCCCTTGCAATAGGACTTATGGCCAATGCAGGTATAAAGGGTTCTCAGGCAGGTACAGCCCTCAGGACAATCTTCAATAAAATGTCCGGAGATATCTCAATCACCAGTGAGAAATTGGGTGAGGTTGCAATAGAGACACAAAACGCTGATGGGTCCATGCGTGACTTCAGTGATGTCCTTCAGGATATGCGTCTTGTATGGGATGATTTATCCGAGGCAGAGCAGGCACAAAATGCAAAGTTGATATTCGGGCAAGAGGCCATGAGTGGATTCCTGTCAATAATGGGTGGCAGTGATGCTGACTTTGACAAGTTGCAGGGGAATATTGAAAACTCCACTGGGAAGGCCCAGGAGATGGCAGAAGTAATGCAGGATAACCTTCAAGGTGAGATTACAAAACTTAAGTCAGCCATGGAAGGATTGGCTATTGACTTTGGAAAGATACTGATCCCGGCACTGTCTGATGTAGTTGAGAAGATAAACGAGGGTGTCACATGGTTTTCAGAACTTGATGAAGAAACAAAGGAAATGATTATCACAGCGGGCAAGTTTGCCGCAGTTATAGGGCCAGTGGTCATGGTTACTGGAAAACTATCCAGAGGAATAGGTTCAACTGTAAACCTTATGAGTAAACTATCAGGTGGTGCAGGACTAGCAACAAAGGCCCTTGGAGCAGGTTCAACAGGCTTGGGTGGAGTAATGGCCGGAACCCTTGGGACAATACTTCCTTGGGGAATTGCCATAGCAGGAGCAGGGACCGCCGCATATGGCCTATACAAGTATTTGAACGAGGATGTAATACCAGAGGTTGACATCTTTGGCGAAACAGTTTCTGAGAACACACAGGAGGCTGTGGGGGGATTCCTTGACCTTGAGAAGGAAGGTTCAGCTGCGCTTATGGGATTAAAGGGTAGTGGTGCAAGGGTCACAAGTGAAATGTCAACTGAAATCACTGGCAACATTGGCACCATGGCAGATGAGGTTATAGGAAAACTTGAACAACAAAAGATTGATGCCATAGCTGAGATACAGGAGATGTTTGACGAGACAACAGACCTCTCAGAGGAAGAAAAAGAGGAAATGATAAGGATTGCCACTGAGAAGTATGACGAATCCATAGCCAAGACACAGGAAGGCCATGACAGGATTACCGAGATTTTTGAGTTGGCAGCTGAGGAAAATAGAAAAATCACTGACAAGGAATGGATTGAGATAACAGCAATCAGGGAGAACATGAAAGAGGATGGAATAAGACTTCTTTCAGAAACACAGGAAGAAAGCGAAACTATCCTTGAAAACCTGAAGGCCAATTCAGAAAGATTAACTCTTGAAATGGCATCTGAGGTCATAAAAAACAGCATTAAACAAAAGGATGAATCCATCGCTGCAGCTGAAGAGGAATACAACAAGAGAATCCAATATGCTCAGACTCTAAAGGAAGAAGGGTCCGCTGAATCAATCGAACTTGCAAACAAGATAATCGAGGAAGCGGAAAGACAGAAAAAAGATGCAATATTTGAAGCTCAGAAGATGCATCAGGGAGTATTAGACGAAGTTAAGGCTCAGGGCGATGATGTCATTAAGCAGATTGACCTTGATAATGGCGAGATAAAATCAAGGTGGCAATCTTTGAGCGATTGGTTTGACAGTAACCCAATAGTAAGGACTATTAAAACAATTGTAGAAGAAGTTTTTGAGACAAGTGGAGGGTCTGTTGGTAACTTTTCACCTGGAAGAATGCCTTTGACAGACGTATCTTCCAGACCATCGCCTCATGCAATGGGAACCGACTTCTTTGAAGGTGGAAGGGCTTGGGTTGGAGAGCATGGGCCTGAGATTGTCGAACTTCCAAGAGGTTCAAAGATATATCCATATCAAGAATCGATGGAAATTGCTAATGGTAACCAAGTAAACAGAAATATGAATGTAAATATCAATGTTCGTTCTCCATATGAAATAAACAAGGAATTGAAACTACTTGATAGAGAACTGGGAATGGAGGTGTAATAGTTTGGATAAGGTTATTTTCTACAATGCCAACGGTGAAAAAATTGAATTTAGCGCAAACAGCAAATATGCATTGATTAACATAAACGACCTAGGTGGAGGATCTGTAAGCAACAAAACTATTTCATCGCCATTCCAAGATGGGAGCACTCCAATAGGAGACAGTTATTTCGAATCTAAATTAATGGAGATTGAATTTGCTACAGTAAGTACTGATTTGCCTGAAGATTTGAGGCGCCTAGATAGTATTGTGAATCCTAAGTCCGGAAACGGAACCCTTGAATTATATCAAAACGGGAGAGCGAGGAAACTATCACCTGTAAGGGTTAGGAGAATGCCAACAAGGCGCAACCAGGCGAATATTATGGGTGATTTTTTACAATCTACTATTATCTTCGAAGTCTACGACCCATACTATCAAGACGCTCAACCAATAGAAGCAGAAGTAACCACAGGGGGAAACTCTTTTAATTTCCCTCTTAACATTACAGCTAATTATGAATTTGATTATGTGAATACAGCAGGGGTTATTGTAAACAACGAAGGCGATATTGACACACCTGTAACCGTAATATTTGATGGGCCTAAGACAGCGCCTCTTAGTATTGAGAACTTGACAACGGGGGAAAGTATTGTTTTGTCGCTTGATTTGCTGATGAATGAAAGGCTTATAGTCACCACAGGCATACAAGACACAAACGTAATAAAAGAAGATTTAACAACAGGAGAAACAGAAGTAGCTTTCCAATATATAGATATAGCGGAAACAACTTTCTTTACATTGGCAAAAGGTGAAAACAGAATACAAATAGTAACCGATGAGGGCATTGTACAAGATGCAACTGTTAAATTCAGAAATAAATATGTGGGGGTGTAGATTTGAAAACCTTACACATAATGGATTTAGATTTTAATTATAAGGCATCTATACGAGGCTATGAGGATGTTATCTTGTACAGGGAATGGAATGGCATAGGAATGCTTGAGTTCACTATCAGTGATGGTGTTGCAAACTCTGGATTGATTAGAGAAAACGATGTTGTATGGTTTGATCGCGAATACAATAAAGCACATTTAATTGAGCATATTCAAATCGAGCAGTTAGGTAGCACTAAGACTCTCAAAATCAAAGCTAAACATTTAAACACATTACTTGGTGATTATATAACCATACCGCCTGTTGGAACTTCACATGATACAATCACCGGAACTAGAGAGCAAATAGTGAGGGGTTGGGTCAATAACAATATCGTAAACCCTACGGACGCAAGTAGAAAGCAATATAATATAGTATTAGGAACACTTAAAGGTTTAGGTGAGAGTATAACTGAACAAACAAGGTACAAGCCATTGTCTGATGAAATTGAACGAGTTCTGAGTCCTCAAGATCTAGGCTATGCGCTAAGTATTGACCTAACGAACAAACAATTTATATTTGATGTAATCGAGGGCAAGAACAGATCAGCGGACCAGACAATCAATAACAGGGTTATATTTGGCATGCATTACGGCAACATGGCTAATTACAAGAGGGTAATGAGTAGTGTTAACTCTAAATCAGTAGCTTATGTAGGTGGGCAAGGTGAAGGGGCGGCAAGGACCATTGAAAAAATTGATGCATCCACAAGTAGAAAGAAGGAAGTGTTTGTCGATGCCAGAGATACAAACGTATCAACCGAACTGATAGAAAGAGGGAATCAGAAACTTTCAGAGGTTGCAAAAGTGGACACTTATGAGTTTGACATTATTGAAAGACAGTTTGCATATGGGATAGATTATAATTTAGGCGACTTTGTGACGATTGTTGACGATAGAAACAATTTCGTAAATCTGCAATTAAAAAGGGTAACCGAGAGATTCGAAAGAGGACATATTTTCATTGTACCAGAGTTTGGAAATCCGGAGCAGACGTTATCCAAAGTCATAGGCAGAATAAAAAATAGATTAAACGTAGCAGAAACACAGTAAGGGAGGGAATTATATGGCAGTTATGAATGATCTAGGCTTTCCGTTTACAAGTATAAGCGGTGACAGGCAATATTCATCTTCTGAATGGCGCGAATATTTTAATGCGCTTGTTGAAGGTGGCATTGTTGGTGGGGTTGGTAACGAGTTAGAAGTCAAGCCTCAGGCAGTACCCAATAAAACTATATTTATAGACACAGGTTCGATACTGATTGAGGGAGCAATGAGAAGCATAGAAACAACAGTTGATTTATCTTTTGCTGACAATATAAGTGGTAGCACAAGAATTGACAGGGTAATAGCAAGAATCAACTACAATGATAGAAAGATAGAATTTGTAGTAAAAGAAGGCACTCCTTCAGCATCACCAACTCCACCAAGCCTTGTAAGGGACAGCGCAGTATATGAACTATCACTAGCGCAGGTATATCTTGCAAATGGTTACTCAAATATCACAGGTGCAGATATCATAGATGAGAGGTCAGACGAGGATTTGTGTGGATATTTCAGATATAGGGCAAAGCCTGCATGGTATCCAGGGGGAGATGTGCCGATAGATGCATGGATGTACACTAATTTCCCTGATGAATTGACAGCACAAGAAAAGGCGGATATTGAAGCAAATCCAAGTTTAATGGCTATTATCAATGGCGACACTCTTACTACACATAAGGCAGATATTGCGACACAAGAAAGACATGGGTTGAGGTTAGATGCAGATGGAGTGTTCCAGGTCAAATATGAAAATGAATGGATTGATGCTTATAAATTAACTCCTGAAGATACATCTGGCTCACCCGGTTATAACAGATTAATTGCAGATGATACACAAGCAGGATATTTCGGTACTGTATCAGCAAGCGAACTGTGGACAGGAGAAGAGTTGGCGAATGAAGTGGGCATTTCACAAGGTTCGGTACAAAACAATACTACATTATGGCTTAAATTCATAATAGATGGCAGGATTATATTTAGACCAATGAAACCAATAAGAATTGGAATTTCGTGGGATGCAATAAATACTGCTGGATGTGTTTTTGGAGAAACCACTATATCTAAAAATGGTTTAGATTATAAAGTTAGGCTAATGAAGAGCGGATTATCAGACCCCGTTAATACAACAGCTAACGATAAAGGAACACATGGCAGTGAATACAACAGATTAATACTCCCTGTACACGAAAAAGCACAAACAAATGATTGGCATAGTCCACAATACGTTGATAGTGATTTGCCTAATTGGAATATAGGATTAAGTGATGAAGATTTGGTGACTAGTGATACTTTTGGAGATGGTTCATATGTTTGGTGTCAAGAAACTTTAGATAGTGGTGCAGACCGTAGAGTTGTGAGAGGTAGATATGATGCGGCTCACTGGACATACGACACGGTTACTACTTCAATGGCACGGAACGGATGGATTCCAGTGCTTGAACTAATTTAAAACGGAGGTGTTAATATGCTACTCAAAAAAAATGGTAGATTTGAGTTATGTCCCCATAAAGTGAAGTATATCCAACATGGCAAAGAAATTGAACAATGGGCTTTGCCCAACAAGCAATGGTGGTTAGATTTTTCAAATAAATGGGAACATACAGAAATAATTGAGTTTGTGGAAATAGAGTTTACAAAAGAACAATTACAACGCTTTAAAGAAATTGCACAAATTAACACGCCCGAAAGTTTCAGAGAAATATATATTGATTATATTTTAAATGGTCAATTTCCCGAAGGATATACTCATCCATTGAGAGATTTGCAAATTAAAACAGAACAACTACAACAAGATGAATATCTTGTAGATTTGGACTTCAGACAATCTTTATCAGAATTGGGGGTATAAAATATGACTTACACTATTTGTAAAAGGTTAATTGAAAATACAGAGTACAAAACACAATTAGAAAAAGACGAGATGCAAAATAAACTAGATGTATTCTTGCTCAACAATAGACTAACTGATATAGAATACAACGAACTAACTACCATGTTAGTCGATAAAGTTATTGCACAATAGGTGTCTTATACGCAACAAGAAAAGTAAATGCAAAGGACCTTTCGGGGTCCTTTTATAATGTAGGAGGTGGAGGATGGATATAAGTACATTAGCGATTAATAACGGCCTGGCCATGACCATATCTATCGTTGCGATAGTGAGTGTCGTGGCTGTTTTTAGGACTGCGGCAAAGTATACTCCCACAATAGTACAGGCAGGGAAAGAATTTATTGAAGTTTGGCAGAAGTTTGTTCATGCTATGGAAAAGAACGCATCAGCCATTGAGAAAAATACTCATATCACTGATCTTAACCACCGGCATAGTGAGGTGGTGCTAAGGGAGCTTGAATCTGTCAATAGCAACTTCAAGAATCACGATGACAACGCCCTTGAAATAAAGAGACTTGTGGAGGAGCTAAAAGAAATGGCAAAATCTGATGGTGAGGTCTCCATAGAAGTATTGGAACTTCTTAACTTTATCGTTCGCAAACTGGAAAGGGAGAAATAGAAATGGGGGTGTTCTGATTGATTAAACAAAATATGCCAGAGTTTGAAAAATGCAATATAACAACCTGGCATAAAGCAGGATTCAAGGGTAAGGGTGGGGTTGTAGTAGTGCTTGATGATAATGGTAGGCCACACGAACACACCAGGGTTATAGAACCTTTTAATGATAGCCATGACAAGGTTAACCACAAGACAAATGTTTGTTCGGTTGTTAGGGAAGTTGCGCCAGATTCGACTATCTATGCATTTAATTGGTTCGCTGGGCATAAGGAAGAGATTGTCGCCTGGATCAAAGAACATGAATTGGAGATAGATGCCATAAATTGCAGCTTCAATGGCAGGGTATCTATGGACGTATTTGAAAAACTAGAAGATGTCGATATACCCATCATAACAGCAAGTGGAAATAGTGGATATGATAACAAAGTTAATGATGTGGCCAGATACAACTGGACTATAGCGGTGGGAGCATGGCTTGAACATAACGACCAAAAGGCTTCTTATAGCAATTCCGGGGAAGACTTAGACATTGTAAGTTATACAAACATATATATACCAACATCAGATGGGTATGACAGACTGATGTATTTCAATGGCACTTCATGTGCTGCACCAATGGTCAGTGGTATGCTGGCCATATACAATGGATGGTTAAGTGAAAATGGACTTAAGAAGCTATCCAGGGAAGAAGCGAAAGAGTTTATTCTCGATAATACAATAGACAAAGACAAGAGGGGCTTTGATGTCTACAGCGGACACGGCCTTTTTATTTTGCCTAAAAACATACCGGATATTAAACCTATACCTGAAGAAGAGGAAGAACAACCAGAACCAACCCCAGAGGAGGATGATAACATGACAGAGTTTAAGGATATTAAAGGACGCTGGTCAGAGGATTACATTAACTACATGGTAGATAAAGGCTACATGAAAGGCTATGAAGAGGGACAGCCTGGGCCAGAGGATGACCTGTTTAGACCTGATAGACCTATGACTAGGGAAGAGGTTGCTACAGTATTGGCAAGAATGGATGGGTTCGTAAAAAAAAAGTAGCTAAAGACTACCAGCTTATAGAAGCTTTGCTGGACTTCAACACCTACTCTAGACCAGGTTCAAAGATGCTGGACATAAGAGGTATTGCCATACACTGGGTGGCTAACCCTGGAACAGATGCAATGGATAACAGGAATTACTTCAACAGCCTCCAGAATCAAGCCACAGTACCTAGAAGGTATGCATCAAGCCATGAGATCATAGGACCGGATGGTGAGGTAGTTATATGTGTTCCCAGGGATGAGGTAGCATTTCACGCTGGAGCTAAGAGTTACAAACTAAATGCCCAGGTGCATCTGGATAATGCTCCCAACAGACATCTTTATGGTATAGAAGTCTGTCACCCAGATTGGAGTGGCAAGTTTGGAGTGAAGACCTACTATGCTTTGTTGGATAGGGTATCAGACCTGCTGATTGAGTTTGGACTTGAGCCATCAAGGTACACCCTTTGGAGGCATTATGACGTTACAGGCAAAGACTGCCCCAAGTATTATGTTCAGACTCCTGGTGCATGGGATCAGTTAATCAACGATATAACCTATAGATACAATGTTAAAGTTGGGAATGTGTAATTAGAAAGGAGTAGAACAAATGACAGGTGTAGAAATGCTAGAACTTATCAATCCGGAAACCATGGTATTGGTCCCGGTGCTCATCATCCTTGGTCTGATGATCAAGAAGATACCGAAAATCAAGGATTGGAAAATACCAATCATCCTGGGGGTTCTTGGAATCGCCATGGCCATAGCCATATTCGGCCTTAAGGACGGGTTTGCAGGCCCCACTATCCTCAATGGAATCATCCAGGGAATACTTGCAGCAGGCATGGCTGTATATGTACATCAATTAACTATACAATATAATAAGAAGAGAGTGGAGGACGACTTGCCTCCTAGTGATGCCCTGGGTTAATCCCGGGGCTTTTTTTGTTTTTTGTACTAATATTTGTACATTTTGTGATTTTTGAGGAATTATTTGCGGCTTCTTATTGTTTACACATTATAAATAATGGTATACAATAAATAAGATACTATAAATGATTGAGGTGGTATGTGATGGTAAAAATTGATAGGTTTTTATATGCTGTGATTTTTTTGAAACCTCTTGATAATAGTTTTAGTAGTTTTTCGGCTATAGCAAAAATCAAAGAGAGTTTCGCAGATGATTTTGAGGGAATTGAGCCAATCCAAGCTTATCCAGCTGAACTTAAAAATCAAATTCCACCTGATGCACCTAGGTATATTTTAAATTCCAATCATTTTAATATAACGATTACAGGAAATAGATTTGATTTCAATATCACAAGTTCAGATATTAGTTTTGAAGCTATTAAGCAGAAGATAGAGAGAATTCAAGAAGTTATGCTAGAAATAAATTTACCTCAATTTAGAGTTGGAGCTTTTTTCGAAGGTGAAATTAAAGAAGAAGAAGTGCGAATGATTATCAAAGATTATGTTAATTTTGACAAGTTGTCAGAAATGATAGAGTGGCAACTATCCTACAGAGAAGTAGAATCAGTGAGTTCATATAGCTACAATAGGTGGAAAAGATATTTTTTACTAAAAGGAGAAAAACTTGTAAAGTATAATTATGATGTGAACAATTTAAACGGGATTACTATAAAAGATATCAAGGAAAATAACAGTAATATACTTAAGTTGGTTGGTGATCTCATTGGCGCAGACGAATAAAGATTTTGATAAAACAACTACATTTAGCGAAGATAATGTAGTGTATCATGATTTTGGTAATAACAACAGTACTATTGATAGTAAACGAAAAGATAGTATCGAATTATCTATGAACAATAGGATGGAAAGAGCGTTATTAAGCAGGTATATATATGAAAATTTGAAACAAGGCCAATATATTGATTCTACTAGTAGCAAAACTTATAAAGTACAAGACCGGGGGTTCACCACGGGAGGGGATGAGAAAATGTCTGATTTGAACTGGCAAGAAAAATACTTTGATAATCTTAATAATAATTTAAGAGAAATAAAGTCAGATATAACTAACATGGAAAATAGAGTATCAGAAATGATAAGTAAACATATTGAGAATGCAAATCATTTAGACAAACAAAGACATGACGAAATCCTGAGTTTGAATAAGAAAATTGACGATGCAGTAACAAACATAAATAATAATTCAAATAGTACTAATCGATGGATAATTGGTTTAGGGATAACCATAATATTGGGAATTTCAGCCATGATCATAACATTTATTACTAGCGTTCCGTAACGAATATAAAACACTTGCTTACCATGCAAGTGACTTTTACTACATTCCCTGGAGAAATCCAGGGTTTTTCCTTATCTACCGGACATAGAATGTCCGCTCTAAAAAGTGAGTGAAATAGCCGAAAAACCGACCCCTCAGATTGAGTTCTAAGGCCTTATAAAATACCTAGGCATACCTAACTATGTCTGGGAATGAGGGTGTGCAACATATCTAGCTGTAACAGTCCAAAAAATAAAACCGGACACAGAATGTCCGTAAAATAAAAAATAAGCGATTTCCAATTAAGGAGATCGCTTTTAATTTCTAGTTACACACCTATAAATCTAGCGGTCAATCCGAAGATGTTTTATAGAGTGTGCGAACAGTAGTGGTGCCGAAGGCGGGAGTCGAACCCGCACGGTGTTGCCACCGCTGGATTTTGAGTCCAGTACGTCTGCCAATTCCATCACTTCGGCGCATTGACTACGAAATATATATTAACACAGTTGGACATAAAAAGCAATATAAATAATTGCCATAAAATGGGTCAGATAAAAGGTATTATTATGGTCCTCTTTGTAGAAACTACTGCATCAATAATGTATACTATGTATAGGACTAAAGAATTGGAGGCCACCTATGAATAATAAAAAACTAATGATAATTGATGGAAGTTCTCTTGTGCACAGGGCTTTTTATGCTCTACCCCTGCTGACCACCAAGGGGGGAGTGTTTACAAACGGTGTGTATGGATTTTTGACCATGCTATATAGAATCAGAGACCAGGAACAGCCAGACTATATCTGTGTTGCCTTCGATAGAAAGGGGCCAACCATCAGACACAAGGAATACAGTGATTACAAGGGAACCAGGGATAAGACCCCAAGTGAACTTTCCCAGCAATTTCCAATATTAAAGGAAATACTCCAAAACCTAGGTATCAAGACTGTTGACATGGAGGATTACGAGGCAGATGATATTGCTGGAACACTTGCCAGGATCGGTGAGGAGAAGGGTATGGAAGTTCTACTGGTAACTGGAGACAAGGATTACCTCCAGCTAGCCACTGAAAGGTCTCAGGTGCTCATAACAAAAAAAGGTATCTCTGAAATGGAAGGCTACGACAAGGCAAGAATAGTTCAGGACTATGGGATTGATCCAAAGCAGTTTATAGACGTTAAGGGGCTGATGGGGGACAAGTCAGACAATATACCGGGGGTACCTGGAATCGGAGAGAAAACTGCGCTGAAGCTGGTAAAGGAATTTGGAGACATGGAAGGGGTTTACGAGAACATAGACTCTGTAAGCGGGAAAAAGCTCAAGGAGAATTTGATTGAAAACAAGCAGATAGCTTTCCTAAGCAAGAAGCTTGGAGAGATTATACTAAATGTACCCTTGGACTTTCAAGTGTCAGATCTTTTGGTAGGGGAGGAGAATACTCTCAAGCTAAAGGAAATGTACGAGGACCTTGAGTTTAGGAGCCTGCTGGGAAAATTAGACTTGGAGACAATTGAATCACAGGAGGAGCTTGTGGAATATGGAATCTCCATTGTAAATGACCTGAATGGTATCAAGAAATTGGCGGATGATTCAAGGAAATCAGGGAAAATTTCATTTAAGATCCTCACTGAGGAGGAATATTTCATTGAAAAGCCCCTGTGCTTGGGAATCAAGCCAAAGGGGCTGGCAAGTTACCTTGTCTACCTGGATAAGCTTGATAAGGATCATGAGGCAGTTCTTAAGAATATCTTTGAGGATGAAGGCATAAAAAAATCCGGCCTTGATTCAAAATCAGACCTTTTGAAGACTATCCAGATGGGCTGGGACTTCAAAGGCCTGGAATTCGATGCGTCAATTGCTGAATATATAATAAATCCAAGTCAGAGCAACCTTTCAATAAACAAATTGTCAGAGGAATACTTCAGCGAAGCTGGGCCGGATATCGAGGGAGAAATCGGCAAGGGTAAGGGCAAGAAGATGATCCGGGAATTGGAAGCTAGCTTTGTGGAAAGCTACATGGCCTTCACCTTGGAAAAGATTGAAAAACTGGAGCCGGCAATGATGGATATTATCCACGAAAGGAAGATGGACCAGCTATTTAAGGAAATTGAGATGCCCTTGGTTGAAGTGCTTGCATATATGGAATACTATGGGGTGAAGGTTGACAAGCAGGAACTGGATATACTGGGCAAGGAGTTTGACATTGAGATAAAGGAGCTTCTTGATCAAATATACAAGCTGGCAGGCAAGGGGTTCAATGTGAATTCACCCAAGCAGATTGGCGAG
>Ga0334893_1002081_pt1 | contig 16114 bp, 17 predicted proteins | sample GraSluR3_MG_5_FD_207218 | JGI IMG/M metagenome (GOLD analysis project Ga0334893, IMG submission 207218) | Sludge microbial communities from methane-producing bioreactor in Wageningen University, Netherlands - Granular Sludge_09_05-R3 | ecosystem: Engineered > Bioreactor > Anaerobic >...
AATATATCCATCTCCAAAACTATATATTTAAAATTATAATTATTAATTAATTTGTAAAAAAAAGTTTTTTTATACTTACCCTTATCAGATAATCCTAAATGCATATCAGTTTTTTTGTCATTTACACTAAAATGAAGCATGGAATTACAACTATTTAAAACACAGCTAAAATCTTCATTTTGAATCATACAATGACCTAAGTCAAAACAAAATCCCAACGATTTATTATTTACTGAGTTTATCAAATCAATAAATTCACTAGGCGAAGTACCAATTGCAGCTAAATCACTACTGTCTTTATTTAAAAAACTATAAACATTCTCAATATATATATTTATATAAGGGAAATCATATAATAATTTTTCAATAAATTTTTTTGCTTTATTTATGTAAAGTTTATAATTTAAATTATATTTTTTATAAAATACATTCCCTAAATGAGTATTAAAATAGAGAGGCTCAAAAAAATTAACCTCTCTTATTATTTCACTAACATAGTTAAAATTAGAATCTCTAAGAAAGCCTATATCTTCCACAAGATTAGTCTTTAATGGTAAATGTATGCTAATTTTTATATCTTTATTTTTAGGTTTATCCAAATTAAACTTTAATATTTCAATATCACTAACTTCATCAATTCCATACTCAATAAAATCTATCTCTTTATACTTATGGAACAAAGAAATTTTATCTTCTAAATCATATTTTAAGGCACTAATTCCTATCATTTTAATATCACCTGACTATAAAGTAGTAATTTTATTAAATGGGTAAAGTCTTATAAATACCTTTCCTCTTATATCGTCTAGAGGAATCAAACCTACAGATTCTTCTCTACTATCCAAACTGTTAGGTCTATTATCTCCCATAGCAAAAATATAACCTTCTGGTACTATTTTATCAACATTACCATCCGTATAATTTCCATTTATATATGGTTCTGTAAGCTCTTCCTCATTAACAAATACTTTTCCATCTTGTACAACCACATGATCTCCAGGAATTCCTATAACTCTTTTAACTAAATCTTTTTCTTTGCCATTTGTTTGTAGTAAATGTGATTTAAAAACTATAATATCTCCATGTTCTGGCAAATCATTTCTATATGCTTGTCTATATATAATTAAATAATCATTTTCTTCTAATGTAGGGAACATAGACACTCCTCTAACAAGAGTTGGTCTTATAAAACTTGTTATAAGCAAAGCCATAGCTCCTGCTATAGCTATAGTTTTAAACCACTCAAAAATTTCTTTTTTTATATTTTCACTCAAATAATTCACCTCTTAAATCAATCTATTATTTTACCCATATTTAAATAATCTACAAATTCTCCATCAATAAATAAGGCTCTTCTATTCTTACCTTCTATTTCAAAATCAAATTTTTTATATAAAGCAATTGCGTATTTATTATCAGTTCTTACTTGTAAATCGATTTTCGCTATATCTTCACCATTATATACAAATTCCATAGCTTTTTTCATTAGAGCTGTTCCTATTTTCTTATTCCAATATTGCTTTTTCACTCCCATTCCTAGATTACATATATGGTTGGTTCTTTCTCTTCTCCCACCTTCCAAATAAAGTATACCGCAAAGTTCATCATTTATAAAAGCACCTAAAAATATACAATTTTCTAAACTATTCATGTAATTAATGAATGACCTTTGATTTTCAATAGACATAGCATAATCTTCAGAAGTAAATGGATAATTATTTGATTCATCAGCCATTTCTAAAATTAATTTTAAACTTTTCGTGGCATCATCTTCTAAAAGTTCTCTAATTTGAAGTCTTAATAATAGATTTTCACTATCTGTTTGCATATTTATCTCCTTTGTTACTTCATAATTACTACATTTTATTATATAATAGAAAAATACAATTGACTATTTTAAATTTAAACATGGGGTGCAAAGAAAATGGATAAATTAAAAGATTTTATATATGAAATAAGTGACCTGTTATTTGGAGCAAGTGTACTGTTGTTAATAATTTTAATATCAACTTATCAATTGCATGGTTGGTTTAATATATCATTTCCAAATAATATTAAAAATATAATTCCTAATAATCAAATAAATATTGATGAAAATAAAAATAACTCTGAAAAAAGTACACCTGAAACAAAAAAATCTAATATCACATTGGAAAACACTACTGATGAAGATATTATAAAAGAAAATACAGAAAATAAACCTCTTGAAGTAGATGAAATAAACAAAAATAAAAATACTCCTTCAACTCAAATAGAAATTACGCTTAGGAATATTTCTATCACTCCTGGAAGTTCTTCTGATAAAGTGGCAAATGCTCTTTATGAGAATAATATAATAACATCAAAAGAAAATTTTATCTCTAGGCTAATAGAGCTTAATTCTGAGACTAAAATAAAAGCTGGATCATTTCAAATTCCAAGTAACTCATCCGTTGATGAAGTGATACAAATAATCACACAATAAAACTAAATATACTAATAAAAAACAACCTTATTAACTTATGATATAAAATTAGTTAATAAGGTTGTTTTTATTTTAATTTTTAATAATTTCTAAATATCAAATTTAACAATTAATTTCTCATCTAAAACTCTAAAAGTTAAAGATTCAGTTATAAATAATTTAATTTTTTTATCATCATGATTTTCATAACCTATTGAAAAATCCTGTCCTATGGTCAATTCTATATCTTCATGATCAAAAGGAATTAAAAAAGCTCCATCAACTGCATCACTTAGTATTACATTACCATCAATTATGGATGAAACTGTTTTTACTAAAGGATAGCCCTCATACACAGTATTTAAAAGTTTAAAAGCTTTTCTACCTACAACTAGTGAATATGGTTTTTCTCCATATGCTTCCATAAGAAGAAATCTAGCTTCTGATATAGCATCTAATATAGATGTCTCATCTTTTCCAAAGTTTAATCTATGTCCAGCAACATCATTTAAGCCTTTTACATTTCCATTTTTATAACCATTATAAATTAAATTTTCTTCAAAGTAAGCTAGTTTTTTTGTAGCTTCTTCTAAAGGTTCTAAATCTATATCTTTAGCCCCTCTTGTTATATTATCTAGTTCCCATCTATCTAATTCAAAAGAAATTCTAGCTTCTAACAAAGCCTTCACTCTATAAGTTCCTACACTTACATCTTTATCCTCATTATCATCTATAATATCAAGTCTTCCTTCTGATACTACAGGATAATCCCAGCCCATAGGACCTTCTACATGAACTACCTTTCTTGCTGATAAAATATTTTTAAGAACGGTTTCTGCTCTTTCATCTATTTCATTCCAAATTTCAGATGGCATAGGCGCCATATTCCTCTTTAACATACTCATAAAAAAACCCCCTTCTTATTTCATTTTTCCTATATTTAATCCATTTCCTGTACTTTTCGATTCATTATCAGAATGACCGTCTCCTTCAATCGAGGTAATCGGACCACTAGTAAATAGATATGTTTTTAATTCATCATCCCAAGCATCCATATTTCTTCTTAGCCATTCTAAAGTCATGCAGGCATGCTCTATTTCTTCATCTCTATTGTGTGCCATAATTGCTTTTAGTTCTTCATCGTTAGATGCCTCTACTCTTTGATTGTACCAATCAACCGCCTCTAATTCCTCTTTTAAACTGTTGATGGCTCTTGTAATATTTCTTGTTTTTTCGTTTAGTAATTCTACTGGTTCATGATAATTACTCATATTAAGCCTCCTCAATTATTTTTTACACATTTTTGTATTTACCCTATTTATTAAAAAAATAACATTTAGAAAACTTTTTTTAACTCATCTAAACATTTTCCACTGGAATAGATAGTTAAATCATCGATTATCAAAATTTCGCCGCCTGCTTCTTTAATAATTAAGCTTCCAGCCAAAACATCCCAAGGATTAGAAAAAGCATATAATAGAGCATCTGTTTTCCCCGATGCTATACAAGCGAGGTCATAGCATGCAGCTCCAAATATTTTTGTTCTCATGGTGAGTGGTGAAAGCTGAGCTGTTATTTGATTTAACAGCTCGTTGTCTCTTTGTTTCATTTTTTCATCTCTTCCAATATTAAAATCTCCAAGGCCAATAATAAAATCTGATAGCTTGCTACGACTGGAAACTGTTATTTGCTTACCGTTTAAAAAACTTCCTCCACCTTTAACTGCATAATAAATTTCATTAAACATAGGAATATAATGAACTCCTACGATTGGTACCTCATCTTCTAGTACAGCAAGAATAACACCAAATATTGGTATCCCTTTTGAAAAATTTACAGTTCCATCTAATGGATCCACTACCCATTTATACCTTGACTCTTTATTTAGCTCTCCAGCTTCCTCAGATAAAATGCTGCAATTTGGATAAAGTCTTTTAATTTCATTAATGATAATCCTTTCAGCGCCATAATCAGCATCAGTAACTAAATCGCTATCTCCCTTATACTCTATATTAAATTGAGAATGAAACATTTCCTTTAAGTATTCTCCTGCTTTTTTTGCAATTTCAATTGCATCGTTTAACATAGCCTTATTTTCATATGAATTCACCATAACAATACTTCCTTTCCTAATAAAAAAATTAAATACAATTTCAACTTTACAATTTAATCTAGTTATCAATCATGTTTTCATACTCAGATTCATTTTTTGATTCTAGCTGATATATCTTTAGTCTTTTAATACTCACAGACCATAGGTATATCAAATATGGTATAAATACAATAATTAGCAGAGGATGATTTGAAAGCAATATAAAATTAAATGTCCCGTGCAGAATCATAGGCACTATTAAAGATTTTTTATAATATTTGTTTGCATCATAGGTGCTACTGGCATATTTGCTACGTGAAAGATAGTAACCCATACTTATTCCAAATAACATATGAGCAGGCACAGATAAAAAAGCCCTTGTTATTCCTACATATATATCATCTTTAAAAGAAATTGCCACATACATAATGTTTTCTACAGTAGCAAATCCCAGCGAAGCCATAACACTGTACACTATGCCATCTAACTTTTCTGAGTAATGCTGATTCTTAAATGCAATTTTCATAACTACTAATCTTTTAAAAAATTCCTCTGTAAAGCCTGCAACTATAAATGAAACATAAAAAGCTGAAGCGAGTCCTGGAAAAATATTAAATGTCATTAATAAATCTTCTACATAAACAATTGGTACCACAGCTAGGGCTCCAAAGAGAAAAACTTTTAAAAGCAATGAAATTGGTTCTTTATCGTGTTTATCAAAGAAATATATAAATAAAACCAATGTTATTGCAGGTGCTACAGCTAAAATTACTAATTTAAAATCCATAATTCCTCCTAGTTTTTAGTTTTATTATTGCTTAATTCGGATATAATATAACTTAAAGTTTCATAAAATATTTTTAAAGGAGAATCAAAATGGAAAAAATCATACTTTATGGTCTAAATGATGAAAGAACTAAGCAAATACATGAATTACTCAATAACCATGGTTTTGAAAATATAAAATTTATTTCTAATGAAATGTCAAACTGCATAACTGGCTTTTTGCACGACCTAGATGGTTATACTCCTGATAGAAAAGATGGAGTAAAAGCACCAGAAATTGAATTTATGATGATTAGTGGCTTTGATGGTGAAAGAATAAACCAGCTAGTAAGTGCATTTAAAACAAATCAAATCGAAAGACCAGTCACTTCCGCTCTCACCCCTTCTAATAAAGACTGGATATTTGCTGACTTAGTTAATGAGGTGTATGAAGAGCATCTATATATGACCTCACAAATGAATAATCAAAAATAGCATATTTATATTAAAAACCTGAATTCTATAGCTGCCAGTTAATTGGAGCTATAGAATTTTTTATTAAAAACTTATTTGCTTTCGAAAAATGTCCACACCCAAGAAATCCTCTATGTGCTGATAACGGACTAGGATGTGGTGCTTTTAGTACTAGATGTTTACTAGTATCTATAAGAGCTTCTTTTTCTGCAGCATTTTTTCCCCACAATAAAAATACCATAGGCTTTTCTCTTAAGCTAAGAAGTCTAATTACTTGGTCTGTAAATACTTCCCATCCTTTTCCTCTATGGGAGTTTGCCATCCCAGCTCTCACAGTTAATGCTGTGTTAAGTAAAAGTACTCCTTGCTTTGACCAGTCTACTAGGTATCCATGATTTGGAATTCTAAAATTTATATCACGCTCTAATTCCTTGTATATATTAAGAAGTGATGGTGGAATAGGCACTCCGATTGAAACAGAAAATGCCAGTCCATGTGCTTGATTCGGTCCATGATATGGATCTTGTCCTAAAATTACAATTTTTACATCTTCATAATCAGTCAATTTAAGTGCTTCAAATATTTTATATTTATCAGGATATATCAAATGGCTCTTGTATTCCTTAATTAAAAATTCTCTTAACTCCAAATAGTATTGTTTATCAAATTCATCTTTTAAAATATCATCCCAATTATTATTAAATGAAATCATATATAATATCTCCTTTTTGTAATTGATTTTGTCTATTATATTATACCATTTCAAATAAAGCTCTAAGCTTATAATATAATTTTATGCCTTGTTTAAAATAATATACTTAAACTGTATATTATTTTTTAAATTGGGTATCAAATTATCAATAAGTATTATAAAAATAATTTTCTAAAAATATATAGTTGGAGGTAAACCATGAATGAATCAAATATAAAAGAAGCTATTTTTGCTGGCGGTTGTTTTTGGTGTATGGAGGCACCTTTTGTTTTAACTCCTGGAGTTTTAAAAGTAAAATCAGGTTATACAGGCGGTGATAAAAAGTTTCCTACCTATGAAGAGGTTTGTACTGGTTCAACTGGTCATTATGAAGCTGTTAAGATTTGGTATGATGAAACTGAGGTTTCATATAAGAATCTTCTTGGAGTATTTATTCAAAGTATGAATCCTACCGACCCTTATGGACAGTTTGCAGACAGAGGCTCACAGTATCTTGGAGCTATTTTTTATGCTAGTGATGAAGAAAAACAGTTAGCCGCCAAATTATTATCAGAGCTTGATAAATCAAATATTTTCGAAAGCCAAGTGGCTATAAAGCTCCTTCCTCAAGCTGATTTTTATGAGGCAGAAGAATATCATCAAGAGTACTATAAAAAAAATAAGCTCCATTATAAAGCATACAGACGTGGTTCTGGAAGAGCCCCATTTCTAGAGAAAATTTGGACACAGGATAACATAAATAAACTTAATGAAATACTAAGTAAATTACAATAATAAACATCCCTAAAATCAATTCATATATTTATAATTTTAATTGCTTCTTATCATAAAAAATCAAAATTAACTATTAGCATTTACTAGAATTATGGTATAGTAAGTCTAAATGAAAATTATTCATAATAATATGTTATAGGAGAGCTGAATGAGAAATATTAAAATTGCGTTACAATACGAAGGTACAAGATATTTGGGATGGCAACGTTTAAAGGACCAAGACAACACTATTCAAGGTAAGCTTGAGGATTTACTAAATAAAATGACTGATGAGGAAGTTCAAGTGATTGGATGTTCAAGAACAGATAAGGGTGTTCATGCAAAATCACTAATTGCAAATTTCCATACAAACTCAAAAATGACGCTACATGAGATCCAAACATACATGAATTACTATCTACCTGAAGATATTAGAGTAACTTATATAGAAGAGGTTGATGATAAGTTTCACGCTAGGCACAATGCTAAAATAAAGGTATATAGATTCACTATTGATAATAACTCTTTTGCTGATGTATTTACAAGAAAAACAGCTATTCATCAACCCAAACAACTAGATATAAAATCAATGGAAAAAGCTGCTAATTACCTTATTGGAACTCATGACTATGATGCATTTACAACTATGAAATCCAAGAAAAAAAGTTGTCGTAAATCAATAAAGAGCATAGTAATAACAAAGAAAAACAACTATGTTTATCTAGAATTCGAAGGAGAAGGTTTTTTGCATAATATGATTAGAATAATAACCGGAACCTTAATTAGAGTTGGAACTGGAGAAATATCTGCTGAAGATCTTGCTAATATCTTAGCATCAAAGGACAGAAGTCTTTCTGGCCCAATGGTTGAAGGTAAAGGTCTTATGCTAATGCAAGTTAATTACTAAAAAATATATGCCAAGTTTCTATAATTTCAAGAAGCTTGGCATAATTTATTATAATTACAACAACATTATTAAAAATCATGAATATTTAATCTATTCCATAGGATCTTAACTTCTGGTATAAGCTAGTTCTGCTCATATCTAAATCATTTGCAGTCTTTTGCTTGTTTCCTTGATTTTCTGCTAAGCATTCGAGGATTATGTTCTTCTCAACATCATATAATTGCTCTTTTAATGTACTCCCAGAAATATATATATGTGTTTTATGAGATTGCGTAATATGAATAGGTAAAGTAGACACTTTTATTATTCTATCTGAATCGAGTAAATTTATAGAGCGCTCTATAACATTCTCTAACTCTCTAATATTTCCTGGCCAATCATATTTTTCTAAACTAATCATAGCTTTCTCGCTTATACTATCTACATAGACTCCCATTTGATTAGAAAGCTTCTTTACTAGAGCTTTTGCAAGAGGTCTTATATCATCTTTTCTTTTTCTTAGTGGTTCAATATTAACACTCATAACGTTGAGTCTGTAATATAAATCTTCTCTAAAATTTCCTACTTTTACTTCTTCCTCAAGATTTTTATTGGTTGCAGATATAATCCTTACATTTATTGGTCTAATTTTACTCGAGCCAATTCTTTCTATTTCTCTTTCCTGAAGAACTCTAAGAAGTTTAACTTGCATTTGAAGAGGCATATCTCCGATTTCATCTAAGAATATACTTCCTCCATTTGCTAACTCAAATTTTCCTATCTTACCTTCTTTTTTAGCTCCAGTAAAAGCCCCTCCTTCATAACCAAATAACTCAGATTCTAAAAGCTCAGAAGGTATAGCTGCACAGTTTATTTTAATAAAAGGTCCAGAAGCTCTGTCACTTGCATTATGAATTGCATGAGCAAAAAGTTCTTTTCCAGTTCCACTTTCTCCCATAATAAGTACATTTGAATCTAACATAGCTGCTCTTTGGCAGATATTTTTAACCTCCATAAGAGATTTACTATTCCCAATTATACTAGAAAATGAATACTTAGCACTTTTTTGTTTTTTTAACTGGTCCTTATAATATTTAATTTCTTTTTCCATTGTTATGATTTTCTTCGACATATCGTAAAAATCAGTTATATCTTTAAATATTACTTTTCCTATTGCACCTATAATCTTATTATTAATAATAATGGGAAGCCTAGATGCTATAACTTGCTGGCCTTTAATTATCTGAATTTCTCCGATTTGAGTTTTTCCAGTTTTAACTATCTCATGAAGTTTAGTATTTTCGATAACTTCAGTAACATGCTTGCCTTCAGGAACCATATCTCCTATAAATTCCTTATAGCCTTTGCTCATCATCATTATATAGCCTTTATCATCTATTATTACTAGCCATTCATAAGCATTATTAAGAATAACATTTAATATTTCTTTATAATCTAAATTATCTTTGTTTTCTTTTAAGAATATGTTGTTTTCATTATCCATAAAAGTATTATCCCTTCTAAATCCCATAATTATAATTTTAAGCAGATTGCTTATTTAAAGAAAATAAGTTGATTTGATTGATTTTCTTTGGGTCGAATTTAAAAAATTTGTATATCGCTCCTAGCAAAGGTCCTCCTAAAAATGTATTTACAATTGTTCCTATTCCAAAAGTACCTCCTAGTAATATTCCTAAAACTAGAACAGTAGCTTCAATTATTGTTCTTATGTATGAAACTGGTTTTCCCGTTATTTTTATGAGACCTATCATTAAGCTGTCTCTCGGTCCACAGCCAAGCTCACAGCTCATGTACATATAGCCTCCAAGGTGAAAAATAAAGAGCCCTACAAATAAGTAAATAAGTCTAGTAGGCATATCTACAGGAATCCAAATAAAAGTTAATGAATCGACAATATCAATAAAAAGGCCAATAAAGTACATGTTTAAAATAGTACCTATTCCTGGATAAATTTTAATAAAAATAGCTATAATAAGAACTGCTATACCTATCATTTGGTTAATTCTGCCAAATGATATGCCTGTAATCACAGTTAGTCCTTCATTAAACGCTCCCCAAGAATTTAGCCCTAGTTTTGAAGCTTTCATTATATTTGTACCAATTGCAATGAGTATAAATCCCATCATAAGTTTTGGCAATCTTTTAAATATAACATCCAAATTCTGCAACCCATCATCTCCAGTATTATATTAAAAATAATACTGCAGCTGTCAAAACAGTGCAGTATTACAGTAAAGGTCTTTATTTGCGATTTATTTTTTATTAAATGAATCTTTTAAAGACACTATTCTATTAAAAACAAGATGATTTTGTGTTGTATCTTTCGTATCAACAACAAAGTATCCATGTCTGTTAAACTGATATTTATCATCTTTTTTTGCATCCTCAAAGCTTTTTTCTAAATAACACTCATCTAATATTTTTAATGAATCTGGATTATAAACATAACCTTCATCATCATTTTCACTTTTTATAAAAAGATAATCATAAAGTCTAACATTAGCTTTAATATTATGAGTAGCACTTACCCAGTGTATAGTACCTTTTACTTTTCTGGCAGTAAATCCAGTACCTGATTTAGTCTGAGGATCATATGTGCAACGTATTTCTAGCACATTGCCATCATCGTCTTTAATGACTTCTTCGCATTTTACAAAATAAGCATTTCTAAGTCTTACTTCATTCCCAGGAAATAGTCTATAATATTTCGAAGGAGGATTTTCCATAAAATCGTCTCTTTCTATATATAGTTCCTTAGTAAATGGAATTTTTCTGCTACCTAATTCAGGATTTTCTGAATTATTTTCTGCATCAAGATACTCTACTTCGCCTTCAGGATAATTTGTAATAACTAGCTTTAGAGGGTCTAGTACAGCCATTTTTCTGTGAGCAGTAAGTTTTAAATCTTCTCTTATACAATGCTCTAAAAGTGAAATATCTACCTCGCTATTAGCTTTTGATACTCCTATCTTCTCAGCAAAAGTTCTTATTGAAGTAGGTGTATAGCCTCTTCTTCTTAGTCCGGAAATAGTAGACATTCTAGGATCATCCCAACCTTCTACTAACTTATCATCAACTAATTTTTTTAGATACCTCTTACTCATAACCATATTTGTCATTTCTAATCTTGCAAATTCTATCTGTTTAGGTGGATTCGCCCATTCAGTTTCAGCGAGAACCCAATCATAGAAAGGTCTATGAGCTTCAAATTCTAAAGTACAAATAGAGTGAGTAATTCCTTCAATAGCATCTTCAAGTGGATGAGCGTAATCATACATAGGGTATATGCACCATGCATCACCAGTTCTATGATGACTAGCGTTAACTATACGATAAAGCGCTGGATCACGCATATTCATATTAGGAGAAGCCATATCTATCTTAGCCCTAAGAGTCATCTGTCCATCAGCAAATTCTCCTGCTTTCATTTTTTCAAAAATATTTAAACTTTCTTCAATTGGTCTATTTCTAAAAGGACTATCTTTACCAGGAGTATCAAAGTTTCCTCTGTATTCTCTCATTTGCTCAGGAGTAAGCTCACAAACATATGCTTTGTCCTTTTTTATTAGCTTTACAGCGAGCTGATACATTTCTTCAAAATAATCAGATGCAAAAAGAAGCTCGTCCCATTCAAAACCAAGCCATTTTACGTCTTCTTTTATAGATTCTACATACTCAACTTCTTCTTTAACTGGATTTGTATCATCAAATCTCAAATTGCATTTTCCATTGTATTTTATTGCAGTTCCAAAGTTAAGGCAAATGGATTTTGCATGACCTATATGTAAATAACCATTCGGCTCTGGAGGAAATCTAGTGTATACTTTCTGACCATAAGTACCTTTTTTCAAATCTTCATCTATGATGTTATGAATAAAATTAGATTGAATAATAGCAGATTCTGCACTCATATTTTTATCATTACTGTTCATAATTTCACCCCTTAGTTATTTTAATATTTAATTTATTATAGCATTATAACAAAAAATATACTAAATGACTAGACAACTACGAATTAAGTTGCATACAAAATACTTAAAATATATAATTGTTTGATAGAACTAGAAAATAAAAAATCAAGGTGGTACCTATGTTCGAAATTGTAAAAAATTTAATAAATAGTTTAAACTTTGTAATTATAATAACTTTTATAATTTCTAATCTTCCTGCATTTAAAAGATTTATTCAAAAAGATGAGTACTCACGATTTGACTTAGTTATTTTGGGGATATTTTTTTCTTTTTTTGGTATAGCTGGTACCTACCTTGGTACCAATGTAAATGGTGCTGTAGCAAGCACTAGAATAATTGGTGTCATGGCAGGTGGGATTTTATGTGGGCCATTTGTTGGCATTGTTTCTGGAATAATTACAGGCATACATAGGATACTATACGATATACAAGGTATAACCTCTATTGCTTGTGGACTTACCACTGTAATAGCTGGTTTTGTATCAGCTTTTATATATACTCGAGATAAAAAATATTCAAAATGGGTTTATGGTCTAATTGGAGGAATATTTGTTGTAAGTATAGAAATGTTACTAGTTCTATTTATATCAAGGCCTACATACATGGCTTTTAATATAGTGAAAAGTATCTATCTTCCTCTTAGTTTCGCCAATGCAATTGGGATATGTATTGTTATCCTCTTAATACAGAAAATCTTTGATGAAAAAGACCAAACTTCAGCCATTCAGGCTCAGCTTTCTTTAGAAATAGCAAATAAAACACTGCCCTATTTTAGAGATATAAATGATGAATCACTTCAAAAAATTTGTTCTATTATTAAGGATTCAACTGATTTAGCGGCTGTGTCTATAACAGATAAGCATAGAGTACTTGCATATAGCGGTTTAGATTGTGACTATCATAGCAAAAAACATCCTATTAACCCTCTAACAACAGGGACCGTTTTTGATACTGGCAAGCATTTAATTTTGAACACCTCTGAAGAAATAAAGTGTCAGAATTTAGACTGCAATTTAAAATCATGTATCATAGTTCCTCTATACGAAGGCAACGAGGTAACAAAAACTTTAAAGCTATATTCAACAAAAGAAAAAGGTATATCCTATACTCATGAAAAATTGGCTTTAGGATTATCTCAGCTCATGTCAACCCAAATGGAATTAAGCAAAGTTACAAACCTAAAAGCCTTGGCTACAAAAGCAGAAATTAAAGCTCTACAAGCTCAGATTAATCCTCACTTTTTATTTAACTCCTTAAATACAATAGTTTCTTTTGTAAGAATCAATCCTGATAAAGCTAGAGACTTAATAGTTAACTTATCCGTGTTTTTAAGATACAATATTGAGGAATCAAATGGCTTCGTTGATATTACTAAAGAAATAGAACAAGTAAAAGCATATATCGCTATAGAGCAAGCAAGATTTGGAGATAAACTAAAAATTGAATATGATATTGATAAAGATATTAAACTTACTATTCCTTCATTGATAATTCAGCCCATAGTAGAAAATGCTATAAAGCATGGTGTTTTAGAATCAAATGGAAAAGGTAAGGTTGTTATAAGTATTAAAAAACAAAATGAGGATTCAGTTTTAGTAACTATTGAGGATGATGGTTTTGGAGTTCCAGACGAAGTGATAGATAGTTTGTACTCTGAAACTCAGAGTCAAAATAAAATTGGTATGGTCAATGTACATAATAGACTTAAGCATCTTTATGGTAATGGACTTAAAATTGAAAATTTAAAAATTGGTACAAAAATTAGCTTTGTTTTAAAGCAAAAGGAGGCTGTATTGTGAATTGCATCATTGTAGACGATGAGTTTCCAGCTATCAAAGAATTAGAGTATTTCATTAAAAACTTTAGTACAATTAAAATAGAAAATACATTTGAGAGCAGTATTGAAGCCTTAGAATACATACAAGAGAAGTCTGTTGATGTTATATTTTTAGATATACATATGCCAAAACTAGATGGAATGAGTTTTTCTAGGGTGATAAAAACTCTCAAAATAAAACCTCTAATAGTATTTATCAGTGCATACAGTGACTATGCCGTTGAAGCCTTTGAAGTCTGCGCATTTGATTATATTCTTAAACCTTATTCTCAAAACAGAATAGTAGAAACCCTCTCAAAGCTAGAGCAAACTTCAACCTCTAGCTGTTTACAGAATACTATAACCCTATGGCAAAATGAAAAATTTATTGTTCTTGACTATAATCAAATTTATTTCTGTAAGGCTAACAAACATGAAGTCCACGTGTATACAAAAACAGACGAATATATACTCCATACCTGCTTAACTGATTTTTATTTAAAACTTCCTCATGATAAGTTTTTTAAAACGCATCGATCATATATTGTGAATTTAGATAAAATATCTGAAATAATTCCTTGGTTTAATAACACCTATGTATTAAAGCTAAAAGGACTTAATGAAGAAATACCAGTGAGTCGTCAAAATATATCCCAATTCAAAACTTTAATGCGCATCTGAGTGTAACTCAGGTGTTTTTTTTGTCATTTCATGCTTGCATTATTAATTTTTAGAATATTTTGTTTATAATTCTAAGTAGTGGCCTAACTAGAAAATTATTATACGAGGAGGTGAATCCATGATATATGAAGAGTATATAAAGATACTAAAAAGTAGATTTTCTAAACATTTCCACATTAATACAGACGTTGAAATACTAGGAGAAAAAGTAGATTTTCAGGCAAATTTTTCCCAAGTAAGCGGAAGAACATTCGTAACTCAAAATGATATCATCGATAGGTATGAAAACTACGAAAATTGTTATATAAAATATATTCCTGAATTGGATTTAGCTAAGGCTGCTATGTATACAGAATTCTTAAAGAATATTGTTAATGAAACTGTTAATCCAAGTCAGGATCATATGAGTACATACATTACAGGCGTGATTCTTACAAATAATGTAGACCCAGAAACTGTATACTTCATTAATAATTTTAAGTTTAGCAAGGTATATTCATTTTATCTTAAAGGCTGGTGTGATATTCGCTTAATTTGTGTAAATCTCGAAACTCAAGAAGTCATTTCAAATAAGCATGGCAAAAAGGTTAAAGAAGCATACAAATTAACTTCGTAAAATATAGCTTCTTACAATAACAAATTTATAGAGGATTAATTTAACAAAACTAAATTTAAAATATAGCTCGGGGAGGTATAAAATGAATTCATTAATACTTTTATTCATAGGAATTATTCTTTTTTTAGGAGCATACAGCATTTATGGAGGCTTTTTAGCAAAAAAATGGGGAGTAGATTCAAAAATAAAAACTCCTGCTCACACCTTGCGTGATGATATAGACTATTGCCCAGCTAGTGCTAAAGTGCTTCTTGGCCATCATTTTTCATCTATTGCTGGTGCTGGTCCAATAACAGGACCAATACAGGCAGCAGTTTTCGGATGGCTTCCTGTATATCTTTGGATATTACTTGGTAGTATCTTTGTCGGAGGAGTTCATGATTGGGGAGCACTATTCGCTTCAGTAAGACATGAAGGAAAATCGATTGGAGAAATAATTAGAGTAAATATAGGCGAAACAGGAAAAAAACTTTTTAATTTCTTTGCGTACTTAACTCTTATTCTTGTAGTTGCTGCATTTACTGATATTTGTGCTGGCACCTTTGCTTTTGATCCTGCTGCTCCAGAGAATTTGACTGGTGCTAGAGCTGGTACAGCTTCTATTTTATTCATAATGTTAGCAATGAGTTTTGGATATTTTGTATGTAGAAAAGGTTCAAGTTTACTCTTTTCTACTGTAATTGGAGTACTATTATTATTTGGATGTATTTATCTAGGTTATCAATTCCCAATTCTCAAACTTTCAAAATTAACTTGGGATATTATACTTCTAATTTACATATTCCTAGCATCTACTATGCCTGTTTGGTTGCTACTTCAGCCAAGAGACTACCTTTGTTCATTCCTACTATATGCTATGCTAGCTGGATCAGTAATTGGGATAC
>Ga0334893_1002097_pt1 | contig 16038 bp, 15 predicted proteins | sample GraSluR3_MG_5_FD_207218 | JGI IMG/M metagenome (GOLD analysis project Ga0334893, IMG submission 207218) | Sludge microbial communities from methane-producing bioreactor in Wageningen University, Netherlands - Granular Sludge_09_05-R3 | ecosystem: Engineered > Bioreactor > Anaerobic >...
ATAAAGTCAAAGACTTTAATAACCCTTGTATTTCCCTTGGTGGTGTTGCAATAAAACCACTTGACTATTATCTACAGGAACACCCGAATATATCAAATATAATGCTCTGCCTCGATAATGACGAAGCAGGGCATTTTTCATGTCAGCATATACGGGATAAGTACAGGGATAAATATAAAATCCTGCGGCATCTACCTAAAGGAAAAGATTTTAATGAGGACCTGAAATCCTTGCTTGAAGAATCAAAAGCTTTGCATGTAGGAGAAACACAAGCTGCTGAGTATGGAGAAGATGAAGCTGCTATTGAAATGTTTTGAATTTCTGTTTCAATAACCCAAAAACCAAAACTGAAGCCGTAGGCTTGGTGGAGGGCAAGCTTCCACTTTGTGGCACAAAGTGCACTTGGCAGGTGAACCTGCACCCTTAAAAATGGGGAAATCCCCATACCCCTTTAAATTATCAAAAGTAAGAAAGGATGGTGAAGCAATGGAGGATATTAAAAAAATATCTTCAAAAGAAGCCAGTCAAATTATTGATACCAGAAAACCTCTGGGTAAGTTTTATTTAATCGATAAAGGTATCTACGTAGGGATTGATAATTCTTCTGGTGATGCCTGGACTGAGGAATTTGATTCCTTTGAAGCTATGGTTAAATGGCAGCATGGGATAGAAGATGAAGAAGAACTTGAAATGGAATAATTAATTATATGCTTATGGGAGGTGGTGGTATAGCTAATAAAACAAAAATTATCAAATGCAGAGTCACACCGGAAGAATATGAAATCATCATAAAAAAAGCCAAGAAAGCCAATATGAATCTCAGTCGTTATTTATCCTTTTCAGCTCTCGAAAAGGATATTGTTGTTTTTGAAGACCTAAAAAAATTTACTCATCAGCTTTCAAAGGTAGGGGTAAATCTAAATCAGATTGCTATGCTCTGTCATCAAGGTAAAATAACCTGCCCGGATATTTTGCCAGTTAAAAAGGTGGTGACAGAAATATGGCAGTCATTGACTTCATTAACGCAGAAAACAAAACGTACCAGGGGATGAAGAGAGCTTTATCATATATTTTAAATCTTAAGAAGACTGAGCCATATTTAATTGCTGGTAGCAACTGTGATCCAGAAAATGCCTACCATGAATTTGTCCTAACCAAAAGACACTTTCAAAAAGAAACCGGAAGGCAGTTTATACATTTCGTTCAGTCTTTTGCTCCATATGAGAAGGCGACACCTGAAATAATAAATGAAATTGCAGGAAAATTACTGGAGCATGAGATGTTTAAAGGCTTTCAAGTAGTTTATGCCACACATACGGATAAAGAACATCTTCACACCCACTTTATCATCAACACTGTTAATGCGGAAACAGGTCTGAAATGGAAACAAAGTAGGGAGCAACTGCAAATAATGAAGGATTATTCAGATGAGATATGCAGAGCTCATAGCTTACTTGTTGTAGACGGCGAAAAAGGCAAGTACAAGAATAGAGGAGAGTACCGAAGCGGGGCAAAGGGACGAAGTTGGAAATATGAACTTTATCTGTCGGTAAAGGCTTGCATGAAACATTCTACCGGCAAGGAAATGTTCGTAGAGAATATGCAAAAGCTTGGTTACGATGTCAATTGGACAGACGAACGAAAGTACATTACCTTCATCACGCCAGAGGGTAAAAAATGCAGGAATAGAAAGCTTTACCCGCCTGAACAATTTTCAAAAGAGAACTTACTCAGGACTTTTGAAATGAACAAAAAATATCAGGATGAAAAGGTCCTTAGAGAGAGGATGGAGCTTCTTTTAACATCACTCATGCTGCTTTCTGAAAAACAGGATGCAAAATCACCCGAATACCCATTAACTTCTCTAGAAGGACAAGCACTTAAGGAAAAACTGATTGAAAAGCAGAAAGGAGAAGGTCTTGATTGGGACAAAGAAAATGAAGCTGAAATTTAACCATGAGTGAGGAGGGAGGATATATGTCAGGAATGACATTTAAAAGCAGCAATATTAAATGTTTAAGTTGTCTTTACCTTCTTCACTATTTTGAAAAAGGAAGAGATGAAAACGGAAATGTAGATTACAAGATTTATTGCATGATCAAAGACTGTGTAAAAGATAAAACTGAACGTAATGCTGTTGGCACTTGAAGTGCTTTTTTTATTTCACAAAACTATTAAAAATGAAAGGAATGAATGATTAATGAAATTAATGAGGATGACCATAGCAATATTACTTATAGTAGCTTTAAGCACTCAGGTATTCGCTGCCCAGAACATAAAACTTGACTTTCCAGATATAAAAGGACACTGGGCTGAGGATCATATCAGAGATTTTACGGCAAAGAAAATTATTAAAGGATATCCGGATGGAACATTTAAGCCGGAAAGAAATATATCTAGGGCAGAATTTGCAAGTTTAATGTTTCGGTTACTAAAACTAAAAAATTCAACTGATAACAAAGATAGAATCATTATGAATGAATTCGAAAGCTCCTGGGCTAAAGACTCTCTAGAAGCACTTGTTGATAATGGGATTATTGATTTATCTGAGTATCAAAACGGATACGATGTCAATGGTGCAATAACAAGATTAGAAATTGCTAAAATGATTATCAGATCCCTTGAAAAAGACCTTGTCGCAAAGAATTTAAAAAGCAGTACTGGATTTAAAGATGACAATATAATCAAAGATGGGGATAAAGGGTATGTGCTATTAGCAAAGAGATATGAAATCATTGCTGGCTATGAAGATGGTACATTCAGACCTGATAATCCAGCGACACGGGCGGAAACAGTCAAAATGCTTAGTAAAAGAGATGATGCAGTCAATATAATAAAAAAAGAAAACTCTTCTTCATCTTCCCCTAAAGCTGTGATTGATTTTAAACTACCGGAGTATACTCATACTGATAAGACGGTTGAGTTTGATTGGGCAGCAAGAAATGCTAAAAGTTTATCTTGGTCTTTGGAGAAATCTAATGAAGATGATATTATGAATCCTGTTGATTTGAATCAATATGCAGATCTTATGACAGAAGGAGATGCTGGACAAATTCAATTTAAAGACAAAGGAATATACTCACTGGTTGCTAGTGCTAGAAATGCGAGAAATCAGGAGTCATCTTATTCACAAACAATAGATGTTTATCCAGTCATGGATATTCAGTTCGGTCTATTAAAGACTGCATATATAGATACTGAAGTCCATGTTGACGTGAGTACAATCGAAGTCGGTGATTCATTAATCCAATGGACACTTGAGAAGAATGGGCAAAGCGTAGCTTTAGAGGAATATATCGAGGGAAGTTTGAATAATGAGGGCGGTGTTATCAGGTTCCTTGAAAAAGGAGATTACACTCTAATCGCCAGTATATCAGACGAAGTAGGAAGAATATTTGAACATAAAGATAGTATTAAGATTTACCATTTAATATCGACGGAATTCGACATTCCCGAAACTGCATATACTGATGATATATTAGAACTTACAGTTAATGAAACTGGCTTGGGAAGTCTAAACATTGGATGGACTCTTGGAAAAGAAGGAGAACCAGTAAACTTTAATGATTTTGTTGAAGGTTCATTGGCGAATGATGGTGGCAGGATTCGATTTGTTGATAAAGGCGAATATGTTCTAGCTGCTAATGTTACTGACGAAACTGGAAGAGTATTTACAAAGCAAGATTCAATTAAAGTATACCCTGTGGTTGAAACAAGCTTTGATCTACCATCAACTGCTCATTCAGATGAAACAGTAGCAGTGCCAGTGAATGCGAAAGAACTTGGCAGATTAGATATTCAATGGTCAGTCGTAAAAGATGGGCAACAGGTTTCGCTGTCAGACTATATTGACGGAAGCTTAGATAACAATGGTGGAGCAGTTATATTTAAAGAGAAAGGCGATTATATTTTAAAGGCTACGGTGATTGATGAGTTAGGAAGAGTTTTTGAATATAGCGACAGTATTAAGGTCTATCCAGTGGTAGGAATTGCAGTTGATCTTCCGGCAGCAACGCATACAGATGAAGAATGTGAAGTCACAGTAAATCATAAAGAGCTTGGAAACTTGAATATTGAATGGATTCTTGAGAAAGATGGGCAGCAAGTAAATATCAATAGTTCTCTTGAAGGTAACATTTCAAATTCAGGTGGTACAATTAGATTTCTTGATAAAGGCGAGTATACTTTAATTGCTAAAACAGTAGATGAACTGGGCAGAACGTTTGAGTATAGAGATAACATCAAAGTATATCCTGTAGTCGAAACTAGCTTTAATCTTCCTGAAAATACTCACACTGATCAAACAGTTGAAGTGGTTGTAAATGCAAACGAACTTGGCGAATTTGGTATTCAGTGGACTTTATTAAAAGATAATCAGCAGACTGCGCTAGAAGATTACATTGACGGAAGCTTAGATAACAATGGTGGAGCAGTTAAATTTAAAGAGAAAGGTGATTATCTTTTAAATGCTACGGTGATTGACGAGCTAGGAAGAGTTTTTGAATATAGCGACAGTATTAAGGTCTATCCAGTGGTAGAAATCAGATTTGAAATTCCGACAGCAACACATACAGATGAAGAATTTGAAGTCACAGTAAATCATATAGAACTTGGAAACTTGAATATTGAATGGGTTCTTGAGAAAGATGGGCAGCAAGTAAATATCAATAGTTCTCTTGAAGGTAACCTTTCAAATTCAGGTGGCACAATTAGATTTCTTGATAAAGGCGAGTATACTTTAATTGCTAAAACAGTAGATGAGCTGGGAAGAACATTTGAGTATAGAGATAATATCAAAGTATATCCAGTCATGTCTATAAGCTTTGAATTGCCGGAGTATGCACACACTGACACTTCTATCGAAGTTCATGTAACAACAGAGGAACTTGGAGATTCAAATATAACGTGGAATTTGGAGAAAGATGGCAAGCCAGTCCAGCTTTCTGAATATGTTGAAGGAACGCTTACAAATGATGGTGGATTAGTTAGATTTTTAGATAAAGGTGAGTTTAAGCTACTGGCATCAGCAAGTAATGATTTAGGTAGAATATTTACCTTTGATGATTCTCTTAAAACCTATCCATTGCCGACATTTGAAATTCATCTTCCTGTTAATGCCCATATAGGCGATAAAATTCCTGTTACCATCGTTTCAGGTGAAATTGAAAACATGAGTCAGCTCTTGAAACTTAAAAAAGAGGGACAATATGTTGAGCCGGCTTCATATGTTATTGGAGATTTTAAAAATGGAAGTGAAATCAGTTTTAGCAGCACCGGTCATTATGAATTAGAAGTACATCTTACTGACCCGACAGGAAGAACATTTGTAAATACTTCTTCCATCGAAATACTTAATAGAGCTCCAGAAAAACCAACTATCAGTGCTGATGTCACAAAGCAGATTAAAAATGGGAAATTTCTAGTTACTATAAATGTACATTCCGTAGATCCTGATGGGGATGCTATTACCTATGAGTTTAATGGTAAGGCAGCAGATAATTATTATTTGCCGGGAACACATACAGTTGAAGTGAGAGCTGTGGATCAATACGGAGCATATTCAGTTTGGAGCAGTGTACAGTTTAACGTTGTCAATAATCCGCCGTCAACGCCAGTGATTACAAGAACTCCAGATACAAATAGTGTTTCACCAGGTACTCAGGTAAAAATAACTGCTCATTCAAGTGACCCTGACGGTGATATGATTACCTATGTTTGGGAAGGAAGACCTTCAGAAATATCCACTTATCCATTAGGAAAAAATGTGGTGAAGGTAAAAGCAGTCGATGAAGCAGGTGCCGAATCTTCTTGGGCTGCTATTGTATTCTTCGTTGCAGATGCAGAAAACGGCGGGGGAATGGTGTTAACAGGTCCAAATTCAACAATTATTGAGAATGGATTAGAAGGAGCAACCATTACAGAGTACACCTTTAATGTTCCACCTGTTTCAGGTCATAGTGGCAGCGATTACGGTAGAGTTAAAGGATATAATATTCAAACTAATCAATGGGAGCAGATTGACTATAAGACTACAAAAAACGGAGTATATATGGCAAAAACACTTCCTGCCGGGAAGTACTCAAAATTAGAGTTCTATTACTATACAAACCATACTTGCATGTACAATAAATCCAATATCACCTATACCGTTAAATATCATTTTGAATAGGACAGGTGATTTTATTGAAAAGTAAAATCAGTCTATTACTTTCTCTAATAACTTTGGTAGCAGGAACAATAATAAATATAGTTCTCTCTGCAAATTTACATTATCTTTTATTGAAAAAAACGACGATAATTGAATTTGTACCATTTAGTGAGAGCATAAAAAGCATTGTGTCAGATCAACAGCATCTGGCACTTTTTTTATGCCTCGAAGGGTTTGTAGCTCTTGCTTCGATTTTTTTGGTTGTTATGAACAGCAAGCCATATCAAAGCAACCTGAGAGCAATCACACCGAACATCTCAACACCAGTGCCAGCCGGTCAAAAGCAATTTGGCTCAGCTGAGTGGCTTACTGAAAAGGAGAAAGACAGAGTCTTTGATACTTATATATTAAAGAAAAATCATTCACTTATCAAAAATCTCATCAAAAGTGGGGATGAGGATCTAAAGAATGGAGGTATCGATAGAGCTTATGAGAAAAAAGAAACCGTTTCAGCAACACTTAAATCCAAAACAGATTCAAAAATTATCAATGAAACCAAAGAAGATAATGCCCAGAAAAAAACCTATATACAGAAGGGCGGTGTCGTACTTGGGCTAAAGAAAGAAGGTGATAATGAAAAAATCTACTTTGAAGGTGATGATGTTCACACCCTTTGTATTGGTGCTACTAGAAGTGGTAAGTCAAGGACTGTCGTCCTTCAATCTATCGGAACTTTAGCATTAGCCGGTGAGAGTATGGTATTAACTGATCCAAAGGGAGAGCTTTATCAATATACCTATCCTTTTCTTGAAAGAATGGGTTACGAGGTAGTGTGTATTGACTTTAAGAATCCTTTGAAAAGCCAGCGGTATAATTTTCTTCAGCCGGTTATTGATGCAGTGGATGTAGACGATATCTCAAAGGCTGTAGAAGCAACCTGGGATTTAACATCTCAATTGGTGGGAGAACCGAATGGAGAAAGGATTTGGCGAGATGGAGAAGCCAGTATTATTGCTAGTTCTATTATGTCAGTGGTCTATGATAATAAAGAAAAAGCTAATAGAAAATACCAAAATATGACCAATGTCTATTATTTTATTGGAGAGATGTGCCGGACTATTAATGGTAAAATGCCTATTTTAGAATATGTAAAAAAGCTGAGTCCTTCACATCCGGCAAGGGCTCTATTAGCTATTTCAGAAGTTGCACCTAGCAAAACAAAAGGGAGTTTTTATACGGCGGCACTGACGACACTTAGGCTATTTACTAATCCGCTGATTAATTCAATGACCAATGCCAGTGATTATGATGTGATGGATATCGGGAAAAAGAAGATGGCTGTTTTTATCATTCTTCCTGATGAAAAAACAACTTACTATAGCCTAGCTAGTTTATTAGTTTCACAGCATTATGAATTGCTGGTCAAAGCAGCGGATGAAAGAGGTGGGAGACTACTTAATCGAGTGAATTTTATATGTGATGAATTTGGAAACTTCACAAAAATTCCTGACTTTGCAACAAAGTTGACTGTAGGAGGGGGGCGAGGCATAAGATTTAATCTATTTCTTCAATCCTTTGCTCAACTGGATGAAAAGTATGGAAAGGAGATTTCAAAAACGATTAAAGGCAACTGTGAGAACTGGATTTATCTTCAAGCTGATGATCTTGAAACTTTGGATGAAATCAGCAAAAAGCTTGGGAATTATACAGTGAGTACTTATACCTTAAGTGCATCACATGCCAGGTTTACCACACCATCTAGTTCACATAGCATTAATCTGACAGCTAGAGCCTTACTGACAGTCGATGAAGTAAGGCTTATTTCACGCCCATTTTCCATTATAACTTCAAGGAACAATCCAGTAATGATGTATGCCCCGGATTTATCGGAATGGTTTTTTAACAGAATCTATGGGCTAGGTGATAAAGAACATAACCGGAAAGTCCGAGAGGCAAGGGAGAATATAAGGGGAAAAAGAACTGCCACAATCAGCGAGATGGATCTTTGGAATATTTGGACATATTATGCAGCAATCTGTGAAGACCAATCCATCCAAAGACCATCAGTTTATAATATGCGATAAGGCTTTCAAAAAAACTTTATCTAAGAACAGAGAGGAGGAGAAAACCTTGAAGGAAACAAAGGTTCATCTAAGCAAGGTAAAGGAAAAGGTGAAAATCTTTTTAATGGTCTTTGGTACATCAATAATGTTTTCAACCAATGTCTATGCTTCTGATGTTAAAAACAGTCAACTTGCAAAGGGTACAGAAGCACTGATCAATGATGTAACCATTTGGCTGATGATCCTGGCACCGATTGTGTCAGCTCTTTTTATTATCTATTTCTTTATTCGTAGATCAGCAGCTGATGAGATGGATCAGAAGAAGTGGAACAACCGAATCGTTGTTGCCATTGTTTCATGTATTGGAGCAGTCCTTGCTTCAGCAACACTTAACTTAATCATTGGTTACTATACTTAAAAGATTGCAAGCTACCGATTTGTAGTCTTTTTTATTTAAAAATCAAATTAATGGAGGTTCAGACAATGAAAAACTTAATGATGAAAGCACAGTTTAAAACATGGGAAATGGTTGGGAGAGCAAAAAATGTTATTGAATCAAACAAAGGTGAAGGTTTTATTGATACCGCAGTAAAAATTCTTATCAGTGTGGTAATCGGGGCTTTGCTGCTGGCTGGGCTTTACATGCTCTTTCAGGACACTATTTTGCCAACCCTAACAGATCGAATTAAAGAGATGTTCGATTTTCAAGGATAATTCTATGAATAAACGGTCTATGGAGATAACTCTATAGACCGTTTATTCATTAAATATGGGAGGTGGTGATAGGTGGAAGTATTATTGGTATTGCTCATAGCAGGGCTTTTAAGTGGGTGTTTAGTTTATGTGAATTCTCTTTTGAACGACTTGGTATCCATTGCTCTTTATGCAGACCGTTATATGGATTCGTTACTTGGCACTAGTGGTTTAAGTCAAGTATTTGATATTTTCTTTGGGTTAGGTGTATCCTTAATCGTGCTAAAATTTTTAAAAAAGGGATTTGAGCAATATATTTTGTGGACCGAAGGTGATGCAGATACTGAACCATTAATCCTTCTCACAGGGTTCTTTAAAGCTTTAGCTATAGCTGTTTCTTTTCCAACGCTTTATGACTGGTTGGCTGAGATCATTGAAGACTTAACCGACCAATTGATTAAAGCTATCAGTAATGGTATGGAAACAGATTTTACAGCAGTGATTACAGGTATTTCAAGTGCAGGACTATTTACGGCAATCATTTCTCTCATATTTTTCATATGTTTTTTTCTTTTATATCTTCAGTTTCTGACAAGGGGACTGGAGATTTTTATTTTGAGAGTCGGATTACCACTGGCTTGTGTTGGTTTAATGGATGCAGATAAAGGTGTTTTCAGGACTTATATACAGAAATTCTTTCAATCAACTTTAGCAGTACTTGTACAGATAGTATTAGCTAAAATGGGGGTAGCTCTTATGCTTAATACTCATGTTTTATGGGGGATTGCTGCATTACTACTTGCACTTAGAACGCCAAGATTTTTACAAGAATTTATTATTGTATCCGGTGGACATGGCGGAGGAATGGGAACAGTTTATCAATCAGTAAGACTTGTGCAGATTGCAAAATCGGCATTAAAAAGATAGAGGAGGTGCTGTATGGATTTGCTAAAAGAGATGGCAGATGCCTTTATTATGCTGATTCGTTCCGGGTCTGCCCTCAGAGTTATCTACTGTCTAATCCGCATGGGCACTTCTGAGGAAGAAGCAGCAGTGTTTAAAAAAAGAGCAAGAAATACAGTTGTGTTCTATGTATTGGCAGAATGTATCTGGCAGATTAAAGAGTTGGTGTTGGGATATTATGGGTAAAAAATACCTGATATATAACAGTAACGATGGTTTTTATGGTATACTGAAATTAATGATTGTAATGGGAAGTTTGTCTATTAAGGGAAGTTGGGAAGAAGGTTAATAAATAGAATTATGTTAAAATATTCCTATTATATTAAGGAAGGATAATCACTTATGGAGGAAATATTATTTGATCCCAAAATATTTATAAATGCTCCTTATTGGGTCTGCCCGAAATGTAAGGCAAAATCCAGTTTTGGTGTACTATCTATAAGTGGGAATCACTATTCACGTCGTTGTAAGGAATGTTGGTACACTCAAGGATATGAACTACCTAAATTACATAAGAAAATAATTTATTTGGACCAGTTTGCTATCAGTAACATGGAAAAAATACTCAATCCAAAGGTTGCCGAACAGCAAAAGAAAAGAATTGATAAGTTCTGGTTTCAACTGTTCGAAAAGCTAGATACATTAAGCAAGCTACAACTAATTATATGTCCAGATTCGATAACACATCAGAATGAATCCAAAGTGACTGTAGAACACTATGAAACCTTAAAAAGAATGTACGAATTGTTATCTCATGGTACAAGCTTTGACCATTTTGATACTATTGAAAGGTTTCAGTTATGCGACCATGCTGAAAACTGGGTCAGAGGTAATGAAGATAAAGACGTGGAAATTAACATTCGATCCGTGATTCACGGTAACCTTCATGGATGGAATGATAGGTTCATAATATCTGTAGACGCATCAAACATAGAAGAAGATGTAAGGTTATTGAAAGCCAACAAACAAAGCAGCCAGGGCCAGATGAATCAATTATTTAAGAAATGGCAACAACAAAAGGATTTTGATTTTGAAAAACACTGGGATTTCGAATTATCATCATATGGAAATATAATAAAAAAACTATATCTGGAGTATATAGAAAACTTCGCTAAAGTTCAATTCGGATTATCAAACAATATGGACAAGTTGATGGATACAAGAATACTTACTATAGTTCACTCTCTAAAAGAAATCTTCAGCGAAACTGGGTTAGATGAGGAAGAAGCACTTATAAAAGTTGGCGAGTTTTTAAGTTCTCCCTCATTAAGAAATATCCCATTTTTAAAGATTTCTACCCTTCTTTATACAGCTCTAGCAAGAAAAGCGGCAACAGGACAAAAACGCATTCCAAATGCTAGCTTCTTTGATGATGTTAAAACTATATCTGCACTAATGCCGTACTGTGATGCAATGTTCATAGATAATGAGTGTGCTTCACTTTTGAGAGAAGAACCTTTGAGATCTAGAATATCCTATCAAACTAAGGTCTTTTCTGTAAACACAAAGGAAGAATTCTTAAAATACCTCGATGAAATTGAGAATGGTACACCAAAAGGTCATTTTGATAAAGTAAAGGAAGTGTACGGGGAAACTTGGCATAAGCCTTATAACACGTTGTATATGAACGATTAAGAATAAGTTTTGGGGGAGTAGATAAGATTAATCAGGCACGTAATTTATTTCTAAAGATTTGCGAAGTGGATCAAACAGCAAGGGCTGTCTGGTTATCAACTTCCACTAATCCATATACCCATTAGGCTAAAATAATATAAGTAACAAGCCAACCAATCACCAGTTGCCCATAGTAGAGCTTGTTGTGTCTATAATGGGAAGTTGATAACCAAGGAATCGAAAAATGAAATCACATATATCTGTTGCTCTAAAGCCCTCGAGCATGTTAAAAAAGTTGTACTGATAAAATTAGGAGGTTTAATCAATGAAAATTACAGTGATTAATTCCTATGATGAATATGTATCTTATGTTGAAAACTATAAAAATAGGTATTATTTTCGAGGACAAGCTAACACAGAATGGGATATTGTCCCTTCGTTATTCCGAAATAAAGATTTGTTACGTATAGAAGCGAAAACAATTAGAGATGAGGTAGCCGTATCTAAAATGGATGTTATTCCAACGGTTTTTAAATTACAACATTATGGTACGCCAACAAGGATTTGCGATTTAACGGTTAGCCCACTAAGTGCACTATTTTTCTCAACGGAAGACCATAATCAACAAAGCAAAGATGGAGTTGTATATGTTATTGATAAAACAAAATCTACACCATTTCAAAGCCGAGAAATCGATGTTTTCTCAAAGGCTATGGTAAGTGATGATTTAAAAGTTTCGGCATTAACAATGGAGTTTTTAAATACTGAAGAGGTCAAAACAATTCTCTCACAAAATTATATTATTAAATATGATTTTCGTTTTTCGTACACTAATTCGAGGGCGATACTGCAAGGAGGAACAGCATTATTATTTGGATTTACCTGCGAAGGCGATGACATTCTGCCAATGGGGCATTGTTGTATAGATAATCTTATAGTAGAAAAGATTATCATACCCTCTAGTATTAAAAATAAAGTTGCTACGAGGCTTGAAAGGATAGGGTTCACTCAGAGTATTTTATACCAAACTTTTGAAAGTGCAGTTACCTCTTGTGATTTTAATTTAACTCAAGAAAAATTCGACTTGTATCGCAGGGCAGACTTTAATAAAATTGTTGCTAATTATCGAGTCGATAATATAGCTTTTAATAGAGGGGAACTAGCAAAGCGGATTTCTCATATTTATGACAAATTGTTTTATGAATATGGGTTCAACGCTCGAATTTGGCTGTATTTTTATTTTGATGAAAACGATTTAGTAGAAAGCAATTATATATGCAGAACAGAATGGAAAAAGGACAGCCCCTTTATAGTTAAATGGACAAAAGACTATTATATGAGGCGAATGTCTTATATTAACGAACAAATATCAAGAAATGAAGTTATTGATAAGTTCGCTTCTTTAATTGAAGAAGTCAATGTAGCTTACAAGGAGATAAATGACTGTGTATCTGAAAGGAATTATTCTTTAGAAGCTCTGATTAAAGAAATTGAAAAGCATAAAATTCAGGTGAAAGACAGTTCTCATAAAGTTGATGATATTGCTAAAGGAAACTTTGAAATAGAAAGATATTCAGAGGCTGCATATTCGTACATAAAAGATGTCGAGCGGTTGATTGATGAAATGCTACTATATCATAGTAGAGGGGAAAAAGAACAGTTTTTGAGATATTGGTGTCAAGCTCTTTTAGAAGATTGCCAAAAGGCAAAGTTCAAGCTTGATGAAATAGTTGCATCATTATAGTATGGAAAATATAGTATGGAAAACTGACGAGTAATTAGCTACTGCAAAACTTGGGCTTCCCCTAATCCATATAACCATTAGGATAATAATGCGCAGTTTCGTTGGAAACATTACTTGGTAATTATAGATATAATTGAAAGCATTGCAATGGGAGTTGATATTTTGGACCAAAAGAAATCTACGGATTTTAACATTTATTATCTCAATTTCACTAAGGTGTATGAAATTGCTATGATGATAAATAATGTCATACTAACAAAAATAGAAAAAGATCGTACTAAAAGCTTTGAGGAACAATACGGCTTTACATCCTCCGTTTCTGCCCAAGGAACAAAAATGTTTCTTGATGGGATTAAGGCTTCTATTTCTACTGACGCAAAAGAAACATCTTTTTCTTCTTCAAGAGTTGTTGAAACTTTGGATGTGAAGACAACAAAATCAATATTGCTTCGCAGAGTAATTGAACAATGCTCTAATGTTTCTACCTTTGATGAATCTTATGAAGGAGACCTTATAAAAGTCGATAGGGTCAGATTGGAACTTCTTGATGAAGAGAGTTTGAGACAGTTTCTTATTTTAAGAAGAGATGCATTGAAAGGTGTTCGTGTTGAAGGCATGGAACTCAACAATTTAGTAGGCTCTATGCTTCAAGATTATGCTTATATTCTTAAAGGAACAGTCTTTGACGATAATATGAAAAATGCTGTAGCAGAGATTATAATTAAGATTCCTTTAGAAATACAAACTGAGTTTGAAAACAAATATAGCATTAATGATTTGCTAATTGGTCATGTATCAATTGTTGGTGTCTATAAAGGACTTGTTAAAGAAGAATTTATATCTTCTAATACTTTTACCTATCTTCAAGAGATAGGGATGCGCCAAAGCCAATGTAGTGAAGGCAACTCGAAAATAATAAAAAGTGCGACTCGTCCAATCGCTAATCCAAGGTTGTCAGATAAAACTAGAGACGAGTATCATTTTGTAGATACACTTGCGATCATTCAAGATGTTACATTTAAACTTGAAGAGTTGTTTAGTCCAAAGCTCCATTGGTGGAACAAGCTAGGAATTTGGCTAAGCAATTTAAGGAGGGGTTAGACCATGTCCCTCTTCACTTTGTATACATATAGTAATATAGAAGAATTGCGGAAAATTCAACAGGAAAAAGAAATTATCCCCTTCATTTTTGCCGAAACTAAAGACTTATTGGAATATGATTCAAATATTTGTATAGATATCTCAACACTAATTCACTTTTTACAAATTAATAAGGACAATAGGTATCCTGCATATATTAATTTGCGGGAAATGACGGAGGAAACAATTGTAATTGTTGATCAGTCTCTTGCAGACGATGTAATTAATTTTTTCCCATACTTATTCTCCTCTCATGTTCCATTTTGTCATGAGGAAAATAAACGGGATAAATGCGAAAAACCACAAAATAAATTTACAAATGCACGTCAGCCAATATACACGTATCATAATGTGGATGATTTGACTGCTATTATTGCGTATGCTAATGCACATAACATTCCTATCACTACGTTTTCACGTGCATCGGGTGATTTAAGAGCTGAATTAGAAAAATTCAATAAATCAGCAGAATTAGCTCTCTTAGATTTAACTTCTACAGCCTATGCAATAGAAGATAACAAAAATCTTATCTATTCTGTAGAGTTATTTTTAAACCAGTTTCCAAACATTAAAATAATTGCATTGACTTCTCAAGTTGGTAAGATAATCAAGTATTTTCCATTCTATGTTGAAGATCAGAAGCCAATAAAAGATCTTTTACCTGATTTAAAAGATGTTGCTCCAATAGAAAATCTGGATGATAAAATCAAAAAGATAACGTCCTTATCTACAATCGAATTTAATGCGTTTATTGAGGGCTTTAATCACAATTTAGTTGGTCACGAATATTTTAAAGATCGATTTAGATATAACCTCAACAATTTTATCGCACTAAATAAAGTAAAGGAACAGAAGGTTCTGTCTATTTTCTTATTCGGGGCATCCGGGATAGGTAAAACCGAAGTCGCACGTTTAATAGCAAATGGATTACAGCAAGATAGCTACTTAGCCAAAATAAACTTTCAGAATTACAGCAGCCAAGATTCACTGAATAGCCTTATTGGAAGCCCTTCCGGATATATAGGCTGCGAGCATGGAGAATTAAGTGATAAAGTTAATAAAAGTAAAGTAGGAATTGTCTTGTGCGATGAATTTGAGAAGACAACAAGACCTGTTTTTTCTTTTTTTCTTGAATTACTTGAAGAAGGTAAATTTACTGACTCTATGGCTCGTGAATATGATCTTGATGGATATATTTTGATATTCACTTCTAATATCCAGAATGAATCTGATTATAAAAAAATTATACCTCTCGAGTTACAAACACGCTTTGATTTGGTATGTGAATTTCAAGAACCATCTTACTATGAAAAAACTAAATTTCTTGACCTATTGTTAAAGCAAGCAGAAAGAAAATTTGCTGATCAATTTTCGCAAATACAAATGACTTCAGCAGAAAAACAACAGTTATATAATTTTGATTATTCAAGCCTAAATGCTTTAAGAGATATAAAAAGGCTGTTTAATAATCGTCTAATGGATTTCTTTTCCTCAAAAGGAGTATAATAAATCTTTATATTCGAAGAGTCCACCGAGGCAACTACACATTATTCATATAATTCCAACCATAACTAAAAAAGTTAAAAGGCTTATGTTAGGCGTATTGTATTTGATAGTAGTAGGACTTTCTTTCCAAGTCAACAAAAGAATATCCCTTAGTTGTAGTATTTGCT
>Ga0334893_1002098_pt1 | contig 16032 bp, 14 predicted proteins | sample GraSluR3_MG_5_FD_207218 | JGI IMG/M metagenome (GOLD analysis project Ga0334893, IMG submission 207218) | Sludge microbial communities from methane-producing bioreactor in Wageningen University, Netherlands - Granular Sludge_09_05-R3 | ecosystem: Engineered > Bioreactor > Anaerobic >...
GAGACGCCCGTTCACCAAGTGGCTTCAGATGAAAGAAGGTGTACTCCTTCGCTGGAAGGTAGTGGTGTTCGTCACACCGACTGCAGTAGTTCGGACTCAGCGGATCCTCTTTCTGAGTATCTCCACCGACGATGATCAGAGGATCGAAATAGAGTGCCGGACACTCCTGCCCATCGACTCGATAGTATCGATAGGTGTAGAACGCATCCTTCATGCAATCCGGGTGCTCGCAATAGGCTGTGAGCGGAATGACATCGGTTGCGATATCGAGCATCAGTCTCGCAGTCGAGTTGAAGATATCACGCCGGAAATTGAGAATGAGTGTGGGAAAAATGAAGAGAATCCCCCGTTCGATACTATGGTTTCTCACCACGTAGGCGATTCTCTCGTCGAAAAAAGAGGCTTCATCGATAATGAACGTTCCCACTTCGGGGTTGTCCGCCAGAACCTTTTCCAGACCGAACGAATCGCGGATTCGCGCAATGTTCTCACCGCACCGAATATACCCATTCCTATATGCGAGCGCATCGACTGGATATTCCTGAAAACGCTCACCGTCGATCTCGGATCGGATAAAGAATACCTTTCTTCTGTCTACTTTTCCCGTACTGGTGAGACGTCGAATCACATCGCTCTTCTTCTGTGCTATAGCCGCATCTCTCCAGACGCGGGCGGAAAATTCGGTCTTTCCCGAACCCATCGGCCCTATGACGAGCACCCGTCTTCCAGGAAGGGTGAAATCGAAATGAGTGAACGTCTCATGCACCGTGATCGTGGGAAACCCGAGACTCTTCAGAAAATCGTCGGGCAGTTTATCCTGTTGCTCAGTACGCGGCATGCGAGGCAGCCCCTTGCACGATCGCGATACCACTACTAGTCCCTAGCCTACTGGCTCCAGACGAGATCATAGCAACAGCAGTCTCGAAGCTCCTCACACCTCCTGAAGCTTTCACTCCCACCGATTCGCCAACCTCTTCTCGCATGAGCGCGACATCCTGCTCGGTAGCTCCTCCAGTGGAGAACCCGGTCGAGGTCTTTACGAAATCGGCACCAGCTGCTACCGAAAGACGACATGCAGTTCGCTTCTCCTCATCGGACAGAAGACAGGTCTCGATGATCACCTTCAAGATGTGCGAACCACACGCCTCTTTCACCATTCGGATATCCGCTTCGACAGCATCGTGTCGCCCCTCCTTAAGCCACCCGACATTTATGACCATATCGATCTCCGTGGCTCCATCGGCGATTGCCTGCTTCGCTTCGAAGGCTTTGCTCTCGCTCTTCATTGCACCAAGAGGGAAGCCTACAACCGTGCAGACTTTGACTGGACTCTCCTTCAGTTCCTGAGCACACGTGGCTGTCCAGCAACTATTCACGCAAACAGAGGCGAATATATACTGCTTTGCCTCCTGACACAACTGCACGATCTTCTCTTCGGTGGCGTTCGTAGCGAGCAGTGTATGATCTATATACGGGGCAAGCTCCTCGGGTTTCATCATCATCGTATCCTCCTCTGTTCCGGATTTCTCAAGAGTACTTCATTCCGCGGCGTGGTGCAACTATGGCCTTGATTTTTCCCCATGTGCAGGCTACTGTCAACACCATGATACTCGAAACAATAGCCGATAATTACCTCTGGTTTCTCGTTGCGATTCTCGTGGTGAATCTCTACCAACGAAAATTCGCTCCCCGTAGTTACAGAAAGCGTTCCGCTACCCTGATAATCGCCTCGTATGCCATGCTCTGGCAGATATTCATCGTAATCATCCTCAGTAGGGGTTGGCCACACTGGTTAGCCGTTCCGGCCCTCGCTCTCACCGTGCTCGCCGCAGTCCCCTTCAGACAGCGGATCCTGGTGTTCAAGACCCACTGTGTGAGTTGTGGGGCACAACTGCCCCTCACAGCGACTATCAACTATGACGACAACCTCTGTGAAACCTGTTATGCCGCAGAACACCCGGAGGCACAACCGACCGAGACGAAAACGGAGGAGGCAGAGGAGATAGAGGAGATACCACTCGCAACCGATGCAGATGCACGCTCCGTCGATGAGATCGATTGGGATAGCTGGGAACCGACAGAGACTGCTGTTCTCTGTTACCTGTTCGATGGAGATTCTGTTCTCCTCATACATAAGAAAACCGGTCTCGGAAAAGGGCTTGTCAACGCTCCTGGCGGCCATATCGAGGACGATGAAACGGCAAGCGAAGCGGCCATGAGAGAGATAACCGAGGAGACTGGCGTGGAGGTGCCATCTGTCGAGTATCGAGGACTTCTCGAGTTTCAGTTCACCGACGGTCTTGCCATGCGAGGACATGTATTCTTCTCATACGAGCACTCTGGAGAGATCCATCCGACAGATGAAGCCGATCCTTTCTGGGTCCCTGTCTCGGAGATTCCGTACGATCGTATGTGGGAAGATGACCCGCTGTGGATTCCTCTCGCACTTGAAGGGAAGCAGTTCGTAGGACGATTCATTTTCGATGGAGAGCGGATGCTCAGCCACAGAGTCGAAGAGGTCGAACGGGAAATCACATGACCGGAGAGAAGTGCCAGCCAGCCCCTTTGGGGCTCGGGTGCTGGGCCTTTGGGGGAGGTCTCTGGCGAACACAGCAAAGAAGCGACTCGATCCGAACGATCCATGCAGCCATTCGGGGTGGCATACGCCACTTCGATACAGCTCAGAACTACGGAAAAGGGGCCTCGGAGCAGATCGTCGGGCAGCAATTGAGGCGATTCTCTCATGAATTGCCCAGATCTTCGTACGCAATCGCCACGAAAATCCGCCTTCCTCGGAACGTTTCCGACCTTGAACAACTGGTAAGAGTCTCACTTCGTCGACTCTGTACCACCTATATAGATATTCTCTACATTCATTGGCCAGATTCATCAAAAGACCTTGTCCCCTACTTGAAGGAGCTCCAGCGACTGAACACGTTGGGGCTGTTTCATCACCTCGGTGTGAGCAATTTTCCCGAAGACCTCATTCGGTTGGCTCTTCGGCATTCGAACATACGATACTGTCAGATACCAGTTTCGCTACTCTGGACCAAAAGTCTCCGAGATATCTCGCAGGTGTGTTCTGAACACAGCATATCAATAGTCGGGTATAGTCCGCTCGGTCTCGGTATTCTGGGCGGGAACCGTCGTGAGCAGGAAGACTTCGCTCATTCCGATTTCAGAAGAGGGCTCTACTGCTTCGACGAACCTTACCGCGCTGCATTCCATGCCCTCCTTGACCAAATTGACCAGACATCGGCCGTGCTTGATCTGCCTCCTTCTGCAGTGGCACTTCTCTGGGCTCGAATGCAACCGGTGGACATGATCCTTACCGGAGCGAGAACGAAAGAGCAAATCGTTGCATTGCTCGATACAGACGCACTCGCAGTTACACCGGATGCCTTCGCCTCTGTAGAGAAGGCAGCTTTGAAATTGGCTGAATTGGTCCCAAGAAACGAGGACAACATCTTTTTTCATCGGTGGTAGACGTGTTACGATAAAGCATGTTCATACCCGTGAAGTCGAACTCAGCAGAGATTGAGGTGAAACGATCCCGATTCATTGCCATAGCAGAACCGATTGCCGATGCCGAAGCAGTGAAACAACGGATTGCCGAGACCAGAGCGCTCCATCCTCAAGCAAACCATGTGGTTCACGCAGCCGTATTGGGCGACCAGGGAACTCAGTTCAGCATGAGCGATGACCATGAACCGAAGAATACTGCCGGAAGACCCGTCTTGGAAATCCTGAAGGGCAGTGGCATCACGAATATCCTGGTCATGGTTGTTCGGTATTTCGGCGGCACCCTTCTGGGAACAGGAGGACTGGTAAAGGCCTATGGAGATGCTGCAAAAGCAGTGCTTGAGCATTTGAAGACCGAGGAGCTCATTGAAAAGACTTCGCTCACCATTATCATCGGTTACGACCTGTACGAACAGGTTCGCAACCTGCTAGCCGATGTCGGTGCACAATGTACCGAGGATTTTGCGACAGAGGTTACCCTCGTATGCTCTCTGCCGGTGATCCATGTCGATACTGTGGTCTCTACGGTGACCGATCTGAGTGCAGGGAAGGCTCAGATTCGCAGATCGGACGAAACTCAATGGTCGTGAGTGTCCACCTGTTCTATATACCTGATTGCAATGCTCAGTGCCTCTTCAAGGGCTTGTGGATCGATTGCTTCGGGAAGATCCTGAGGAGTGTGGTACACGCTTGATCGCTCCTTGTTGTCCCACGGCATTGCCATAAGCGAGATCGACTCGAAACCATGTTTCGCCGACTCTGCGGCATCGGTCCCACCGGTGAGAAACGCAATCGGTTGGCTGAATGCTTCGAACCCCATCGATTTGGCGATTCCGACACAGTTTGTCGCCATCTCCTGAGAGAGTTTTACACTTCCATTGATATCACTGGTAAGGAAGAAGAGGTGCTTCGGATCGTATGGACAGTCGACGTTGAAGTGATGGACCTTCCCAGCAAGAACCGCCTCGTTATCCTTGTGTCGAGTAAAGAAAGCTCTCGCTCCTCGAAGACCAGCTTCCTCACCATCGAAACTGGCACACACAAGACGTGTGTGTCGTAGTGCGTTCCCGTGTACAGCACTCTGCTTGAAGTAGCGTGCAAGTTGGACACCAAGGACCGATGCTGCCAGATTGTCCCCAGCACCAGGAGTCCCCTCCTTCCCAGCAAAATGCCAGAGTTTCATCACCCAGGGAGTGGCTGCGAGCAGAAGTACACCGAATAGCAAAAAGAGTGGTGAAGGGAGATTGAACGAGAAGAGTCCTCCAGAGAAGAGTTCTCTGAACACTTGCAGAAGAGAGACGACTGTAAGTAGTAGATAGGCGCCCAGTCCTGTACCCACTCGCATGAGATAGAGGTGTGGTTTATCGGTGAAGAAGTTGAACACCCGCGCGCTATCATGATGTCCACTGTACACTACGGTATGGTGCACCGCTCCTTCGGGCTCGAGTATCCCATATACATTCAGTCCAGTCTTTTCAGGATACCATCGGTCGATCACCTCTCTATAGAGAAAGAACTCAAATATCATGATGACAAGGCCACCTGCGGCTATCAAAAATCCTAAAAGGGGGAAAGAGACAAGGAGAAAGAACAGCGCTATCGGGTAGAGGAGCACTAGGATCCGGATCCACCCGAGAAAAGCATCGGGATGGAGCGTGAATGATTCGCGTTCAACTGTGTCGCAATAGCTCTCCAAACTGTCTGCCAGATCCTCAGCCGTCCGGGTGCATGCTTCGCTCCCGGTGAGTCGACTGCCGTGACGATCGATGAGATCCGCGACTGTGGCTAGCGCCTCTTTTGCCATACGTGCTGCCTGCAATTTCTCCATTCTTACTTTTGCCATGATCTTCCTCCCCTCCATATTGGACAGGGCAATGGATTCTGTCAAGTTCGAGAGTACAATCTATTGCCTCCCTGTATAAAGAAAAGGGACCGTTTTCGGTGGTTTACTTGACAAACAGAGGCCCCGTCGCTATAGTGTGAATCCTGATTGGAGAGATGTCCGAGCGGTCGAAGGAGGCGGTCTTGAAAACCGTTGAGGCGCGAGTCTCCGGGGGTTCGAATCCCTCTCTCTCCGCTATATGGATTTTCCGGTCAGGTACTATCTACTACCTGTCGGTAGTTCCCTGGAGAGGTGCGAGAGCGGCCGAATCGGGCTCCCTGCTAAGGAGTTGTACTGGTAACGGTACCGGGGGTTCGAATCCCCCCCTCTCCGTTTTTTTGGTTTTTTGCGAGTGAATGATATGTTTCGTAGCCATAGCTCAGCTGGATAGAGCATCAGATTGCGGATCTGGAGGTCGGAGGTTCGAATCCTCTTGGCTACAGAGTGCGGAGTCCCGCCTGGGAGAGATGTCCGAGAGGTCGAAGGAGACGGATTCGAAATCCGTTGTACCGTTTGACGGTACCGGGGGTTCGAATCCCCCTCTCTCCGTTAGTAGAGTATGTGTACGTATCATGACCTTGGAGAGATGTCCGAGTGGTCGAAGGTGCACCCTTGGAAGGGGTGTGAGCTCTAACCGGGCTCCGAGGGTTCGAATCCCTCTCTCTCCGTTTCATTCCCCCTTGGTGTTGATGGTAGATTCTGTGCTATCGCTCTTCGCCCAACCCCGTCAGGACCGGAAGGTAGCAGCGGTAAGCGAACGATCGGTGAGCCACAGGCGATGTATCGGAGCCAAGGGGGTTTTTCATTCTCTTGACCACATGATATAGTCTTGAGTGTCCTCGGACATTGGAGAGACCATGGCATACGAAGTAACGGCTACGAGAAAGCGACCTCAACTGTTTGACAACTTGGTCGGACAAGAGTTTGTCGTATCCACGATAAAGAATTCAATCGAGCAGGGGCGTACCGCTCACGCCTATCTGTTCAGTGGCCCCAGGGGAGTCGGAAAGACATCTTCCGCTCGAATTCTCGCCAAGGCTCTCAACTGTGAGGAGGGTCCTACCCCCTATCCCTGCGGGGTCTGTCCGAACTGCAGAGAGATCACCCAGGGGAACGCTCCCGATGTGATCGAGATCGACGGTGCCAGCAACACGAGTGTGAACGATATCCGAGTTATCAAAGACGAGGTGCTCTTTCCTCCCCAGAGTTGCCGTTACAAGGTCTATATCATAGATGAAGTACACATGCTCTCGACAAGCGCGTTCAATGCACTTCTAAAGACAATCGAAGAACCGCCTGAGTATGTGATCTTCATTTTCGCCACAACCGAGACACAGAAGGTCCCTGCCACCATCCGGTCCCGTTGTCAGCAGTTTCATTTCCAGCTCATTCCTCTTGAAACAATTCAGGAGGTACTTGCACAGACTGCCACCGAGATGGGTATCGAAGCTGATCGTGAAGCCCTCTTCTGGATAGCCAAGGAGTCCACAGGCTCCATGCGCGACGCATACACCCTGTTCGATCAGGTCGTCTCATTCAGCGGCGGCACGATCACTATGGATCAGATACAGGATAAACTCGGTCTTGCCGGACTGGACCGCATGACGGCACTCTTCTCTGCTCTCCTGAGTGAACAGACTGGATCTGCCATCGAATCGTTACATACCCTGCTCGATGCCGGTGTATCGGTCGAACAGTGTATCAAGGACCTAGCAGAGTATGTTCGCGTTCTTCTCCTCCTTCGCAGAGGGGTTACGAACGAGGGCATTTTGGGCGTACAGCTCTCCCAGATTCCCCAAGAGATTCGAGAAGCCTATACCGAAGAGCAGCTAGAAGCGGCTCTCGACCTGTTGCTCCGACTCTACCGTGATATCCGATTCTCCCTGAGTCCCAGATTCGAACTCGAGCTTTCGGTCAGTAGACTCTCCCACCTGAGATATATGGCCTCTTCAGCACAGTTGGTGAAGAAGATGGAGCAGTTGAAGGTTGAGCTCATGAGTGGAAAGATCAGCGTTGAGGCTCTTCCGACTCATACCCAGCATATCGAAGTACAACAGCGCCCTTCAGAACCCCCCTCTCCTAGTGTAGCTCCGACTCCCTCTCGTGCAGACCCGCCGCCTAGACCGGAACGAAAGCCTGAACCGGCGCCCGTGGTCAACGAAGAGCCGGAAGTACAAGCAGAGGAGCCGCCTTCACAGCCGGACATGCGGAAGATCAACAAGGAACAGCTTCCAGAACTGATCCAAGAGATGGCTGCTGAGCGGAATCCGATAGGCATTGTGCTGAGTCAGGCAATCAGTGTGGATCACCAGGAACATCTACTCACGTTTGTCTTCGCATCGAAGTTCGCAATGCAAAACGCAAAACAGAACGAACAGGCTCTTCGTTCTCTGGTGACTCGACATACAGGGTACGACGGGCCGATCGAATTCAAGCTGGAAGAGGCGCAGGCGCAAGAATCGTCTGCTCGGAAGGTGAAGACCGACAATGTCGCACAGACCATCGCCACCCTATTTCGGGGTGAAATAGTACAAGCACAGCACTAATGTGGAGGAATCATGAACCCATTCGATATGTTCAAGAATATGCAAAATATCCAGTCTCAGATGCAGCAGATGCAGGCAAAGCTGGAACAGATTCAGGTCTCGGGAAGTGCCGGAGGCGGCATGGTCGAGGTCACCGTGAATGGCAAGATGGAGGTGCAGTCCATCTCAATTAGCAAGGAAGTGGTCGATCCTTCAGATATCAGCACCTTGGAGGTGCTCGTCGCGGCAGCATTCAATGCTGCTGTTAAGAATGTCCAGGATCAGCTGAAAAGTGAAGCTACATCCCTCGCTGGTGGGATGCCCGTATGACTTCGCTGGAGATTCTCGCAAGACAGCTCTCCCGACTTCCAGGCATAGGTCCGAAAAGTGCATCTCGTCTTGCTTACCATTTCATCAAAAGTGATCAGTCCTACAACACCCAGCTCGCACAGCTTATTGCCGATATTCAGAGTCTTGTGTTCCCGTGTTCGGTATGTGGAAGCTATACGGAAATCGACCCCTGTCCAGTCTGCTCGGATCCTTCACGAGATAGAACACTTCTCTGTGTAGTCGAAGAACCACAGGATGTGGTGACGATAACCTCAAGTGGAGCGTTCAATGGACTCTTTCATGTATTGGGGGGAGCTCTCTCTCCGCTTGAAGGGATAGGTCCTGACAAGCTCGACTTTGCAAACCTATTGAAACGGATCGAGCAGGAGTCTTTCAGCGAGGTGATCATCGCAACGAATCCGACCGAAGAGGGAGATACTACGGCGATGTATCTTCGTCACCTCCTCAAAGGTAAGGCGATTACCGTTTCGCGACTTGCTTCGGGACTCCCGATTGGTGGAGATTTGGAGTATGTAGACAGACTGACAATCGCCCGCTCAATGCGAGGAAGAGTGGACTTCAACGAGTAGAGGCGATTGCTCTACATACCACGCTCTTTTTTGATGGTATCGTAGGCATCCTTAATCTTGTGAAACTTCTCCTCGGCAAACTTGGTGAACTCTTCTGGAAGCCCCTTGGACGCAATGGCGTCGGGATGGAACTCTCTGCTCAGTTTTCGGTAGGCCTTCTTGATATCCTCCTCTGAGGCCTCGGGCTGCAAGCCGAGCACCGCATACGAGGCTGAAGCCGAGGGCCCTCCGTATTGCCCATAGCGCCGCTTTATGCTGACCAGCAGTGCATCGGGGATTCGGAATATATGAGCCGCAACAGTGATAAGTCTATCCTCGGCTTCGCTGATTACACCATCGGCCGCTGCAACCCGCACCAAGACATCGATCAAGAGCTCAAGAATCGAAGACTCGTGGGCGAAGTTCTGATAGAACTGGGTTGCAAACTGTTCGAACGTTCCCCCACCGGTGAGGGCAGCATTGAATACACTCATCGCCGCCTTTTTCCCTTGCATATCGAGTTTCAGATCGTGGTCGATAAACTCCTCTATCTTCCTCTGTTCTTCGGGAAGAAGTCGACCATCGACGGTCGCAATTCGAGCAAGCATGGAAAATGCCCCGACGAAGAAGATCATCTGCGACTGTTGCTGCCGATCCATGGTCGAGGCATCCCTTCCGAACGGGATGCTCTGCTCCTGTGTGGTGGTAGCAAGCGATGCTCGGTCGAAGAGATTTCCAAACGCAATTCCGGCGATCATACCGAGCGGACCCCCGAAGGCGAATCCCATGGCTCCACCAATGACCTTGCCCATCCAACCCATAACCGGTTCCTACAGCTTATCGATGAGCATCGAGCATTTGCCAGATGGTATCGGAAGCGTTTTCTTTTTCCTCTCATCGAGAATCTCTATGGTAAAATAGTAGAGTTTCTCCGACTCGAGCCGAATCTCCCAACCTCTCGGTTGCTTGTTGCTTAGAATCGTGATCATGTTCCGCTTCAGCGAAAGACCCTCGATCCCCATAGCTTCCAGCGTGGTCATAGTCCAATCGACCGTCTTTCTTGGAAGCGAGATCACCAAGCCGATGATATCTTCAATCATGAGCGTAATGGTAATCAGACCAGTCATATGAATGAATCGCTTCTTGGGAAAATCGGGAAAGGAGGGACAGACCGAGGGTCCCTCCTTCGATGGCATGTAAGCCTCCCATACATCACCCACATCCTCTCCATTCGGATGGAGCGTATCGAGGATAAAGTAGAGGTGCCGGATACTGCACTCGCGAGCGAACGTGAATTGCCCGTATCGCTCCAACCCCTTTACGACCATAAAGGTATTCAAGGGAACGACACCGCCTCGGTACCCATCTCCGTTCTCCGAGAAATCTGGATCGTTAACCGGAAGCGACGGGAAGGGGTTCTCCGTTCCGAAGTGATCCGGATCGGACAGGTGTGCAATGAATCCTTCTGCACGCTCTTCGTTGGGAATCTCTGCAAGAAGTGTCCAATACGCTCCTATATGCTTCCGCTCTGTCCGCTGCTCCTTCACATCAAGATCGTAGTAGAACATATCTTCGGGACTCCACATCATCGAATTGATTCTGGTCTTCAACGAGAAGTAGAGTCTCTTGTAGCGAAAGCTCAACTCCTTGTCGTTCAGAATGTCACCGATCGCAGAGAGGTACAGTGCGTTCACTGCCAACTGAGCATTGAAATCCACCGGGTAGTACATGGCATCTCTGGGAACATTACCGAGCATGCATGCTGAACTTGGTACCGAATAGAGTCCATTTTCTCGAGCGAATGTATCCTTGAGCCAGTCGAAATGGCGTTCAAGGATTGGAACGACCTCCTTCAACCGTTTCTTGTTTCCAACCTTGTGATAGAAACCGAACTCTACATAGGCGAATATCGGAGGACATACCCCTTCTGGGTTGTCTGCTGTGAAGACAGGAGAACCATCCTCAACCGAATAGTCACTCCGAATCGCTCCAGATTCCTCCTGTTTACTGTAGAAATAGTCGATCATGGAGAACGGAGAGTAGTTCTGGTTACTGTACACGAGAAAGAGCGCTGCCATGCACGAGTGGAGCTGGTTGAACGTCTTCTGTCCCGGGTAGCCCAGATAATTACCGGTAAAACCGTTATCCTTTGTACCTTGTGTCCAATATTCGTCTATCCATACCCAGGTCCTGTCGTACATGTCGACAAAATCCTGATCGTAAAAGTGTACCGACGGTACTATATCTTTGATCAACACCAACTCCTCATTTCATCAATCGAAAAACTACAAAAACACGCACTGTAAACAATACAACGACAATACGCATTAGTCAAATATTGACCGCTAATTTCTTATACATTTAAGCCCACCCGGGTACAACCTCACTGCAATGCGGTTACAGCCACGTGAAACTTCCTCTCCATCGGTATGGCAGACAAGCAAATCATCATCTGCCGTCACCGTGATGTCTCGAGCCCGAACCATGCTGAACCGGTCAGTCTTCAGCTGACTTCCCGAGAAGAACCTCACCGCGTATCGGAGAATCTCGTTTCCCCGTATCGGTCGGTTCGCATACACGATATCCAACAGCCCATCATCGAGCTCGGCAAGCGGCCCCATGATGAATGTCGACCCCATACGCCTACCATTGCACAGGGAAATCTGCTGGGTATCGCACGTGATCGTATCCTGATCGGCTGAGATCGTCACATGCACGGGCGCAGGATAATTGAATAGGATCTTCACGAAACCCAGAATGTAACTCAGCATCCCGCTGACTCGCTTGAAGTCCGATGCAATGAAGTTCACCATCGGCTCGAATCCGATTCCAACACCATTCACGAAACAGCGACCTTCGGGAAATCTCCCCCCGAACACCTCGCCATAATCGATACGGCTCCACGTATGAGATGCTATCAGGGAACAGGCCGCTTCGACAGATTTCGGAATTCCGGCGAAGAATGCGAAATCGTTCCCTCTACCAATGGGAATAAGCCCCACTACAGGATACTCGTCTTGCGTAAGTTCGAGTTCCCGTGAGGCCCGGATCACTCCATCGACCACCTCGTTCATGGTTCCATCTCCACCGGCGGCGACCACTGTCCGGTATCCATCGAAAACCGCATCGCGAGCTAACTGAATAGCCTCCATCGGGTACGTAGTGAGTACCATGCGTATGGGTATGTCTCTACTGGAAAAGTACGATTCGATTGCTGCTCGGTGAGAACTGGCTCTCCCTTTGGCCGCATTCGGATTCAGAACGATACACAGTTCATTCGTTGTTGCTTTTTGTGGCATGAGCCGATCCTTTGGGTGGAATGACAGTCAAGAGCGTATCATACCCTATTTACACGTGCTTTTCAATCCAATATAGTGCTTTGCATGACAGGAAATAGAGCCTTCCTCCCCCTTTCGCGCCACGAGATGGAAGCGAGAGGATGGGATGCAGTTGATATTGTATTCGTAACTGGCGATGCCTATGTAGATCACCCATCATTCGGCGCGGCGCTGCTCGGTCGTCTCATGGAGGCTAACGGCTATCGTGTCGGTATCGTGGCACAGCCAAGATGGGATAGCTGCGACGACTTCACCGTGTTCGGAACACCACGCCTCTGCTGCATGGTCTCTTCTGGAAATATCGACTCCATGGTAAGCCGCTACACTGCCGGAAACAAGGTGAGAAACGACGATCCCTATACACCCGGGGGAGGCGGTGGAGCCCGACCCGATCGCGCGGTGATTGGCTACTGCAGCAGAGCCAGACAGGCATTCGGAAAATCGGTTCCTATCATCATAGGAGGACTCGAGGCCTCGCTGAGAAAGTTTGCACACTACGATTTCTGGAGCGACAAGGTTCGTAGGAGCATATTGCTCGATGCCAAGGCAGACCTCCTTGTCTATGGGATGGGAGAACTGCAGACGCTCCAGATTCTCTCGCGCCTGAGTCGCTCAGAGTCGATCAAGACGATGTACGACATATCTGGAACAGCACTGGTGGTCTCTGCCAAGGATAGTACGAAGATCATGGAGGAGAGAGGAGCGCCTTCGGTCGAGCTCGCTCCGTTCGAAGAACTTTCAGATCGGGATCGTCAGAGCAACACACCAACCGAGCGGGCGCGCCTCCGGTACGCTCAGTCTTTTCAACAGCAGATGCTTCATGAGAACCCGTTCGATCCTACCGTACTGCTCCAGAGAAGCGGTGATCGCCTCGTGCTGGTGAACCCTCCCATGCGTCCACTCACACAACAGGAGTTCGATTCGATTCAACAGCTCCCATTCACACGCGTTGCCCACCCTCGCTACGATCGAGAGGGGGGAATTCCTGCTCTCAACGAAGTTCAGTTCAGTATCACGAGTACGAGAGGATGTTTCGGATCCTGCTCGTTCTGTGCCATCACCAGTCATCAGGGAAGAATTATTACCAATAGATCGATACCCTCATTAGTGCATGAGGCAGAAGAAATAACTGCATTACCCAACTTTAAGGGCTACATTCATGATCTTGGTGGTCCAACGGCCAACTTCCAAGATGTAGCTTGCAAACGACAGCGACACGCCGGTCCATGCAGTACCCGGATGTGTCTATTCCCCGAACCTTGTGAAAATCTCCTCGATTCGCACCCGGCCTATATCGAGAGACTTGAGGCTGTCGAACACGTACCGAATGTTAAGAAGGTGTTCATAAGAAGTGGCATCCGTTACGACTATCTGCTTGCCACCGGGACCGAACAGTCACGGAAACGATTCCTCGATCGACTCGCAGAACACCATGTTAGCGGACAGCTTCGCATTGCTCCCGAACACATGGATCCCGATGCGCTCGATGCGATGGGGAAACCGAGTGTTCGGTGGTATGAACAGTTCGTTTCGGCTTTCACCGAAGCCTCCAGGAAATCGGGAAAGGAGCAGTACTGTCTCCCCTACCTTATCGCTGCGCACCCAGGAACCACCTTGAATGCTGCTGTCGACCTCGCCCTCTATCTACACAGAACCCGGTTCATTCCTGAGCAGGTACAGGAGTTCTATCCGACCCCTGGAACGGTCGCTACCTGTATGTACTTCACCGGTCTCGATCCAAGACCTGGGAGGAACTTTGCTCCGATCCATGTACCGAAAGGGAGAGAGCGGCACCTGCAGCGGGCCCTGCTGCACTACCATAGGCCGGAGAACAGAGCTCTCGTGAGAGAGGCTCTCGATCGTGTAGGGAGGTCAGAACTTGCCTCCACCCTGTTTGGACGAGTTCGAGATGAACGCTTGCCGAAACGGGGAAAACGTGGTAAAGCACGGTCATGAAATCAGCACCGTTAACCACGCTGGATGAGACCAGGAAGCAGTTTCTCAGTAGATTGCTTCTCCTTTCGGTTCCCATCATGCTCCAAAACTTCCTCGTCTCATCTGTCTCCTTCGTGGACACGGTCATGATTGGCATGGTTGGCGAAAGCGCTATCGCAGCTGTCGGACTCGGGAACCAGATGTTCTTTCTCATCACCGTGTTTCTGTTCGGTATAAGCAGTGGAGCTGCGATCTTCATTGCCCAATACTGGGGAGCTCAGGATCATCGAAGCATGCATAAAGTGATGGGCATTGCGCTCCTTCTCAGCATTGCAGGGGCATTGGCCAGCACGGCTCTCTCACTGGCGATGCCTGCTCAAATCATGACCATATTCACCGACGACCCGACCGTTGTGGGACTCGGTAGCGAATATCTGGTGATTGTTGCCATAAGCTACCTCTTCACTGCCGTGGTCATGGTCTACTCGACTGCTCTTCGGAGCACCGGCGATGCGAAGACACCTCTGTACATCTCCTCGCTCTCCATAAGTCTCAACGTTCTACTCAACTACCTACTCATCCTCGGCAAATGGGGATTCCCTCGTCTTGAGGTGAAGGGAGCTGCTATCGCCACAGTGATAGCCAGAGGAGTTGAAGTCGTTCTACTGTTGTTGATCGTGTATCGAACCAAGCGCCCGGTGGCCGCTTCACTGAAGCATATGCTGAGTTTCGACAAAGCGCTGCTAAATAGATACTTCGTCACGTGCCTACCGGTCATATTGAACGAGATGTTCTGGTCCTTAGGTATGGCAACGTACAAAGTCGCCTATTCACGGATGGGAGTACAGGTCATTGCGACGGTGAATGTCACCGAAGCCATTCAGAACATCTTCTTCGTCGTACTCATGGGAGTCACCCATGCAAGTGCGATCATGATCGGCAATCGTATTGGGGAGAACCGAATCGATGTGGCAAAACTCTATGCTTCGAGGCTACTGGTGATCGGCTTTTTGGCCGGAGGAGTGCTCGGAGCCCTCCTTGCTCTCAGTGCCCCTTGGCTCCCCATTCCGTTCAACCTGAGTCCTTCGGTAGCTCACATGGCTACCCTATCGCTCATCTCTCTCGGCGTCCTGGTCCCGGTGAAAGCATACAACATGATCCTCGTCGTTGGTGTGCTTCGAGCAGGAGGCGACACCCGATTCTCCATGTTCGCCGAACTGGCTGGTGTCTGGTTTATCGGCGTACCTTGCGCATTCATCGGAGCGCTTATTCTGAACATGCCGATCCATCACCTGTATCTCTTCGTTGGCCTAGAAGAGGTCTTCAAGTTCGTGGTTGGAATCGTACGGATACGTAGTGGCAAGTGGATTAACCGACTCACCGAGACGACAGCTTGACCGCCCATATGGCACCCCGTATATTAACCACAGGAGGCCCGACTATGGGATCAACCGTATTGATAAATGGGACGGTCATCACCGGCTCGGCAAAACTGCCGAACTGTGGAATATACATAGATGCAGAGGGTGTCATCGGTGATATATTCAACATGAAGCGGTTCACTCAGAAACAATTTCCCAAGGGAACTGAGATCATCGATGTAGAGGGTGCCTATATCACTCCAGGATTCATCGACACACATGTACACGGGATCGGAGGGTTCGGTATTGAGGATCTCAGTACTCAGTCGATTCTGGGCATGTCTGAACGGCTTGCCGACTTCGGTGTAACCGGCTTCTTCCCTACTATCTACACCGACACGAAGGATCGAATGCTCAAGGCGATCGAGGCGACTGTCTCTGCCATTGGAGATGAAAAAGGGGCCGAGATCCTCGGTATCCATGTAGAGGGACCGTTCATCTCTTCGGCACGATTGGGCGCTCAGAATCCAGAAGGTGTTCAGGCTGTCGATATAGCCCTGTTCAACGAGA
>Ga0334893_1002102_pt1 | contig 16020 bp, 15 predicted proteins | sample GraSluR3_MG_5_FD_207218 | JGI IMG/M metagenome (GOLD analysis project Ga0334893, IMG submission 207218) | Sludge microbial communities from methane-producing bioreactor in Wageningen University, Netherlands - Granular Sludge_09_05-R3 | ecosystem: Engineered > Bioreactor > Anaerobic >...
GGAAAATGGATGACTCTTGGCATTTTTGCAAATCATCTTTTACTGATTCTGCTTGGAGTTCTAATAGTCACAGACTTTACAAGATACTTCACTGTCTTTCATGAAATATTTTTTGACAATGACCTTTGGATATTGAACCCAAAAACCGATTTACTGATCCAAATGCTACCTGAACCATTTTTTGTTAACATAGCAGGCAAGATTGGGGTAAGCTTCATCAAATACCTAACTCTGGCACAGCTTATTGGGTATATCCTCTACAAGAAGGGTAAATATGGCATAGGGAGATTTAAGAGCAATAAAAGATACTAGCTTATGCAGGTTTTGTGGTAACTGGACGGTTTACATTAATACCTGTATGGTGTATAATTAGGACTTGAATTGTTTCAGTATGACAGAGTAGGTAAAGAGCGTTAAGTGCCTCGGGATGGGAAGTTGCCCGTTGACGAAAGAAATTTTCTGCGATTCTTTGCCGCATCCGCTGACAATTAAAGATACTTTCTTTAATTGGCAGTAGCTGTCAGTTAAAGAAAGGAGATTAAAATGAAAAGGAAAGCAGCAAAAATCAATGTTCGAACAATGGTTAAGGCAGGTTTTCTGGTTGCAATTTCAATTGTAATGACAAGATTTGCCTACGTGATGGTTCCCCTTGCTGGGGTAGCAGCCTTAAGGATCAGTTTTGGGGATTTACCCCTTATGCTCTCGGGTATGATGTTTGGTCCCCTTGTAGGTGGACTAACAGGATTCTCGGCAGATATCATCGGTTTTCTGATTAATCCGCAGGGTCCCTATCATCCGGGTTTTACACTGAGCTCAATTTTGTGGGGAGTTATCCCTGGACTTCTGTTCTACAGATTTAAGGGAGAAAGGGACCTGGACAAGGTTTATTCCTACAAGAATATACTGATTGCTGTATTGACTGTTACAGCTGTGGTTTCTTTGGGGCTTAACACCTACTGGTTGTCAACCTTGTATGGAAGAGGCTTTATAGTCCTTTTGCCCACAAGAGTATTGGCAGCACTTATAAGCATTCCATTGCATACGGTAATTCTAAAATACCTTATGAAGTATTTGAGAAGATTCATTTAGCTAAAACATATACTCCCGTCACCTTGACGGGAGTTTTTGCAAGTTTAGCATTTATTTGACAATCTCTTTGAAAAACCTGGTTAAAAGGGGTATAATTAATGTATGAACTATAAACTAGGAGGGTTATGATGAAAAAAACATTGCCAATAGCACTATCCAACAGACATATTCATATTAGCCAGAAGGATCTGGACACACTTTTCGGTGAGGGGTATGAACTGACCAAAATGAAGGATCTCTCTCAGCCAGGACAGTATGCCTGCGAAGAGAAGGTTGATGTTGTAGGACCAAAGAAGACCATCAAAGGCGTTAGAATTCTTGGGCCTGTTAGACCAGACACTCAGCTTGAGGTTTCAATAACAGATGCATTTACACTGGGAGTTGCTCCAATGATCAGAAATTCCGGAGACGTTGTAGATACACCAGGCGTTAAGATAACTGGACCCAAGGGTGAAGTGGAAATCGATAAGGGAACCATTGTAGCTGCAAGACACATCCATATGCACACAAAGGATGGAGAGGAATTTGGAGTAAAGGATGGAGAAATAGTCAGCATCAAGGTGCCAGGACCAAGAGGTCTTGTATTCGACAACGTTCTTGTCAGGGTACATCCAAGCTACGCTTTGGAAATGCACGTGGATATAGAGGAAGGAAATGCTGCAGGAATTAGAAATGGAGACATGGTCGAAATAATAAAATAGTTCCAAAATTGTAGACGAGAGGTGAGATAATGATAGATGTTGCAGGCATAATCGATCACACAGCCTTAAAGGCCGACACATCAAAGGACTCAATAAGACTTTTGTGTGAAGAAGCCAAGGCAAACAAGTTTAAAGCTGTATGTGTTAATCCAACATATGTAAGGTATTGCAGTGAGCTTTTAAAGGATACGGAGGTCAAGGTAGCGACTGTAATTGGCTTTCCGCTGGGAGCAAACACACCTCAGACAAAAGCTTTTGAAACAAAGGATGCAATAGCCATGGGGGCTCACGAGGTTGATATGGTAATAAATATTGGGGCTCTTAAGGATGGAAACCTGGACCTTGTAAGGGCGGATATTGAAGCTGTAGTGGTAGCAGCTGACAAAAAGGCATTGGTAAAGGTCATAATAGAGACGGCGCTACTGACAGATGATGAGAAAAAAATGGCATGCCAGATTGCAATGGAAGCTGGAGCGGACTATGTTAAGACATCCACAGGCTTTAGCACGGGTGGAGCAACTCTTGAGGATGTAAGACTCATGAGGTCTGTTGTAGGTGATAAGCTTGGAGTCAAGGCATCTGGTGGAGTGAAAGACTACAAGACGGCTGTTGCAATGATGGAGGCAGGAGCCACAAGGATAGGAACCAGCTCAGGAGTTGAAATAGTTAAGGGATAAAAATAAAGGGTTAAGCCCTTTATTTTTTTGATAAATAATTAAGAACCCTATCAATGGGTAATAAATGTTTTGTAGAATAATGAAAGGAGGGATTGCGACCATGGAATCCATAAGAAAAGAAATAGGAAAAGGTTTGAGTATCAGCTCAACCTATACAGATAAATTCAAATCCAATTATTTGGGAGTCTATATTATCAGACCCCTTGACAGGAGCGAAGTTACCATGAATTCATTGCTGCCAATGGTTCTTGAAAGAGGGACAAAAAATCATCCAGGCACTCTTGAATTGAAGAGAAAACTCGAGGATCTTTTTGGCTCAAACCTTAACATAAGCGCATCCAGGAGAGGGGAAAGGCAGGTAATCAAATTCTCGATTGAGTGGGCAGATGGAAGATATACAGGAGAAAAAGGCTTGGATCGTGAAATCCTTCAGATGTTTAAAGAGGTAATTTTTGAACCGCACCTGGAAGGGGATTCATTCTCCGGCAAGTACGTTGAACAGGAAAAGAATAATCTGATTACAAGGATAAACAACAAGATCAATGACAAGAGAAGCTATTCAATAAACAGATGCATTGAAGAAATGTGCAGAGGTGAAAGATTCAGCATATACCCTGGAGGTTACGTGGAGGATGTAGATCAAATAGATGGGAAGGTTCTATATGATCACTACAGAAAGGTCCTTCAAACAAGCCAGATTGAGATGGTATACACAGGTCATGACAACCATTTTAACATGGAGGACATTATCCCAGCGGAGTTAAGGGAAAGAAAAGTGGTGACATTTGTTCCTCGGGAGACTATTATTGAGAAATCCCAGAACAGAAATCAAGTAAGAGAAAAAATGCCTGTCACTCAGGGAAAGCTGGTATTGGGATACAGGGCGGGCATACCCTATGAAGATAAACTTTATAATGGATTGCTTCTTGGCAATGAAATCTTCGGAGGAGGACCTAACTCAATTCTTTTCAGGAATGTTAGGGAAAAGCACAGCCTTGCATATTATGTAAGATCAAATATCATAAAACACAAATCCATTGTATTGCTGGATGCTGGTATTGAGTTTCAGAACTATCAAAAGACAGTGGACCTGATTAACCAGGGATTGCAGGATATGCTAAACGGCAACTTTTCTGATGAGGACATGGAAATTGCAAAGAAATCTGTTCGAACATCAAGCGAGTCAATTATCGACAGTCCACAGCTCATGTCAGAATTCATATTTGGAAAGATTATTGCAAATGACGATAGAAGTTTGGAAGAGATGATCCGACAGCTGGAAGAGGTGACAAGAGAGGATATCATTCTAGCCATGGGCAAAGTAAACCTGGATACCATCTATTTCATGGATGGCTTGAACAGGGAGGTGCAAGATGAAAGTAATTAGAAATGAAAATCTTAGAGAAGAAATATATCATCAGGAGCTGGACAATGGGATCAATCTTTTCTATTTTCCCAAGAAGGGCTTCACAAAGAAATATGCAATCTTCACAACCAATTATGGTTCTACCGTTAATATTTTTGTTCCATTGGGAGAACGGGAGCCTGTGGAACTTCCTGAAGGAATAGCTCATTTTCTCGAGCACAAGCTCTTTGAGGAACCTGATGTAGACCTGTTCCAGAAATTTTCGTCACAGGGAGCATATGTAAATGCATATACAAATTTCAATCAAACCTCATATCTTTTTTATTCCACAGACAATTTCTATGAAAACCTTGATCTACTTGTTAGATTTGTTCAAAGTCCGTTCTTGACCGATGAGAACGTTGAGAAGGAAAAGGGTATAATTGCACAGGAGATTCAGATGTATCAGGATAACCCAAAATGGGTGGTGTTTTTCAACACACTAAAGGCCATGTATCACAGGCATCCGGTACGAACTGATATCGCAGGCACGGTTGAAAGCATTTACAGGATCACCAAGGAAGATCTGGAAACATCCTACAGGACTTTCTACAATCCTGGGAATATGGTGCTTTTCGTAGTTGGTGATCTGGACAAGGATGAAGTGTTGAAGACCGTTGAAAAGGCTGGCAAGGAGTATCCAACTACATCTGATGTTGTTGAACGAATTGTCCAGGATGAACCAGATGAAATACTTTTAAAGTCAATTGAAGAGAGAATGATGACATCAAAGCCCCTTTTCCATATAGGAGTCAAGGACACCGAGTTAGGTCAATCTGGAAGGGAAGCTGTCAAGAAGGACATAACAACAAATATTATTTTGGACATGCTGTTTACAAACAGCTCAGAATTTTATAATGAACTGTATTCCGAGGGTCTTGTGGATAGCACCTTTGGTGCTTATTTTACGGGCAAGAAGACATATGGACATTCCCTGATCGCCGGGCAAAGCGACAAACCTCAGGAAGTGTACAATAGGATCATGGAAATGTTTGGGGATCCTGCAAGGTATTTGACCAAGGAAGCCTTTCTGAGAATCAAGAAAAAGGAAATAGGAGGCTTTTTGACAGGCTTCAACTCTATAGAGTTTATTGCAAACAACCTGACAGATTTATATTTTCAGGACTTTTTGCTGATAGATTACCTTGATGTTCTAAATGAAATCAAATTTGAAGACATCATCAATAGATTTAAAAGTCACTTCAATGAGGATAGAAGTGTAATCTCAATAATCTGGCCTGAAATGGAATCAGATAATAATTGAAAGGTGGTTAAACGATGGACCCAGTAGCATTTTCAATATTCGGACTTGAGGTTCGATGGTATGGATTGCTAATAGCAATAGCAGTAATGATTGGAACTTTGATTGCAACAAAAGAGGCTGGAAGAAAGGGAATTAAGGAGGAAACATTTATAGATTTCCTATTGTTCGCAGTCCCTGTGGCGATTTTATTTGCACGACTATATTACGTGGTTTTCTCCTGGGATTACTACAGTGCCAATCCAGGCCAAATATTTAACATTAGAGGTGGAGGGCTGGCAATCCACGGAGCAGTGATAGGTGGAGCTCTGGTGGCGATAATCTTCTCAAAGGTCAAGAAGCTGAGATTCTGGACTCTGGCAGATGTGGCGGCTCCTAGTCTCATCTTGGGTCAGGCCATTGGAAGATGGGGTAATTTTGTAAACCAGGAAGCCCACGGAGGCCCAACAGACCTGCCATGGGGAATAATGGTGGATGGAGTGAAGGTTCACCCCACCTTTTTATACGAGTCAATATGGAACCTGCTTGTATTCATGTTTCTGATCTGGTACAGAAAAAAATCCAAGGTGGAGGGCGAGATTTTCCTGCTGTATGTAATCTTGTATTCTCTAGCTAGATTCTTTATTGAGGGCTTGAGAACAGACAGTCTGATGTTTGGACCATTCAGGGTAGCACAACTAATCAGTATATTAACCATAGTAGTGGGTGGCGCTGTACTTTACAACAGAAGAAAGGCAGTGGAAAATAAGCTTTAAACTTAAGAAAATGCAATAGAAAATCTATCTGAGAACCCGGAGAAATATCTTCCGGGTTCTGTTTTGTCTAGCTATCAGGACCAAAGTCCCAAAAGGGCACTTTATCCAACTAAAATGGTGGATAAAAACTAAGTTTTAGGGTAAAATGAATATAAAGTGGAGCAAAGTGGAGGAAAGTGGTAAATAAACGGCAAAGGTGGAGAAGAGTATGTTTATAGGTGAATATCAACATACTATCGATGAAAAGGGACGACTGATCATCCCTTCAAAATTCAGGGATCCTCTTGGTGATGAGTTTGTAATGACCAAAGGCCTTGACAACTGCCTTTTTGTTTACCCTAAGGATGAATGGAAAATTGTTGAGGATAAGTTAAAAGGCTTGCCGATGACCAACAAGGATGCAAGAGCCTTTGTCAGATTCTTCTTCTCTGGAGCCACAGAATGTATTCTTGATAAGCAGGGGAGAGTGCTTATTCCTGGTAACCTGAGAGAGCATTCGAAACTGGTCAAGGATACTGTAGTAATCGGTGTATCCACAAGGCTTGAAATTTGGAGCAAGGAAGAATGGAATGACTACAATGATGATGACAGCCTGAGCTATGACAGTATTGCAGAGAAAATGGCTGAATTGGGGATTTAATTGAATCAATTTTTGTAGGGGGTGTTCACATGGAATTTCATCACGTTTCGGTTTTGCTGAATGAAGTACTTGAAGGACTTGCCATCAGGGAAGATGGAATATATGTGGATGGCACTCTGGGAGGAGCTGGACATTCAAAAGAAATTTTAAAGAGGCTCACCACTGGTAGGCTTGTAGGAATAGATCAGGATGAGAATGCTCTTGAAAAATCCAAGGAAGTTTTGAAGGAGTACATTGACAAAGTAGACCTTGTACACTCAAATTACGTGAATATAAAAGACGTATTAAATAACTTGAACATAGAAAAGGTAGATGGAATTTTGCTTGACCTAGGAGTATCATCCCACCAGCTGGACACTGAGGAAAGGGGTTTCTCCCACAACAAGGACGCTCCTCTGGATATGAGAATGGATACCACCAGCGATTTTACAGCATGGGATGTTGTAAACAAGTATTCCGCACAAGAGTTAACAAGAATTTTTCTGGAATATGGAGAGGAAAAGTGGGGGAAGAGGATAGCTGAGTTTATTGTAAAGGAAAGGTCTGAAAAACCAATAGACACTACCCTGGAACTGGTGACAGTTATAAAGAAGGCAATTCCAAAAAAGGTTAGGATGGAGGGCCATCATCCAGCAAAGAAGACGTTTCAGGCAATCAGGATAGAGGTCAACGGAGAATTGGACGTTCTTAGGAGTGCAATAGCAGATATGGTGGAATGTTTGAAACCAGGAGGGAGACTGGCAATAATAACCTTCCATTCATTGGAAGACAGGATAGTGAAGGAGCAGTTCAAGGAGCTATACAAGGATTGCATCTGTCCACCGGGATTTCCAACCTGTGTTTGCGACAAGAGAAGAGAAATTGAAATTATCACAAGAAAACCGATTGTACCTGGCAAAGAGGAGCTAGATGAAAATCCAAGAAGCAGATCGGCTAAGCTAAGGGTTGCTGAACGAATATAGGCACTTGCAAGGGGGGCAAATATCATGATGGCGGCAAAAGTACTGTATGATCAATACCCGGAATACATAGGTGAGAAAAAACAGAAAACAGTCCAAAAAGTAGCTCGGAGAAAAAGCCATGCCCTAAATAGACAAATGTATATTACACTTGCAATAATTTTATTAAGTACTTCTTTATTTATACTACAGGGTTATGCTAAAATAACTTCTATGAGATTGGAAATAACAAGATTGGAAAACGAGGCTACTGAATTGGCGAAATTGAAGAAGGATCTGTCTGGTACTCTAGAGGGGTTGAAGAACAGTACATTGATAGCTGAACAGGCAAAAAATAGCCTGGGAATGATTTACCCAGAAGATGGTCAGATTCAATATATCACGGTCAATGAAACAGTATTGAATGATTCGTATCGGATTACATTCCAGGATAAGATCAGAAATGTGATAGGTCTATTTGCCAGCCTTTACTAGGAGGGATTTTATTGCACAAAATAAACAAATCAACCAAGAAACGATTAAGGTTTGCTATATTGGTAGTGACTTTAATCGTGTTTTTTTTAGGATACAGACTTATCAGGGTTCAAGTGATAGAGGGTGCTGACTATAAACGAGGTGCCATGCAGCAATGGACCAAGGCAATTGACCTTAAATCAGACAGGGGAATAATATACGACAGAAAGGGAAGAAAGTTGGCTGTAAATGTAACATCCTTTACAATATGGGCCAGTCCTTCCGATGTGAAAAACCCCGAAGAGGCGGCCATGAGACTTCAACCCATACTACAGCTTGACAGCAGTGAAATACTTGCAAGCCTGAAAAGGGAAAGCTCCGTTGTAAAGCTTAAGCAATGGATAACAAGGGAAGAGGCGGAAATGGTGCGTGAGCTTGGTATCGGAGGGATATCAATTGTTGATGACAACAAGAGATATTATCCGTTCGGGAATTTTGCATCCTATATCCTTGGCTTCACAGATATTGACAACAATGGCCTGTACGGAATAGAACGAGTCTATGATCAGTATTTAACAGGAGTACCAGGAGTTTGGGTCAAGGCTACAGACAGAGACAACAGACAGCTTCCCTATGGAAGCGAAAAAATTCATAATCCGGAGAATGGGACATCTGTTATCCTGACAATTGATGAAACTATTCAAGGGTTTGCAGAGGAAGCCGCACAGGAGGCATTAGAGAAGAACCAAGCGAAAAGCGTTTCAATAATTGTAATGGATCCTGTTACGGGAGAGGTTTTAGCCATGGCAAACAAACCTGACTACGATCCTAACAACCCTAGAAAATCCTTAAATGAGGAACTTAATAATCAATGGGAATCCCTTCCATTTGAGGAGCAGCAGCAAAAATGGTACGAGATGTGGAGAAACTATGCAATCAATGATATCTACGAGCCAGGATCTACCTTTAAGATAGTAACGGCTGCAGCGGCACTTGAGGAAGGAACGGCGAACTTAAACTCACATTATTACTGCAATGGATTTATTAGAGACATTCCAGGGGTGGTCCTGAGATGTTCCAGCTGGTATGATCCACATGGGGACCAGGATTTCGCAAGGGCCTTCAGTAATTCGTGTAATGTGGCTTTCGTAAACATGGCAAGAGAGCTTGGCACTGAAAAAATGTATGAATATATAAAAGCATTTGGTTTTGGCGAAGTGACGGGAATAGACCTTCTTGGTGAGCAAAGGGGAATCATACCATCTGGAACTGCCAGCATAAGGGAAGTCAACCTTGCGACCCTATCCTATGGTCACGGTATTGCAGTTACTCCAATACAGATGATCAATGCCATATCTGTAATTGGGAATGGTGGAAATCTCATGACTCCTCACATTGTCAAAGGGCTTGCTGATTCTGATGGGAATGTTGTAAAGCTGTTTGAACCTGAATTGAGAAGACAGGTGATATCTGAGACAACAACCAATGAGCTCTTGGATATGCTGGAGCTGACAGTTCTGGAAGGAACAGGTAGAAAGGCCTATGTACCTGGGTATAGAATTGGAGGTAAAACAGGGACCGCTCAGAAGATAATTGACGGAAGGTACGTAGATGGGAAATATATTTCTTCATTTGGAGGGTTGGCTCCGGTAGATGACCCTCAGGTTGCTGTTTTGGTGATTGTAGATGAGCCCACAGGTATCTACTACGGAGGTACAGTTGCGGGTCCTCCTGCCGCAAGTGTTATAGAAAGCACCCTTAAATACCTGGAGGTACCAAGGAAATATACGGATGAAGAGCTGAAGGCTACAAAAGAAACGGTTATTGTTCCTGATGTCAGGAATATATCCATAAATCGAGCGGGAAAAGAGCTCACTGACCTGGACCTTAAATATACAACCGAGTATGAGGATTTCAATACAGACACCATGGTATTGAATCAATATCCCTCACCTGGTGAAGAGGTTACCAAGGGGTCGATAATTGACCTGTATCTCGAGAATGGCAGCAGCAACCCTGTGCTATCCAGTGAGGATATTAATAATTCAAACTAAAGACAACTTTGAGTTGTCTTTCTTGTTCGGAAGTTAATAAATATGTCTGGTAAATGAAGTCAATCTTTACTATAATAGGAATGATATAGATTAAGAAAGACAATTGAGAGGAGTACGTATATGAATGAATCAACCCAGCTAATGCTGGCATCCGGTGCAGGATTTGTCTTGAGCTCTTTCCTTGGGCCAAAGATAATACCATTGCTGCAGCGACTGAAAATAGGCCAAAGCATAAGGGAGGACGGCCCATCATCCCACTTGGCAAAATCAGGAACACCAACCATGGGAGGGATAATTTTCCTTATAGCCTTTGTGGTTGCAACTACGATAGCTGTTGGGCTTAATGCTGATATGGGGATAATAATAGTTTCCACACTGGGATTCGGTGCAGTGGGATTTATGGACGATTATATAAAGGTTGTAAAAAAAAGGAATCTTGGATTGAGAGCCTATCAGAAGATTATTGGACAATTTGTGGTAGCCATGATTCTAATACATTATTACTTGAATTTCTCTGGATCATATCCGCAGATTTTGATACCCCTGCTAGGGGAGAAAAACCTCACTTTAGGGGTTCTCACAATACCTTTCCTGCTTGTTGTGATCATAGGTACTGTGAATGCAGTCAATCTAACTGACGGTCTGGACGGACTGGCAACAGGAGTCTCTGTAATAGTATTCGGGACTTTTGGATTGCTTTCACTGAGACTAGGGTATGTTGATGCCGCTGTGGCTTCATTTGCAATGGCGGGTTCACTGCTGGGTTTTCTGATCTACAACTACAACCCTGCAAGGATATTTATGGGTGATACTGGATCTCTTGCCCTTGGTGGAGCTTTGTCTGCCATAACCCTTTTATCAGGGACTTATATATTTATTCTTGTAATAGGAGGACTATTTTTTGCAGAGGCTCTTTCTGTGATGATTCAGGTCGGATACTTTAAGTTGACAGGGAAGAGGTTCTTCAGAATGGCACCTTTGCATCACCATTACGAGCAAAAAGGCTGGAAGGAAATTAAGGTTGTTTGGGTATTTTGGGCAACGACTTTGGTGCTTTCATTGACGGGGTTATTTATTCTAAGTTAGGAAGTGTTTATTATGTTGATTAAAGGCAAAAAAATATTGGTTATGGGAATTGGGATAACAGGAATATCCGCCATTAAAATGCTTATGGAGCATAATAATGAACTTATGGTATATGATGAAAAATCCAAAGAAGAGATTATTGAGCTACTTCACCAAAATGAAATTGACCAGGTTGCAGTAGTCGATGATGAAAGCAAATACCTGATCCAGGAGGTTGACTTTGTTGTGAAAAGTCCTGGCATACCTCCTGACCACCATATTATTGAATTTGCAGAGGATAAGGATATTCCGGTTATATCAGATATTGAACTGGCCTTCAATGTTGGAATACAGGGGACCGTAATTGGCATAACAGGAACCAACGGAAAAACCACATCCACCATGCTTGCGGGGGAGATACTGAAAAAGGCTGGAATCCAGACACACCTTGCAGGGAACATGGGAACAGGCATCCTTCAGGTTGTGGAGAAGGTAAAGCAGGAAGATTACATAGTGCTTGAATTAAGCAGCTTTCAGCTTGAGCATACATATCTTTTCAGACCCCAGGTGGCTTTAATAACCAATATAACAGAGGATCACCTGGATTGGCATGGTTCATTTGAAAACTACATGGCGTCAAAGTTTAAGATATTCTCAAATCAAAGTGCTGACAATCATCTGATTTTAAATTGGGATGACAAACACTTGAGAGGCTTGAAGGATAAGGTAAGACCTGAAATAATCTGGTTCAGCACACAGGAGGAGCTGGAGGAGGGAATTTATCTCAAGGATGACTCCATAATATATAGGATGGATGGAGCTGAGGAAACCATTCTGGAACTTGCAGATATAAAGATACCAGGGCTTCACAATATAGAAAACGTATGTGGAGTTGTAGGTATAATGAAGGCTTTGAAAATTGACAATGGGATAATCAGGGAATCGGTTAGATGCTTTAAGGGAGTTGAGCATAGAATTGAGTTTATCCAGGAAAAGAACGGAATTTCTTATTATAATGATTCAAAGGGAACCAATGTTCAGTCAACCCTTAAGGCCATACAGGCAATGGTTAGCCCCGTTGTCCTTATCGCAGGAGGCTATGACAAGGGTGCCGATTACGGAGATTTGACAGAGGCTCTGGTCCTTAAGTGCAGAGCGTTGATCCTTATGGGTGAGACTGCTGAAAAAATCAGGAAATCCGCAGAAGAAAATGGGATTTCAGAAATATATAAGGTGAAGAACATGGAGGAAGCAGTTAGGACAGCAGCCACAACAGGAATGGCTGGAGATGCTGTCCTATTGTCTCCAGCTTGCGCCAGCTGGGATATGTACAGAAATTTTGAAGAGAGAGGCAAGCATTTCAAGAGGATCGTAATGGAATTGACGGAGTGATACCATGGCAAATCAGAAGAAAAGAAAGAAGCCTGTAGACTTTTTAATATTTATTTCCGTCATTACTCTTGTATTCATAGGGATAATAATGGTTTATAGTGCTAGCTGGCCAGAAGGCATGGTCAGGTATGAGGATGGCAGCCATTATGCAAAAAGACATATACAGTGGGCTGTAGTAGGATTGCTCGTGATGTTAATGACCATGAACATCGACTACAGATTCTGGAAAAAGATTTCCCTCCCAATATATATAACAGCAATAATTTTAGGTCTTCTGATATTCAGCCCCATAGGAATGGAGCTCAAGGGGGCAAGAAGATGGATTGACATAGGATTTACAACCTTCATGCCATCGGATGTCATTAAGCTTGGAAGCATAGTTTTCTTTGCGGCATTTCTGGACAACAAGAAGGAAAGGGTAAGAAATTTTTTTGATGGTGCCATACCTGCTTTTATCCTAATAGGCCTGTCTGCAGGTCTTGTTTACCTGCAGAGGGACCTTAGCACAACAGCAACTGTTGCAGGGACTTTGTTTGCCATGTTTTTTGTGGCTGGGATGTGGCTTCCAATTATTGGAGTGCTCGTTGCAGGGGTTGGTATTTTTGCAAAATATGCAATATTTTCTGAAGGTAACGAGTATAGGCAACGTCGCGTATTTGCATTTTTGGACCCATTTGCCGATAAGCTGGGGGACGGGTGGCAGATAGTGCAATCACTTTATGCAATGGGATCCGGAGGTCTTCTTGGTGTAGGCCTTGGACAGAGCAGGCAGAAGTTCTTCTACATACCAGAGGCCTACAATGATTTCATTTTTTCAATTATTGGTGAGGAGCTTGGACTACTTGGATCAATGTTTGTGCTCTTGCTCTATGCTATGATAATATGGAGAGGGTATACAGTTGCCCTTCATGCAAAGGATGCCTTCGGCAGCTATCTTGCCACAGGGATAACAACTCTACTTGCGATTCAGACATTTATAAATATTGCCGTAGTTACATCCAGTATGCCCGTTACAGGAATAACACTTCCATTGATTAGCTTTGGAGGTACTTCCCTGGTTATTTACCTCGCAGGTATGGGAATACTGTTAAACATATCGAGGACATCTATTAGTGATAGGAGAAAGCCAGATGAAAATCATAGTTAGCGGAGGCGGAACAGGGGGACACATCTATCCTGCTTTAGCCATTGCGGAGGGTATTAAGGACAAGTTCAAAAATGTGGAGATTCTATATGTGGGGACTGAAGGAAGCCTTGAAGAGGAACTTGCACAGAAGGCTGGCTATACCTTCCAATCAATTCGTGTAAAGGGAATGCCCAGGAAGCTGAACAGGAGGTCAATCATTGCCATGAGGGAGCTCATACGTGGTCTCAGTGATTCCAGAAAAATTCTTAAGAGCTTCAAACCGGATCTTGTAATAGGAACTGGAGGCTATGTTTGCGGACCTATTCTGTACAGGGCAGCAAAAAGCAAAATTCCAACGGTTATACACGAACAGAATGCCTACCCTGGAATAACCAACAAGATTCTTTCAAGATTTGTAAACAAGGTTCTAATAACATATGATGACTCTAGAAAGTACTTCCACAAAGCCAGCGACGTGGTTCTTACAGGAAACCCTGTGAGGAAGGACATTATTGACCAGGATAGGAACAATGCCCGAAAGGAGCTGAGTCTGGATGAAAAGCCAACGGTTATTTCCTTTGGAGGTAGTGGAGGACAAAGGAGCCTAAACAACTCAATCCTGGGAATATTGGAAGAAGTGTCCAGGGATAATGCAATAAATCTTATCCATGTTACCGGCAAGTCACATTATGAGGCATTTGCTGAAAAGCTCAAGGATGAAAACATCCGACCCGGGAACAATATAGATATTCTTCCTTACCACCACAGAATGCCAATTGCAATACATGCAGCAGACCTTGTGATAACAAGCGGTGGAGCAATAGCACTTGCTGAGATTTCAGCTGCTGGAAAGCCATCAATATTGATACCTAAGGCTTATACAGCGGAAAATCATCAGGAGTACAATGCAAGATCCTTCCAGGAAAGAGGAGCTGCCCGTATGATTTTGGAAAAGGACCTGACACCGGAGTTTTTGTACAAGACAATAATGGAGCTGATTTCCGATGGTGACAAGCTAATGGAGATGTCAGAAAACAGCAAAAAAATGGGGAATCCAGATGCAACCAAGGCGATTGTTGGAGAAATTTCCAAGTTAATATAGATGGAAGGTGGAACAATGGTCAAGGAGACCAGAGTGCAAAGAAAGAATAGAAGACTAAGACTATATAGAGGGATAGCTCTTTTGATTGTCATAGCTGGTGTGCTGATATTCTGGAGTCTAAGGACAAGTCTGTTGGACATCAAGACCATAACAGTGGAAGGGACTTCCATACTATCCTCCCAGGAAATAATGGAAGCATCAGGTGTAGTTGTGGGCGAGAATATAATCAAGGCTAATATTGGGTCTGGAGAGAAAAAGGTTACAGAATTACCCTATATTGAGACTGCAGATATTAAAAGAAAGCTTCCTGGTACTGTGAATATTAAAGTCCAGGAAAGAAGACCCTACCTGCAGTTTGCATACAATTACAGCTATGCAATTGTTGATCCTGAGGGGGTTCTCCTTGAGTATTCCATTAGAAGGAACAATGACATACCCCTGGTCAAGGGACTGGACTGGGCGGAGCTTAAGGCCGGAGACAGCTTGACGGAAAAACCATTGGGAGAAAGCCTGTTGGACTTTTTCAATGACCAGGAGATTGAAGAGATCGTCCTGAACTTCAGGGAGATTGAATTTGACGAGGAGAAGAATATTAAGATTAATTTATTTAGTGGAGTGACTGTTGAATTTGGCCCCCTCTATAATGTAAAATATAAGTTAAAGGTACTCCAGGAAATAATTGAGGATGTTGAAGAGAAAAACATCCCTACAAAAATGATTATTATGAACAAAGGAGAACATCCGATAGTAGTTAGAGATGAGAAATGAGGGGGATAAAATGAAAATCAAGGGAGAATTAGTAGCACTTGTAGTGGTTTCCCTTATCCTTGGATTGATTTTATCCATCCAGTTCAAGACCATAAATCAGTCGGTTGGGGAGGGAGTGATGCCTACACAAAGGGCACAGGAGCTTGCCAACGAGTTGAGAAAAGCACAGGGTGAAATGGAATCACAGCTGAGGCATATACAGGAGCTTGAATCAAAAATTGAGCAATACGAAAAGGGTGGTATAGAAAACGACATCTACGCCGAAAACCTGTACAAGGATGCAATGAAATACAGAATGCTTGCAGGCTACACTGACCTGGTTGGAGAAGGGATTGTGCTTGAAATAAACGACCCTCCTGTTGACATACAATTTGGGGAGGGGTTCAGCATAGTGGATGAGCTTGATCTGATCCTTCAGGTTGTCAGTGTACTCAATGCTGCCGAGGCTGAAGCCATAAGCATAAACGATCAGCGATACACTGCATTCACTGAAATTGTAAGAGCTGGAAATCACATAGAAATCAATGGTGTTTCCACCAGTTCGCCTATAATAATAAAAGCGGTTGGAAATCC
>Ga0334893_1002108_pt1 | contig 15965 bp, 16 predicted proteins | sample GraSluR3_MG_5_FD_207218 | JGI IMG/M metagenome (GOLD analysis project Ga0334893, IMG submission 207218) | Sludge microbial communities from methane-producing bioreactor in Wageningen University, Netherlands - Granular Sludge_09_05-R3 | ecosystem: Engineered > Bioreactor > Anaerobic >...
CTACTATACCATGTTTCACATTATCGACAACAATTTCTCCCAGGCTCTTGTAACCGGTGGGGAGTCACTTTTCATTGCAATTTCAATAGCCTGTGGCGTAGTTATTGCAACCTCTGTAGTCAGATACATACGTCCCTACCTTTTGAGTCAGGGGGACGGTTCTTTTTGACTCACTTTTCAGGAATTCTTCCCAGAGGGACCCTGATTCCAGCCTAAATCTACCCAGGGGGACTGTCTCCTTGGGTAGATTTAGAAGGACAGTCTAGCCTGAGCCTCCTTAAGAAGGAGCTCAACGATTACTGCCATTATGGTTACGGGAATCGCGCCCTGAAGTATAAGAACCATATCGAAGGTTCTTACTCCGTTTACCACAAGAACTCCCAGACCTCCCGCCCCAACAGCGGCAGCAAGGGTGGCGGCACTTATATTGATGACAAGAGCAGTTCTTATCCCTCCCAGGATCACATTCAAGGCCAGGGGGATTTTTATTTTTTTGTACAGCTGGAATGGTGTCATTCCCATTCCAATTGCTGCATCAACAACATCCTTGGGCACCTCCTGTATCCCCACCACAACATTGTATACTATGGGCATCAGTGCATACACCACAAGGGCAATCAGGGCCCCCTCATAGCCATATCCAAGAATTGGAACCGCAAGTGCCAGAAGAGCCGGGGATGGAAAAGCCTGTCCCAGGTTCACTACCTTCAGCAAGGGCTCCCTGAACTCCTCACCAGCTTTGGTGGTAGCGAAAATCCCCACCCCAACTCCAATTCCAACTGCAATTACGCTTGAAACAAGGACCATCCAAATATGCTGACCAAAATATACAAGCAGTGGTGTCCTGGACCCGGTTGTGCTTTTTGAGCTGAAGTACCTATAAAGAATACTTTCAAACTCCCTTGAATAGATCACGATCAGGGCGAGAGCCGCCATAAGAACAAGGGCTGCAAATATGTTGCCGTTAAGCCTTCTCATTTATATCCCTCCCCACTACCTGAAGGATTCTGTTGAAGGATATGCTTCCATCCTTTACAGACACCCTGTCATCTCCTGTGAGGAGCATCTGTGAAAGGGCCTCCTTAAGGGTTGCATCCTGGGGTATTTCTGCCCCTTCCCATGGGATGCCCTCCATATAGTCTTCAGCATTCTTTCGTGAAAGGATTGTAAGGATACCCTCTCCTTTGAAGAAGCTGTCCACAAAATCATCCTCTGAATGGAGGACCACCTTTTCAGGTGTGTCAAGACTTACAACCTTTCCATGGTTCATAATGCATATCCTGTCTCCAAGGAGTATGGCCTCATCTATATCATGGGTTACGAATACCACTGTCTTCTGAAGACGTCTCTGGATTTGTCTGAATTCCTTCTGAAGCCTCAATCTGTTTATGGGGTCAACAGCACCAAAGGGCTCATCCATCAGCAGGATATCAGGATCTGATGCCAGGGCCCTTGCAACCCCAACTCTCTGGGCCTCACCACCTGAAAGTTGAGAGGGCTTTTTGTCCTTGTACTTCTCCGGGTCCAGACCCACAAGAAGCAGGAGCTCCTCCACCCTCTTGTCAATTTTCTTTTCCTCCCAGCCCAGCAGCTGGGGTACCGTTGCAATGTTTTTCCATACGTTCATATGTGGAAAAAGACCTATGCTTTGGATAACATATCCTATTCCCTTTCTGAGGTCCTCCTCCACAAAGGAATCTATTTCCTTATCCTTTATTTTTATGGTTCCAGAGGTTCTCTCGGCCATCTTGTTCATCAGCCTCAGTGTAGTTGACTTTCCGCAACCTGATGGTCCAAGTATTACAAGAAGCTCCCCCCTGTCAACATGAAGGGACAGATTGTCTACTGCCTTGAAATCTCCGTATGATTTTGTCACATTCTGCATTTCAATCATAAACAACCCTCCTTACATACTTCTCAAATTCCTTGAGAGAATAGTCCAGAACAACTGTAAAGAACACAATGGGAATAACTCCAAGAAGTATCAGATCTGGGGATGCCTCCGCAAGTCCCAGAAACACAAAGCTTCCCATTCCTCCACCTCCTACCAGGCCTGCCAGCACCGCTCCGCCTATTGTCTGGATAAAGGCTATCCGGATGCCTGTGAATATCACAGGGAAGGCTAGTGGTATCTCGATCTTTTTTAGGATTTGCCACCTGCTCATCCCCATCCCCCTTGCAGCCTCCACCACATTTTTATCTATGGAATGAAAGCCGGTCAGGGTATTTCTTCCTATGGGCAGAAGGGTGTAAAGGGTAAGGGCCACAAAGGCAGGCGCCCAACCTATTCCACTAACTCCAATTGCCCTGAAAAAGGGGAGCTGTCCAAGTCCCGAAAGAGGTACAAGGAGTATCCCAAACAATGAAAGACTTGGTATTGTCTCTATTATGCTCAAGGGAACCATTATCCTTCCCTCAAGCTTTTTCCTTGAATAAGCCAGGTATCCGAGAGGTATCGCCATCAGGGCTCCCGCCAATACCGATCCGAAGGTTAGGACCCCGTGGATGTAGAGGTTGTTGTAAAATTGTCCCTTTCTGACTCCATACTCCTTTATCAGTGATAGATCATCAAAGTACCCAATGGACACAAGGCTGCCCATGATCAGGATAGCTCCAATTCCCATTGCAGCCTTGAGCCTTCTGCTCCAGCCTGCCCTGGGTAGATATGTTGACAGGATTATATACAGAGAAAGGATTTGAATATATAATCCCGATGAAAAGCTTACTCTAGGGTTTGCTCCAACTTCCAGGATGTCTCTTGCTCCAGTGGGGATCAGGAATATGATTCCAGCTGCCATCACTATTCCAACCATGGATATAAGTTCATTCTTTCTTTTTATCCCATACAAAGAAAGGGCCATAAATATGGCCCATCCCACAATAATCAAAGCTCCGAAAGCGCCAAGGTATTCAAGGGCCAACAGCTTTTCCCCCGATACAATCCTGTTTGGCTTGACTTCCACCAAGGGAAGCAGAAAGAACCCTGCCATCCCCAACGCTGTCAGTAGAATCAATACCTTGTCTTTTTTTCCTGCCATAATATCACCCACTGAAGCTACCGTTCAATCAGTCCGTTTTCAAGAAGATGGTCTTGTGCAACATCTCGTGGTGAAGCTCCATCAACTATTACCATCTTGTTCATTTCCTGAAGGTTTTCCAAATTCAGGGTTCCGAAAGCCTCTTCAATGATTTCCCCTATTTCAGGATACTTTTCCAGCACTTCAGCCCTTACGATAGCAGAGGGCTCATACACGGGAGGTATTGACAAGGGATCGTCAATAACCACCAGGTCCAAATCCGCAATTGAACCATCTGTACCATAAGCAAGTGCTACGTTGACTCCGTCTGTCCCATTGGCCAATGCACTCAAGGTCTCAGCTGTGTTTCCATGAGGCAGCATAATGATCTGATCTGGAGTAAGTGAAAATCCATATGCTTCCTCCATGCCCAGAAGACCGGTGTATTTCTCCGCAAAAAGCTGGCTGGTGATAAATTTTACATAGCCGCCATTGTTAACATATTCAGCAAAGTCGTACATGTCTGTGATATCATTCTCTTCTGCGAATTCCCTTTTGACTGCCATGGCCTCTGTATTGTTTGCCTTTGCAGGACTTAGCCAAACAAGGTTGTTGTTTTCCTCATCATACCCTCTTATAGCCTGGTAGCCCTCTTCTGCGTCCCTCCACAGATCCTCCTCAAATCCCTCGGAGTAGAACTGTCCGTTGCCAGTATAGTCGATTCCAATGTGCAGCTCTCCTTCAAGAAGCGCATTCCTGTGGACATCCGGGGTTCCAAACTGAACCTTATCCACAATTTCATAACCCTTATCCTCAAGGGCAAGAAGAATCATGTTCCCAAGAATTCCACCCTCAGTATCCACAAAGGATCCCAGCACTATGGGATCGTCAGGATTCTTCACTTCTCCATCAGTACCTGCACCACAGGCTGAAAGCACAAGCACAAGTGTCATTATTCCAATTATTGTAATGAGTCTTTTTCTCATTTTTTCTCCTCCTCCATTTTATACCTTAATATGGTAATCCATGGAGAATACATACCCGATTGCCAGGCAATTAATCAAGTGAGTCAAGGGGGACGGTTCTGCTGACTCACTTATTTTGAGTCAGCAGAACCGTCCCCCTTGACTCATCAGTCTGATATACTTTATTGAGGCTCCAATGGTACCCTTGAGAATCCGAAGGATATTGACAAAGCCATACTTTCTGATCATCTGGGTATTTTTGTTTATGGCAAGGTTTATATACACATAGGTCTTCAAGAGCTCCATATAATAGGACCTAAGTGACATCCTGGAGGGCATTATCATAACCTGCCCAAAGCTCCACATGTGGTAATCCTCAACCTTGTACAGGAGTCGATCCTTGTACTTTTCAAATAGAGGCAGACCTGGAAAAGGTGTAAGGGGGTTAATTGTGGATATCTCTGGAGAAAGCTCCCTTATGTATCTTCTGAATGTCCTAAAGTCTCCCTTGCTCCAATCGGGATGGGCCATAAAGGAAGCCCATACATCAATCCCCAACTCCTTGAGGAGCCTTGCCACCTCCCTGTTTTCATCGGTGGTGGATTTTTTTCTGTAGGTCTTCATTTCACCATCATCAAAGGTTTCATACCCCACCAGCAGAGCCTTAAGTCCAAGTGATGCCATCTTCCTGACCTTGTCCCTGTACCTGAGGATTCCATGGACCGACCCATATGCTATGTAATTCTTTTCTATACCGCTTTCCTCAATAAAGCCTATTAGACTGTCCACCTTCATGTCATCAGTAAACAGGTCATTGTCGATAAACATGACCGTAGGCTCCTTTATTGAGAGGAGATCCTCCTTCCAGATTTCATCTGGCAGAATTTCCTCCCTGGCTCCCTCTATCCTCCAACGGAGACAGAAGTCGCAGGTCTTGCCGCATCCAAACCCCAGCTCCATTATGGCGGCAGGCCTGTATCCAAAGTAGGAATAGTGATCTCTGTATACCTTTGTGGACTCCCTGTCTGGAGGGAGGTAGAGGTTTCTCCCCTGAACTCCAGTGTCATGATATGACAGGTCTCTTGAAAGAACCCCATCAGTTATCTGGAGCTTTCCCTTTTCGATCTGTTCCATTAAGCCCAGAAGATTCTCCCTGTTTGTGAACCTGAAAATATGGTCCACCCTTTCATCCAGGAAGCTCTCAGGTGATAGGAGCGCCTGGGTTCCTCCCACCATGGTGATGATTTTCTGGTCATATTCCTTGCACCTTCCTGCAATGGACAGGACCTTCTGTACATCTATGCAAAGGCTTGTTATCCCAACAATATCCGGTGTAAACTCCCTAAGCTCACTTAAAAGGTCATCCTGGATCATCATATCCAGAATCTTCACCTCATGGTCATCCTTCAGGACCCCATATATCATTTCAAGTCCCAGGGGCTCGGAAAACATGAAGCTTCCAAGTGTAATTGCCTGCTTGATTCTTGGGGGTCTTATCAATAGTATTTTCATTTTGTCCTCCCTTAGAAAATGTTGGGGGTTATCCTGTGCCTTATCTGATGTCTGTAATAAAGGTTTACCATTCCATAGAAAAGGTACCTTAAGGGCTGTTTCACAAATTCCTTCTTCATGATATTTCTTCTGAAAATGGACTTCAGGGTGAAGAGGGACTCGTAAAGCTCCCAGTAGCTGTCTGTAAGCTCCCGGGAGGTCATATTGGCAGGTGTATGTACGGCTGCCGTTCCATCGTAGGAATAGATGTCCTTGTTCTCAAGCCTCCCCGCATCCTCCATCTCTTTGAAAAAAGAAGTCCCCGGAAACGGCGTCAGGATGTAGAACCTGGGAACAGAAATCCTGTTATCCTCTATGAAATCCTTGGTCCTTCTTATGGACTCCAATGTGTCCCCTTCCCCTCCAAGAACCATCTCAGTGGATACGTCTATTCCATGGCTCTTTATGTTCTTAATTAATTCCGTGTACTCGTCAGGCCTTGCCCAGCCCTTGTTCATGGCTACCAGACTCTCCCTGCTTATGCTTTCAAGTCCAAAGCTGAGGGTCGTACAGCCGCTGTCTGCAAGGTCTCTTAGCAGCTCATCCTCCCTGCCTATCCTTATGTCGCATTGGCTCATCCAATTAAGCTTCAGCTCCCTTAGGATACCTAAAAGCTCCCTAAGGTATTCCCGGTCGGAGAATATGTTGTCATCAAGGAGCAAAACCTTCCTGAAGCCCAGGTCCTTAACCTGCTGAAGATCCCTTTTAACCTCCTGCACCGGTTTTTTCACATAGCTGCCCTTATAGAGGCAGGCCACAGAGCAGAAGCTGCAGGTGTTGGGACATCCCCTTCCCGCCTGGACCGGAAGGAAGTCGCCAATGCTCTTGTCCATAATGAGATCAAACCTCGGTTTTGGAGTTGAAAACCAACCATCCTTAAGGGGCTCCCTGTAGTGTGCCTTGAGCTTTCCAGTTTCAAAATCCTCAATGAGATTTCTCCACACAAGCTCTGCATCCCCCTCTACAAGACAGTCACAGTGTTTCATGGACTCCTGGGGCATGATGCTGGCCATATATCCACCCATTATGACGGTCTTTCCCCTTCTTCTGAATTCCTTGGCTATGTCTATTGAACGGATCACCCCATGTCCCATGGTGCTTATTCCAATAAGGTCCGCATCTGCATGGAAGGGGATGTCCTCAATTATCTCAAAAATAAGCTCCACCTCCCAGTCCGGAGGGGTCATGGCGGCAAGAAGGGGAAGGGATAGGCCTACAAAATACAGCTTCTTCTTTTTTATGGGATTTCCCTGTCTATCATATGGACTTGGCTGTATCAGCAACAGCTTTTTCATCAGTATCCCCTCACAATTTTCTTCATGTACTGGAAAGCAACCATCTGACTTCCCTTCAGCATCCTAAGATTTGCCCCAAGGCCGTATTTCCTGACCAATCGGACTATGTTTACAGGTCTTGTCACAACCCTGTAGTAGCTAAGGAGCAAGCGTCCATAGAACATCCTTACACTCATCTTCTCAGGCCTAAGGACCACATGTGCCATGTCAAATACGTGATGCTCCGAAGTATCATAAAGGAGCCTGTCCCTGTATTCCTCAAAGATGGATGTACCCGGCAGGGGCGTCAATGGCTGCAGGTTGACAAAGGTAACCTTCATCCTTTTAAGCCATCCTGTCAGCTCCCGAAAGTCCTCCCTTGAAAAGTCCAAGGGAATGATCATGGTCGCATAGAGTTCAATTCCAAGCTCTCTCAAAATCTGGATGGCCTTTTCATTGGTATCCCTCGAGGTCTTCTTGTTGTAGTCATAAAGGTCCTTATCCCTTATGGATTCAACCCCTACAATTACAGCCTCCAGGCCCACATCCCTCAATTCCTCCATAACATCCCTGTTCCGGGCGATGAAATCCGCCCTTCCATAGACAAGATACCTCTTGTTTATCCTCCTCTCCCTCAGGAGACTGGCAAAGCTCAAGAGCTTGTCTCTTCCAAACAGGAAATCATCGTCAACTATGTATACTTCTTCCTCAGGTATGTCAATAAGCTCATCCACTACGGCTTCCATTGACCTGGAATGATACCTTCCCCCTGTGATTTCCCTGCAGAAGCAAAACCTGCAGCTGTAGGGGCAGCCGTAGGAGGTCTTCATCAAGGCACAGGGATTGTGGAACATGTAGTAGTAGCTGGTTCTGTATTTTCTTACACTGCTTCTGTCAGGGGGAATCAGATTAAAGTCTATCTCTTCCCTTGAAATCCTTTCAATCTCCCTTCTGATTTCATCCAGCCCTCTCCCATGAAGGATTCCCCTAAGGGCACTGACCAATGCCTTCACTCCATTTCTTCCAAACACAAGGTGGAGGTCCAAGCCTGAATAGTCCTCTGGAACAACCTCGGAATGGACTCCACCTACACCTGTGATTGCACCGGGTAAGGTATTCTTGACCTGCCTTGCCATATCCCCTATTGTTCCCACATGGGTTATATAGCCTGTGAAGAGAACCATATCCGGTCTTTTTTCTTCAAGGATACTTTTAAAGGATTTTCTTTCAAGGATCATATCCGCTATTTCAATTTGGCATTTATCCTTAAGGTCCTCAGGAATATTTGAAATCAGATACTCCAGCTCCAATGGCTCACAGATCATCACATGTTTTAATCCGATTGTCTCCCCATGTGGCTTTGGCCTTACCAATAGTATCTTCATCACTGCCTCCTCAATGTATATACGGCTATAGTGGGCATGTAGAAGGACTCCCTTATTACATGCCTCCTTTCCACAAGAAAGAAACCCCTAACCATATCCCTGAACTCCACATCAGAAGGATAGCTTGCAGGACCTGTAGTGAGCTTGACAAGAGAGAGGGCGACCTTGTCATAGGCTGTGTCGCCGCTTGCAAATGCAATGATAAGCTTGCCACCTGGATTTAGTCTTTCTGCAATATCCTTGATCACACCTCTTTTGTTCCTGTAATATGGCAGAGAGTGGGTGCAGCTGATCAGGTCGAATTTTTCATCAAGGTCTCCAATATCCTCTGCTTCCATATTAAGGTGCCTTACATAAGGATTATTTCTTCTTGAAGTCTGGAGCATGCCCTTTGAAAAATCAAGGCCCGTGATTTCCATATCCCTTAACTCCTCACGAACAGATCTTATCAGCTCACCAGGTCCACAGCCAAGGTCCAGGAGGCTACGGGCACCTTCCATCCATTCACCCTTTATTATATCCTTAACGTATTCTCTTGTTGGTCTTAGGGATTTTTTCTGAACCCAGAGTTTGTTATATCTACCTGCCCAGAAATCCCATATTGTTTTTTCCATGATATTACCTCATCGCTATATATTTTAATATCCGTTTCGAGAACAGAAGCTTCAGATGGCTTAAGTAAAACATTCCATAAAACACAGGCCGTGGAAGCCTGGATGGTAGAACAAGGTGAAGGAAATCAAACCTTTCCGGCCTGTCACTTGTCAGGCTGTCCTTGTACCAATGGAATTCTTCACTCCCTGGGAGAGGGGTGAATATGGAAATGGTGTAAAGGTCAAGGCTGTTCTTTATGATAAAGCTCCATAGCCTGAAAAATTCACCCATCCCATAGTCAGGATGTACCATGAAAAGGGCGGTCAGCTGGATATTGCTCTCTCTTAAGAGCCTTATGGCCTCTTTATATATGTTTCCATCCATATTCTTGTTGTAGTCTTTAAGCTCCTCCTTATCAGGGGTTTCAAAGCCAATTATAACCTCATGTAGACCTGCTTCATGGAGTTCCCCAAGGAGGTCACCCTCCCTTTTTATGAAATCCGCCCTTAGATAGGCTATAATGCTTCCCTTAAAATCCACAGCCCTTGATGCTTCAATAAACTCAAGCGCATCCTTCCGGTCCACAAGGAGCACATCATCCACTATCCAGTAATGGTCTGCACCAATACCATCCATTTCACCAAACATCTGGTAGAAATCAGGTCTTACATAGGTGCTCCCGTTAAGACTTCTGCAGTAGCAATAGCTACAGTTATAGGGACAGCCCCTTCCTCCCTTGATCAGGGCAATCCCCTTCTTGTCAACATACCTTAATCTGTCCCTATTCTTAAGGAACAGGTCTCTTGATGGTAGAATGCCTTCAGGCCTTTGTACAGACCTTACCTCTCCCAATGCCCAGGTGTCGTCCCTCTTTCTTATATGGACCCCAGGAAGCTCTCCAGCCCATCCACCCCTTTGTAGATTGGACAGAAGCTCCCTGAAAATCTCAAAGTCCTGGGAATGAAATATGAAATCTATATATTCCTCCATGAACTTATTGCTGTTTAGCTGCACATGTACTCCAGAGACCATGACAAGGATATTGCTGTCCCGACCCTTCCACCAACGGGCCCGTTTAAGAATTTCCTCCTCTGCCACATTATAGCCAGTAAGAATCACCATATCGGGCAGCCTGTCACCAGGAGCCTCCAGGCTAAAAACAGGGTCTAGTATAATGCTTTCAATATCCATGGAATCCAGGACCGTCTTAAGGTACATAAGCTCAAGTGGCTCTGTAACTATTGGTTCAAATCTTGAAAACAAGGTCTTTTTTCTTACCTTTTCAAGATATATCAGCATTATGCTCCTCCTTGAAAACCCTGTGGCTTATTGGGTAGGACCTGTAGGAAAAAAGTGGCAGCAGCTTCCTTAGAATCCACCTTAATACAAGGTTATGGTGATGGATGAAAAGGTATCTTTCCCTTTCCTGGCAGCCAATCTTAAGCTTGCTTTCCTCAGAGGTCTGGCCAAGGTCGATTTCAGTGACGCCCTCTTCAATTCCCAGCTTTACTATCCAAAGTAGCATGTTGAAATAAAGGTCAAACTCCTCCACATCCTCTCTTCTGAAGCCGCAGAAGAGAAATCTTAAGGTATCTTTGTGCTTTTCAGTCTGCACAAAGGCCAGAAGCCTTCCTTCCTTTGACCTGAACTGGTAAATGTCCCCCCTGTATTCCTTGAAAAAATCCATGGGCAAAACCTCCAGAGGATGGTCTGACCTTTTCACAACATCAAGGTAGAGCCCATAATGCTCCTGTGTAAAAGTGCCCTCCTGGATCACAAGGTCCCTGCCTCTTTCCAGGGCCCTTTTTATCCTTCTCCTGTAGGGACTTCTCAATGAATTGAGGTAGTCCTGGAAGGATTTGTAGCTGTTCTTGAACACAAAGGTTGAAAGTGTTCTTGCTTGCACCGAAAAAGGTTTTTTCCCGTTTAACACAACCCAAAGACCTCTCTGTTTTTTAAGAAAGCTTTCAACATCCCTCTCTCTTCCCTTATATCCGGGGTCAGCCACGGAGATTGGAAGGCCGATAACATTTGTATCAAGCTTTAGTGACAATCTTCCCCAAAGGTTAAGAAGGTCCATCCCAAGCCTGTAGGTAACTATAAAGGTCCCGTTTTCCATGTAATATTTCTGAGAGCAGGGATTGACCCTTTCAAGAAGGGACAAGAGCTCCAGGCTCTCCATTGGAAGATCCAGTCCTCCATTTTCATTGAACTCAAGGATTCCCACTAAACCAGCTCCTTCACATAGGCAGCAAAGGTCTTGGATACTCCATCAGACCATTTGTATCCCAGGGACTTTGACCTTGGATTTTCCTTTAGGACCCAACCGGATTCAAAATGCTTATACCTTCCCTCAGTTATCTCCTGACAGTGGTCAAAGAGGGCCAAAATTGCACCTTTTCCCTGTTCCTCCTGGACAACTCCAATTTCAACAATTTTAAAGGTATCTATTCTCTCTGGATTCAGCCTTGCTTTTAGAACTGTCCCAAGTCCAATTCCACTTCTAGGGTCCATAATCTGATGAAAATCCGGATACCAAAGCATAAATCCAACATCAATCCCGTCTCTCTGCACAAACAACAGGTTCTCAGGCCTCAGGAGGAGCCTAAAGTCTCTGAACAGCTCCAGATCCTCCTCTGGAACCCTTCTGTAGTAGAAAAGGTGGTCTCTGAAGGCATTGTTGTTGATCCTTGTATAGGTTGCCGCCTCCTCCCTGAGCCTTGAAAAATCCACTGGACGAACCCTGTATCTGTCCCTCAGTCTTTCCTTCATTCTCAAAGGCAGCAGACCCTCAAGACTATCCATGTCCTTCATATATGTAACCATCTCTATCCTGTCAAAACCGTTTTCCTTATAATAACTGTGAATGTGAGGCGGATTGTGGGCCATTCCAAAGCTCTGTGGCTTGTGGTAGCTGCCAAGCAGGTAGCCAAGACCGTAGTTAACATGGATATTAAGGGATGCACATATTTTACTGCAGCCATACCTATTGGCAAGCTTGGTAGCCTCATCCATAATCATCCCAAAGGCTTCCATATCAAGCCTTGGTGATTCGAAAAAGGCTATCTGAAGATATTCCCTCATCCTATCCACATGGGCAAGCACGGCAATGATGATAATCTCCTCCCCATCCATTACAAGCACCGGATGGGCCTTTACTGCCTTTGAAAGCTTAGACCTATCAAAGAGGATCCCCTTCAGCAAGCCTGACATGGAGTCCCTCTTAAGGGGATTGTTTCTGTACTGAAATTTATAGAAATCAAGGAATTTCTTTTTTAGTTTTTTTGAATCTGCATGGACAAGTCTTTTCATTCTATACCTCATTTCTCTCCCGTTTATTATACCATAGCATATTGAATATTTACTGTTACAATGATGTAACCTGATCCCTTTTGATGTATAATCTATCTATGAATAAGACTTTTGGAGGTTATCATGGATATTAAGGTTATTTGGGAGGATGAGGACATAATTGTCGTGGAAAAGCCGCCGGGTATGCCCTGTCAGAGAGACAAGACAGGTGATTTGGACCTGATGGCTGAACTTGACAGGGATTATCTTGGTCTTGTCCACAGATTGGACCGGCCTGTTGGAGGGATTATGGTCTATGCAAAGAATGAAGCCTCAAACACCTGGCTTTCCAATGCAATCAGGGAAAGGACCTTTCACAAGGAATACCTTGCAGTAGTATGTGGAGTACCTGATGATAAGAGTGGTCAAATCGTGGACTATCTTAAGAAGCTTAGGACTGTAAACATGAGCAAGGTGGTCACGGAAGACGTTAATGGTTCAAAGAGGGCAATCCTTGATTATGAATTGCTTCAAACAGTAAACAATGAAGACTTGGGAACCTTAAGCCTTTTACATGTAATACTAAAAACTGGTAGACATCATCAGATTAGGGTCCAGCTTTCAAATGCCGGATTTCCACTTTGGGGAGATACCAAGTATAATAGGGAATTTACAAAGATAAAGGAATGGACTAAGATTGCACTCTGGTCCCACAGGATCAAATTCAGACACCCAGGTGGGAGGAAGGTCTCCTTTTACTCATCTCCAGGGGACATCCATCCTTGGAATCTGTTTCAAATGCCTGAATACAAATGATTGGAGGTTGTTGCTGTGAAGGGAGTATTCCATACAGATAGACTCATAATGAAGATTCTAAAACCCAAGGATGCAAAGCTTGTGCTTGATTACCTTATTAGAAACGAAGGCTTCCTTAAGGAATGGGAAACGGACAGACCAAGTGACTATTATACTCTTGCACATCAAAGAAAGCTTTTAAAAAGGGATTTCCAAAGGTACCAGGAGGGTCTGATACTTCGGCTTTGGATTTTTGAAAAGAAAAATCCAAAAAAGGTAATTGGAACAATTGCACTTGACAATATTGTCAGAGGGCCCTTTCTATCATCATTTGTAGGCTACAGACTGGACAAGGACCACATTAATAAGGGCTATACAACCGAGGCCCTTGGGGAGCTTATCCGGATTGCCTTTAAGGATCTGGGACTCCACCGACTTGAAGCAAATATCATGCCCAGAAACAAAAGATCCTTAAGGGTTGTTGAAAAGCTTGGGTTTGTCAATGAGGGAACCTCAAAGGATTACCTTAAGATCAACCAAAAATGGGAGGACCACATCCATATGGTCCTCCTGAATAAAGATCTCTAATTGCTCTGTTAAAGGTCGAGAATCAAATCCTCCAGCCTTCTCTTTGGAACATGGTGTACACCTTTTTCATCTCTCCAATACTTGATGTCCCCATCAGGTCCCAGGTCCTCAAGGACTACCTCCTCCTTGGGCTTGCCCAGTGCGATGACAAGCAAAATCTCATACCTGTCGGGAACCTGAAGCTTCTTCTTCAGGTTTTCCTTGTTGAAACCACCAAACATACAGCCTCCAAGTCCTTTTTCCGTAGCCCCCAGCAGAATACTCTGACATGCTATTCCGTGGTTCCAGTATATGTTGCTGCCGATCTCCCTGTCTGCAACCATAACAAGGTATGCAGAAGGTCTTTCCTCCTCTACTGGTCCCTCCCAATCCTTAAGGTATGCAGCCCACTTAAGCTCCTCAAAAATCATTTGGTTCTTTTCAGGGGTATTGGATATTATGTACTTCAGCTGCTGCAGGTTTGCTCCTGATGATGATAGTCTGGCCAGTTCGATAAGCTCCAAGAGTGTCTCCCTGCTGATTCCCTCCTCCCCATAGAATCTTCGATAGGTTCTGTTCTTCAATACCAAATCCTTTAACATCTTATCTCTCCCCTTAGATTTATTTTAATATTATACTAATTTCTCATTCCAGATTGTCATTTTTCAGGCGATATCTTATCAGGAATGGTATCACCCCTATTGCCATGAATATGTAGCCAAAATACATGGCAGCATGGACCAGAAGATTGGCAGCGACGGAGCTGATCCACCGGGTGAAGAATATGGGCAAGACTATAAGCACAGAAACCACCAGTCTGTAAACAAACCTAAACTCGTGGATGGCACCACAATTAAAGCAAATGATTGGCTTGTAGCCTGACCATATTGACTTTTGAATCGACTTGTATCGGAACTGGGTGTCGCAGCTTATGCATTTTTGAACCTTCATCAAGGAACACCTCCTTTACAGGTGAAAGTCTATATTCCCTCTCTACTCACATACTACCCCATTTAAAGCAATTAACACCACTATGAAATCCCCTTGTAAACAATTAGATATATCTGAGTCCATTAATAATTGAAATGGATGGAGATTCATCTGTTTATACTCCTCCATAAGAGGTAAAATGTCTATATAGACTTACATATCAAGGAGGTGCAAGTTGTGGTTAGAATTGATGATTCAGCAAGGGTGATTGGCAGAACAAGACTTGGTAATAACTCCTACATAGCACAGGGTACAATAGTAAGGTCAGAAAACGACTCAGTTATTCTTGGTAACAAGACCTGGGCTCTTGAAAATTCAGTACTTATTGGTACAGGTACTCATCCCCTAAGGGTGGGTAGCAAAACCGTATTTGGGCACAAATGCATCGTAATGGGAGCGGAGATTGGAGATCTGTGCGAGATTGGAAACGGGACCATATTTCTTCCTGGCTCAAAGGTTGGGAATATGTGCATTTTCGGAGAGGGCACCCTGATTCCAGAGGGAGCTGAAATACCAGATGAATCAGTAGTTGTAGGCAGGCCAGGTCGTGTAATAAGAAAGCTTACGGATGATGATAGGGCAATGGTTGAGAGAATGCGGGGAGGAGACATCTCAATCTCACCTTTTGAAGAAAACATTGTAGATAATGATGGTAAGGAGAGTGATATTATGGGCAAGCTTTACACTGTCAATGGAAAATACCCTCAGATTTCTGAGTCGGCATACATATTCGATACAGCTGAGATAAACGGAGATGTTAAGGTCGGCGAGGATTCTGTAATAGCTTCAGGTGTCAGGATCATAGGAAACACACACGGCCCCGTAATAATTGGAAATAACGTCCAGATACTTGAAAACACCGTTCTTCATCTTCTTCCCGACAACCAGCTTATAATTGAAGATGATGTGACAATCGGACCTGGGTGCATAATCCATGGCACAACCATCGGCAAGGGGAGTGTTGTAGAATCTGGAGCGATTGTCTGTGACTACAGTAAGCTTGGAGAAAATACTCTTGTCAAGTCAGGATCACTGGTCAAGCAGCGCAGCGATTTCGGAGACAATGAAGTCCTTGAAGGCTTTCCCGCAAAGAGCATTGGGAAAAACGAAGAAGCCCAGGAAAGACCAGTATGGGCAATCCATAAATAATATGAATTCAAAAAAGAGGACAGCTGGAAACTGTCCCTTTTTTACTTTCGCTGGAACTTATTCAGCTTCTATCTTGTAAACAACAGTCCTTGACATCTCCGAATCCACAGCCTGTGAAAGATAATCCACCAGGTACCCTTCACCCTTATTAGGCAAAAAACAAACAAACTCACCCTCTTACGAGGATGAGTCGAATTATTTAACCGAAGAACATCAGTAGCATTCCTGCAGCTATTGCAGATCCTATTACTCCTGCTACATTTGGTCCCATTGCATGCATCAAAAGGAAGTTCTTTGGATTTGCTTCCTGTCCAACCTTTTGGGCCACCCTGGCTGCCATAGGTACTGCAGATACACCTGCTGCTCCTATCAGTGGGTTTACTTTTC